>Ga0247760_1001618_pt1 | contig 20110 bp, 22 predicted proteins | sample UWRJL171409R4_FD_179936 | JGI IMG/M metagenome (GOLD analysis project Ga0247760, IMG submission 179936) | Plant litter microbial communities from Arlington Agricultural Research Station in Wisconsin, United States - UWRJ-L171-409R-4 | ecosystem: Environmental > Terrestrial > Plant litter >... | reverse complement strand
AGACGTGAAAAAAAAAAAAAAAGTTGCACGTGTTGTATAAAACTGAACATCTACGCGCAAATCTATCTTCGTCTGCTGGCGGTAAAAAAAAAATAATTTCTTGAACCTTTCTTTGCCTTGTTTGAAATACTTCCTAGTAGAAACTACCTCCAGCAAGACCTCGATGGAATCTAATTAGGGACCCAAAGATAGGTAGCTACTTCTGTAGCCCCATTGCGGTCATTCAACGAGATAACTGGACCTCATATTAAATACGAAGTGATGGTGACAGGAAAAAATCTCTTCCGCACACAAAAATGAACCCGATTGGCTGTCTAACTTGCTTTGGTTGGCGCTTATGCACGCTGCGGGTTCGGTTGCAGGCAATGAGGAGCATAAGCTGAAACACTGCGCAGGATTTGCGCAGACACGAAATCGGAGGCCCTCACCGAATAGGCAGCCACAGACACTTTGCGTAGAGTGTCTGTGGGTCTTCCATGTCACTGGTGCTTTTCACCGTTGTCAAGTCAGAATGGAAGGTCTTCGCAGACAAGCACTTTGCGATTTCCACAAAGCGAAATTCGCCCCCGCACTAGCCGACCACGAACTCATCACTTCCCAGGCCAGCCATGCTGGGCTAGCCATCCAACGGAGACAGCTCCCGCTCCCTGAAATCCTCGAACTCTTGGAGGAAAACCAGAATCCGCAATGCATTCCGACCCTCAGACTTGTCACGCTTCATATCATCCACCCGCTCGCGAGCGAAACCTGGGCGCCGCCAACACTCAACGCAGCCCGAGATGACATCCTCCAGTTGTGGAAACTGTTCAACCTCGACCCCACGGCCTTGCATTTACTTTGCCACGGGATACGAGGCCTGAACCAGTTTCCGCCCGACCCAGTCGACCCTGCTGCCGATGTGCTGCACTTTATGTTCAGCTCCTACACCTACTGTGTGATATGGGCGTTCTCTCCCAAGACGCAGACGACCAGCGGGGTCATTGTGACTCGCCCCGACACGTCAGCAAAAACGGCCCATGTTGACCACTGGTGGCAGGCGCTACAATCGCAGGCCGCCATCGCAAGGCATCCTCTCTGCCTGTTTCTTGTGTCTGCCATGGAAGCTGTGGAGAGAACGTTTCGGGGCACCATGCTCTGCCAGGGCCGAATCAACCACCTAGAGCGGCTGACAGGGTTTAACCCGTGGAATTTGGGACTCAGCCGCCTCACCGAACTTGAGTCGGTCCCCATGAGCCTCGAAGAGTTGTCTCTCTCCTCACGGGGTATGGGTGCCGTTATGGTTTCCCTCGAGGACTTTTCACGACAAGCTCGCCTTCTCCGCCAGGCTACAGAGCATGCTACCCGCCTTGGCATCATTGACCTGGTACCGGAAAGTAGTGTAATTGCTGATGTGACTTCCGCCATCAACTTGTTGCAGCAACAAATGGCTTCGTGGGAAGTCCGCATCGATTACCTGCGAGAGCGGGCAAAGAACCAGCTGACTGTGGTGAGTCACATATAAGCGCAGCCTGGGGGTCCCGATATGCACTGGCTCAAATGGCAAACTTGTGCATTACTGATAGTAAATGCAGATCTTCAACCTCATGACACGGTACGACGCATCATCAAGCATCGCCATTGCCAAGTCAGCAAAGAAAGACAGCACATCGATGAAGGCCATTGCAATCATGACGATGGTCTTCCTCCCGGGCACTTTCTTTGCTGCACTCTTTGCGGTACCATCTCTCCAATGGGGCGCGTCTCCAGTCATCCAGTCAAACCACTGGGTGTACTGGGCATTCGCAGTCCCGTCGACGCTGTTGGTCATGGCGGTCTGGCTTTGGATGTCCCGCGAGGAACTCACCGCGACTGAAGTTGAAAAAAGGCCAAGAAAAGACCGTACGCCGATGGAAACGCCGCAGCTCGAGAAGAAGCGAGAATTTTTGCGTCATCGTAGCCCCTTTGAACTGGTGGCGGCAGTGAGGAAGCGGGCGCTGCAAAATGGGGCGAAGGCAGTTGGTGGCACAGATGTACAAGTCTAATGTATCGAGGACGATGCAGTTCAGCAGGTGGTTGCTCTCCTGGGAGAGTACCGTCGTCTGACCTTCCCGAAAACAGACTTGTACGCAGCGCTGCTGGAACGGTGAGACACCAAGAATTCCAGCGCTCGGGCCACTTATTAAAGCAGCTTTTGAGCACCAGGTAGTGACAGTTCAGTGGTCTGTGCGGGGAAGACGCATCCAAGGTTGCAAGGTGAAACTGTCGATGCTGCGTAAAACGGTGCAGAAATAGAAACGGTTCGTAAACAAGGTCGAATCCGGGGACAGAAACGGTGGTCTGACTCACCTTTCCTCATGTGTAACCACGCACCGGAGGTGGGGCGTATGCGCAGTTGATGAACACACCAACAAATCACACAGCTCAATCAGTACACCCCTCACCCTCAAGCGTGTGTGGTGAATTCGCCGCACAAGGCTCCCGACCCCTTTCAGTTGTGGATGCGTCGCCTGCAGGATGGTGGTGTGCAATTGCCATTGGCGATGCAAATCCTGTGGGTCATCCTTTTCGGGAGATGCACGCAGCGCCGGGTCCTGGATGGAGGGGAGCGTTTTGTGAAATGTCCGGCACTGTCCCTGGGGCGTCAAAAGATGACAGGTCGTCTGCTGCGGGAAGGGGCTCCCGCCACAAAGAGAAGAATACCGCCCCATTACACCCGGTGGGTCCGGCACCAAGGGCACCACCACCACCCCTACCACTTCCGGATCACGGCTGGATGAGCTGCAGGCTGTTCCAAAAGGTGTCGAAGGCGTCCGAGGTTTGCGCGGAACAGCAAGGTAGTCGAGAAATGACCAGCGGAGACAGGAGGATAGACTGTAAGTCGTGGTGATTTGAGGCGAAGCAACGGGAACCAGAAACCTGTTCAGAAAACTGAAAGCGGGAAGGTGCAAGTGCCAAACTGAAAGTGGTTGCAGTGGAGTGCAGTGTCGCGACCACATTATGTAAGCGTCTGTTCGTTCCTCTGCTGGACTGGCACCTCTACAAGGGGACCCATCGCAATTATGTAAGCATCCAACGACACCTCCAAACAGCGACCTTCAATTTTTCGGACACGCATCAATTTACTTTTCTGAAAATTCTTGTCAGAAGTACTCTAAATCACTTCTCCTGTAGTTCAGGCACCTCTAAAGTCCAATTTTTGGCTTGTGGTGGGTGCTGTGCAGGTTGTCTCGCCTGTCGCCTTCACAGCAATACACCTGAGTGGGTCGCACCTGCCTCGAGATGCAGTGCTGTGGTGCGCAATGGCAAAATTGCGTCTTTTGCCAGGAAAGTCCGAGAAAGATTCTTTCCTGCGTTAAACAGGCCCCAAAAAATATTTTCCCTCACGCTTCAAGACCGCTTTCACTTGTGGATGTCGCTCGGCGTCGTCGTGAGCTAGCTGGGAGACTTTTGACCAGGACGCGAAGCCCACAAGAAACCTGAACGCCGCTGATTTGATATTTGCTTCAGTCATTCCTTGTATCCTTTTAAGATATGGCTTTGAGGCCTATTCTTTTTGTCGAAGAGGTCACCATTACGGTGGTGAACAATTTGGAGCAGTACTCGCTGCTTGGAGGCATCCCACCTCGAACACCACGAGAACGCGTCGCGGACAAAATGATTTTTCGAGAGATCTGGAACAGATCAACGCTTCATATCTCCCGGTGAGATATACTAATTCGAATCGCCCGGCCCTATTGGGTATCTCCGGACCGGCGTGTGCAGATGAGGACAGACACCACTGCCCAAGGCAACAATCGAGTGGCATGGCTGCGTCTCGGAAACGCGCCAAACATTGCAAAAATGAAGGCTACTGATATCTTATAATCTAAACAGGCTTTCCGCATCATAAAAATGCTATAAAAAGCGTGGGTGAAGAGATATAGTCCAAGGAGGTTGTGGTTCCCATCAACAACCGATCCGGGCAAGAAACCCGCCAAATGTCGGTATACTGATATCTCAAGCAATCAAACTGGGTCAAGTTGGCCCAAAACGATGTTTTGGATTCTTTTGGCGACTTTGTGTTGGCTTGGTGGCCTAGAGTGTGATGCGGGGTGGTTGAGGTAGGAGGAAGGGGAGAGGGTGCTGGGGTGGGTGGAGGTCAGCCCCCCGACCCGGCTGCGCAGGTCGGGCATGCGCATATAAGGTGAACCGGTCCCCCCTCCCCCATTGCGCACCCGATCTCCCAAAAAAATGCGAGGCACCTCTTCCCTTATAAAAACACGCCGAACCAACATAGATGCACATTTCAGACTTGCATCCTCATTGGCCCACTCATTTTACTCGATGCACCTATAAATCCTGACCCCCCACCCATTTTCCGCACCCATATCTCCCTCCCTTCTACACCTTTCACCCCATCTGATACTCCATCATCCCGACCATCCCATCCCATCCCATCCATCCACATTCTGGGCTTTTTCATCAACACCCATCCACCCATCGCCATTTAGAACCTCATGCATCACCATTTCGCAACCCCCAACACCACAGCACCGCCAAGACCTGATATCACCATCATGGCATCACCAGAGCCCACCACCACGCTCACAGCACAGTTGCAGCACATTATCAGCAACCTGGAGCATCAAAGAACCCGGGTAGCCTCGTTAGGACTCCTTCACCTCGGCGATGACTTTTTCGGCGACCTCGCCGACGCCAAAGACTTGGCACTACTCCGGCAGGTCAACACCGTATTTGACTGCCTGATGGGCCTATCATATCTCCCAGGCTTCAGCAAGCCTGTTGATAAGGCAGTGAATAGGCTGCTCCTGCACGCTGTCCTCGGGTGCGACCAAGTTCGGCTGCATGCCCAAGCCCAGGCTTACCGTCCCGGCGACTGCGTGAGGTGGCTCGGCTCCCGCGAAGTTGAGATCCAGGAGTTACTCGAATCCTACCGTGGCTTCTTTAATTACATCACCTTTCGAGAATCGTACATTCACCTCTTCCGTGACCCCTGCCTAGCCGAGGCACGACTCAAATTGCAAAAACTCCGTCCGCGTATCAGCACCCTCTCACCGTGGGCATCTGAGCCGGAGCCATTTGTCCGGCCGGCAAAAAAACTAAGAAATCGCAAATCAGTTCCGCCGAAGGATATGTCTACACCGTCCCCAACGGCAACGAAGCGTCGCCGCAAGGCAACCCAGAGTGGAGACCGTGCTTGCAGAAAGCGCCCGAGAAAGCAGGGCCCTCTGCCTACGCCTACACCTTCCCACGGCATGGTGCTTCGGCGCAGGACATTTCGCCGAGATTCTACCACATCCACAACCACATCAGACTCAGAACTCACCACCACAGAGTCATCGGGATTTGGTGCGCCAACCATGATTTTATCACGACCAACGCTTCGGGCATGCATGCCCGCGCCCGCGCCACCACCAAATGGTGCCATCTTCCAAGATACCACGCAGGATTTCCGATCCACCACGGAAAAGATATGCTCGAAAACTGCATATCCAGATACGGCGCTCATTATCAGTATCAGTCCTAGCAAACAATTAAAGCAAGAATATGCGGAATGGCGGGAGCGACAGATGAGACCAGTGTTGGAGATGTCTCCACCAGCAACGATTCAGTGTTGAAGATTGAATGTGTGATGATTTTGGATGATTTCTTGTACTTTATCTATTCTATTTGGTTTGGGGGTCTTAAGACTTGGTCGGGATGATATCTATATGGACGGTGGGGCTTCAATTGTTGGGTTCGAGTGGAAAGCGGGCGATGCACGGCGATGCACAGCTCCAGTCTTGAATAATGGGCTATGAATTTTATTTCTCTTGCCATTCAGATGCACTAGAAACACATGGAATTGATACGTTGACCATGATACTCAAATTCGCTTTTCCAGAGGGGAGGAGTGCGCGGTCATTTCGAAGGATGATGTGTTGTCGTTGTTGGGTGCGGGAGGAGCTGACCAATCAGATGTAAGTGTGGAGGTGTGGGTGTGTGTGAGTTGTGTGTTGTGATTGTGTTTTTGGGCCAGGCAGCCAAGCCAAACGGGGCGCTGGTGAGGGCGTTGTGACAAAAACGAACCGTTTCTATCACCGTTTTGAATACAGGGGGAAAGCCACCGGAAGTGGGTGGACCCACACGTTTCCTTCCATGACTGCTTACTTGCGGCAATTAATAATACGGCCACCCCCGGGCCGTGTCTTTGGTGTTCGATGCCGTCGCGCCCGTTTTTGGGTGAGGCTGCGGTGGTGCCGCACCCATGCGGTGCGGGCGAGCCACCAATAAACTGGTGGCCCCACTGCTGACACCAAAAACGCACCCATAAACTGGTGGCCCACTACGGACACCAAACACTCACCCACAAACCGGTGACCCCACTGGGGGCACCACACCATCCATTCCTCTCCAGCATCACATCTAGGGTACAACACTACATGCAGCACCAATCTGCACCCATCTCTTTGGTGCAGCTTCTTCGTCGTATATGCCAAGATGTGGTTTATCGCCGATATGGAAACAAGAATCGCTTCAGCTACCTAGTCATCGCACTCTACAAAAAGAGCGGAGACATGTCAAGATGAATACATGCACACCAGACAGTGCAAGCGAGGTCTCGACGGTTAAACCTGAAAGACCCGGTCTTATCAGTCATGTTTCCACACCGAAGCGTGATTTGCCATCTTCCTCTTCTTCCGTGGGGTACATGTACAGTATGAGACCCACCCGGAAACAGTGATGTGGGGGGGAAACAGGACTGCGAATAAACCCGACTCGCTTTTGTCTGACTGCAGGGAATGGGAAACCAAGCAACGAAAAAAACTTCATCCTGATGAACTATACACATCCAGTCCCCCCTCCGATCCCATGATCCACCCATATGGATGGATTTTTTCGCGTGAGAACGGACTGGAGGCGGAGAACATCTGCGTCTGTCCTAAACCCTAGCGCTTGCATAAGACACACCACACAGCATCAAGCCCGGCCGGCCGGCATTGATATGTAAGCTACGAGATGTGGCTGTAGTCCGCTTAATTCCATGTTTATTTTGATGACGTTCAATGTTAGCCTCTCAAGTTTAAAAAACAACAATGTCTAATCGTCAAATTCACCAAACCAGCGAAGGTATCTTTTGTATCACTGTCACAGCAGATACATGGTACCCTGTGCGGCGTTGAGTCAACACAGCATGCACACACGCGTCATCCCTCCCCACTTGGGCGCAAAAGTGGATGCCGGATTGGTCCTTGTCCGCTGTCCAAACAATCCAGGTAGCCATGCACTGCATTCTCAGCCCCCGGGGAAGGCTGTCGGGCGGCGTCAGCAATTTGCACATAGCACATAGTCCAGTCATCTCGTACCTATCATGTAGGAAAGTACCTACCTAGGTACCTACAGAGCAGCTTCAAAGTGTACGAATTTTCGAGTTCAATCCCAACAATATGACTGGTATGGCTGAAATTCTAAAACAAAAGCTATCATACATTGCAGACCAATTTTACAGCTAGGCAGTTTTAAATTTGATCACATTATCATTTGCTCTTTGAGACAACGCGCCGTTAGCCAGCCAGCCATTCAGTTAGTGGCGTCCACTTGAGCATGATTGATGTTCTGAATCTAGACGCAGAGCGGACCCCAGGGCTTCCGGCCTAGTCAAGAAGCGTTGGGGAGGAGCTCAATCCGTCCTCCACCGGAGTTCTCTCGCAGCTCCCGAAATTGCCGACTTTGTGCCGTGTTGCGAAACAAGAGACCAAATGTCAGAACATTACCAATTTTGGCGAGAATTGTTCTATGATCCAGCTGTCGGTCCGCTTCAACTTCAGTCTCGCCATCTGTAGACAGGTGAACATTCTTGCGCAAATATCGACCCGGATTCCAAATGTTCCACAGCACAGAGTTGAGTAGCATGAGTGTGGCCTCGAAGATGTAGAAATACCACTCATATCGCAACAGTGGACTGAGGGAACGCAGCGCCTCGAGGTCCCCCAGCCGCACTGTTGTGTTTCCCGTATGTTCAACTGTGCGAAAGATACTGCGAACCAGTATCAACCCCATGCTGACATACAATGTTGTAAGAGTCGTCCAGACGGCTCGAGATCGGATCCGTGCAACGGCGCAGCGACGGTGGAAAATGCCGGAAAGAACAGCAAACGTGGCAATGATACCGAGCTGGATTGCCAGTGATGCAATTGTCAGGTGCTTCCCCAGCTCTTGGGTACCGGATCGAGACGAAGGGTTGGCGACCAAGGCAACGCCAACGGCATTCAGGGCTTCAACAAGAGCCATGAGTCCGCCAAAGGTGGCCAAGACTCGTCCGGGCGGGAGTGGTGCGAGATACGGAACATAGAAGAAGGTTCGGCCGAGGACGTGGTAGTTAGCTAGCTCGAGTAGAGGACTGGACAAGAAGCCTGGGTTAGTAGATGTTCGTTGAAACTTGGGCCGACTTAAAGAAGATGCATCTCCGGTTCATGCATGTGGGAGGAGAAAATGAAAGTACTCACGGGCACACATAGATAAAAACCTGGCTGACGATGAATATGAACAAGATGGATTTGTCTTTGGGGTCGTAAATATAGTTGAAGGATCCGTACTCTCGCAAAACGTAGCCCACGGTGAAGAGGATCGCACAGAGTGGGTGGAGTCCAATCAGCTTGAACGCTTGGTAGCGCCTGCCACCGTCAACATAATATTGTGCAACCAGAAGACAACAAAACTTACCAGCACTGCCAAAAATGAAAGGCCGCAGAGATCGCAAAGGCAACAGCAAAGAAAACCGGCGCTCCCTGGTTAGGGGCATAGATCCAGAGACTTCCGGGTACTTGATCCGTCAGCAAAGACACCAAAAGTGGGGCGGTAAAAACACACCAGGCTCTCCGTCTGCCATCTTCACTTCTATAATCCAAAGGAACGACAAGAGAATGAATGAAGGTGCTTCCCAAAAAGCCAACTACTGCCATTGATATCATGTCGACTTATATAAATTTCGGGCTATTGCTATTGGCTCGGTGGTTTCCGCGGATTCGTCAGTAACGAGCATTGCGCCTGACCAAAAATGGCAATCTTTTCTGCCAAGTCGGACCATTCCCTCTTTGGCCAAGTTTGCCGCGCTTACAGGGATACCTTGAGAGAACTCCGTGGGCCACCTCCTGAGCGGTCACCGCGCCTTCCTTCCTCACCCTTCCATGCTTTTTCGGACCGCTGGCGACACAGAGCAGAGGAGCGAGTCTCGAGTCTTTTTCCGAATTGAGTTGCCAGATGGATACACCCAAACATTGCTGGGAATGTTCCCGGCGGTCCCTGGTTTGCGATGGGGTGAGGCCTGAATGTCGGAGATGCTCCTCCTCGGGTGTCACTTGTCCTGGGTATGGCAAGACCAAACCACTCCGTCTCCGCTTCTTGGCCCCCGGTCAAGTGAACTCGCAAACCCGGCGGAAGCGCAGTAAGCCTGCACGCAATACCACGCAGCATACCCCTTCGCCGCAGGCTGAAGATGGGAACAAGGGCAAAATTACAGAAACGGCACTGGCTCGACCACGACCCAAACCCGACGCAAAGGCTGAGACGCCCCCGCAGCAGGACTTCAGCGTCCTCACTCCCCGGTACGAGCTGACGACGGATATTTGCGCCCTGTTCGACGCTGGGCTCTACTGCAAGTCGACGCAGGCACGGTGCTGCTCCTTGGTGGTGTGCTAACCCCCCGTTGTAGATAACTCATGCATCCACCCCGACATGCTTCCGGTCCACCAGTTCGGTATCAACAATCACATATACCCACTTCTTCCAGTGCATCTGCAGGCCGGCCTGGCCCTGCCCGACCACGTGCGACTCGGCCTGATCTGCAACTCGATCAGCCACCGCGCCTACCGCTTGGGTGGGGCCCAAATGAAAGTGTGGGAGGAGAAATTCTACCGCTACCGGGGCCTCATTATTCGCTCGCTTGCTGCCGATATTGCCGATGAGCTCAAGCACGCCAGTTTCGTCACTATTGCCGGCGTGATGTCCCTGCTTCTTTCCGATGTACGTCTCCCCCACACTGACCGGGAAGCCTGCAGGACAAGGCAGGCCAGGCTACTGACAACCCTTGATTCCTACAGAACCAGCAAACTGCCTCACCTGATTGGCCTTGTCATATCGAGGTAATGCGAAGGCAGCTTGAGTTGCGTGGCGGAGTCCCGAAGCTCGCAAAGATACCAGGTCTTGGCGCTTTTATTCGGGCATTCATCATGTAGGTGAACTCCAATCCCCAATCTTGTTTTTGCATGAATACGACTCACCCCAGTGTCCTGCAGGATTCCCACAATTGGAAACACGACAACCCCTGCGTCGAACCTTGTAATGACCCAATGGATTGTCGACCACCTCGACGTCGTTGTCAAGCTAGCATTTGAGACAGTGACGCCATTCGAGTTGTTCCCGCCATTGCTCTTCAGCGAGGTCATACGCATCAACCACATCCGATACCGAGCATCCCAGATGACCGAAACTAGCGGCCTTGGCCTTTTAACAATAGAAGCACGTGATATCCTGGAGAACATTGATGACTTCTCACCGACAGAGTGGGGCTCCAGCAAAGCCAAATTCCAAGACGAGTGGAGTGATGTCGCAACTGCCTGCCAAGCCTCAGTCACGATCTACTGCGTCAAGTCGTTGCAAAGCCTTGGCATTCTCCCTCGTGAGGAGGATTTCGGGCTTGACAAACAGCATACAAAGCTTTGGCCACCTCTCCGACGAACCCTAGCCTTGGACAGCGCCCGGAGATTCACGCTCTGGCCGCTGTTGATGTTTGGTATGACATCACGTCATGATGCAGAAGCGCAGTTGTTCATTGAGAAGTGGCTGCCGGAGCTGAGTCGATTTACTGGGACGCGACCGCCTCTGACGGCACTGGAAGTGTTGCGCAGGTACTGGGAGTCGGATGAAGATAATTGGGAGACTTGCTTTGACAGGCCTTATAGCTTTACAGCGCAATGGGCTGTTGACATTAGAGGGATGATGTTTTTGGATTAGTCTGTGGAAGGGAGTGACGACGTTATGATTGGATGTTGGGTTAACTATCTGTGGCGTTATAGATTAATGGAATGCAAGGTATGTTAGGATCTTTCTTCACCGGTGACGACTGAGTCCTAACTGTGCAGCCGTGGATTATACGGACAACCGTCTGAGCACCATCTTGTAGTCGTACTAGTTCTCCACTTGACCGATCAGATTTTAGGAGACATTCCCAGGCGGACCTTTTGTCAAAGAAACAAGTCAGGTACCTTGTTATCCCAGCTGCGTTTTTACCTGAGAGATATTAGTCAGGGATGCAGGTACGAATAGCATTCCCGAGACCAGTCATTGTGGGGCCTCATTGTCATTCTTTTCGATGGAGAGCTGAGTAAAGTCTTGGCATGTGCCTTGCGATGGGAGTCCTCAGCTACTCCATTACTTACCACATGTGGCCGAGAAGGCTGCGTAGCGACTGGACTGAGCCGCTTCATTTCAACCGTACAAACGTTTGGTTTTAGGTACCTAGGCAGGTGAGCAAGCGGGGTTTCGCTGTCTTTTTCTCTCTCCTACTTATTTTATCCCTCATTGATGTCCTGCCCTCCTATCTGGCCGGGTCAGCACAGCACAGTGCACTTCCTGACTCATTTCTTGTTTGTTTTTCTTCTTCTTCTCTCCGTGAGTCACATACCTTGTACCGGACATGAATCAAAAGCATTTTTGTGTGTTTTATTGAACGACCTGCAAAGTAGTATTTTTCCAGTCCTTTGCTATTGTTGAAAAACACTGTGATCACTATCTTGCAAACATGAAAATAGAGCTCATTGCAATGTGTGAGTGGGTGACTACCTATGTCGCTAACCAGACTAGGGACATGAAGCTGGGCTGGGCTGGGCTGGGCTACTTCCCCTTCACCATCAGAACCACCGTCTTCAACCCCATGCCCACTGACAGATTCCCCAAATCAATCTTGGCCTGTCCATCCTTGACCGCTTCGACCGTTTCTTTAATCAGCACTTTAACACAATCCCCTTCTTCGGTGCCTGCCAAGCCCGGATGGGCTTCGCGCCAACGCGTGACGGGGTCGACCGTGTCAAGCAGATTCTCGATGTGCTTCCATACAGACGGCGCGAGCGGATCAGCTTTTACAGCAGCCACAGCAGCTTTAACGGCAGTGTCTGTGGAGTTATTACCACTACCACTAGGAGAATACAGTTCCTGACGGGTAAACTCCTTCCGCGAAAAAGTAGATTGGTCAAAGAGGGCGGCGACAGGAGTATCCCAGGGCAAAACAAGGTCGCGGTAGGCGTTGCTGGAGATCTTGTTCCCGGAAACGTTGTACTTGTCGAGGACCTCGGTGCGGAAGCGCATAAAGATGGCTTGGACTTTGGCTTCTTCGGCGGTGGTGGGTTCTGTCAATGTTATTCCCGGATTGGGACCGTGTAAGTGTGTGTCATAAGTTGTTGGGTTTGATGGCTAATCTCTCTCCCCGTCTGATCTCTCGGCATGCAGGGCTCTCAGAGAAAGGAAATAAGTAAAAACGCACCAGCAATCTTGCGATAGCTAGTCCACAACGCAACCGTGCCGCCAGGCCTCATGACCTCTGCAACAGCAGTCCAAAATCTGGGCATATCGAACCAGTGAGCCTGTTTCCCGAAAAAAAAAAAGAATTAGCACCCATTAACCCCACCCAGATTATGTATGTCCTATGTGTGCTGTCAATCAATCAACTACAAGAATGTTATACCCACCGCAAAAGCCACAATCACCAAGTCTACTGAACCCGGCTCAACCTCAGTGAGCTTTTCAATTTCTTCCGCCGTACAAATGACCCATCGAATCGATTTCCCATTTGCTGTTTCCCCGCCGTGTTCAGTAGCAACCTGGATCATACTCTCTCCGGGATCACACCCGATAGCTGCTTCAAAATGTTTTGCAAACGCTCGAGTTGCCATGCCAGGACCGCATCCCACATCCAGCAACACGCCGGTCTGGCCGCCAGTGGAGATGTGGTGGTTGAAAATGAGCTCAACCAGCGCAGGCGGGGGCGATGGTCGGTGCTGGGCATATGTCGCAGCTTGAGAGGGCGTGTATTGGCGGTAGGTAGGGTCGGCGGGACTGCCCTCCGAGTTAGGGCTCTTCATGTTGACGCTGGACATTTGATTGTCGTCAATAGAGAAGAGATGGCTGCCAAGATTGTTGAAGGTTTTGCCAAGAGATATATCATATGGCCATGCACAAAACGTTGACAAACTTCAAAACAGCTCGGGAAAGAAAAGAGGGGGAATTTGAGCTGAAGAGACACCGCTGTGGGGAAAGCCAGGCATTGTGTATTACGCTTCCTGACTGGAACAGCAAGACATTGTATGCCTATTGCGGTTGCTGCTGACTGAAAACCTACATGAAGTAAGATATTGTGTAGGTAATTTTCGTTTGCTTACTGGAACAAACAATAAAAATATTGTATATTCCGTATTCCACATCAGTTGCTGACTGGGAGCAGGTAAGACGGGTTGAAATGGTTCTGTTGCTCCCTGTGTAACAACATTGTATTTGCCTGCCCATAGAGAGATGGTCCGCTGGCCGTGATGCTGGGAAGCATTGCGGCTGTTTTGGGAAGGACTGGGGTAGGATATGTCAAGCGAGGAACGCATACCTACCCAACCGGCAGGAATGGTAGTGTCGCAGTCACCTGACAGGACGACACCAGGCCCACACCAGGTCGCAGGAGGTTTGGTACCCGGTGTCTTGTTATCAACCAAGGTTACGGTTGACTACGATGAGTGAGGATGTTTTAACCGGTGTTGATTTTTCTCAGGCTAACCCAACTGTTCCTTCCCTCTTCAACCCCAAGGCCTCGGCGACTCGCGGCGTGAGGAACCGGGAAGGGAAGGCACGGCCTGTTATCTAGCACCTCATGCGCGCTACCCCACCGCCTGCATTTGTCCTTCACATTTTACTTCCATTCAATGAAGATTTCCATCGACACCATTCGCATCCGAGCTCAACTGTACACACGAACATCGGCCGCTTCACCCGCTATCCCGGCACCGACGGCCGAAACAATAGCCGGCGAATTCTGTTCCAGGGACCCGGTAAGACTCGGCCCACGCATAATGCGCCCGGATTGGTGCGCTTCTTCCTTCCCAGTTCAGGCACGACACCAACCTGGTATCCCGAAGCCGATTCCGTCCTCCGCCGCGCCATCGATAGTATTTCCCTACTCGATGAACTCCGGCTGATGATGTGTTCCCTGGTTTAGTATTTGCAACAATGGCGGCTCAACTGCAAGGACCGGGGCACTTCGCTTGAGCGGCCCGGAAAGATCTTGTTTATCAACCTACCTCTCCAGAGTGTCTTGATAGCCTGTAATGCAACATAAATATAGCGGTGCCGCTGCCACTGGAAAGTGAATACTACGCACACCGTCACACGACAGCAAAAGTACATACGCGACAGCAAAAGTGCAGTGAACCGTATCCAGCGACCTGGTTGCTACCCACTGCCATGAGGCTCCTCGCCCTCTTGTCCGCGCCATTGGCGGTCCACGCATTCATCTTCCCTTCGGATAGACCCGACGGCGTATACACGGTCGCCATCGACAGCCAGGGAAACGCCCTAAGCGAGCCTAGATTCATTTCTGGTCTTCCAACCACCACGACCAGTTCTCAACTCGGCCGCCGTCAAGCCCCAGCACTCCCTAACCCGTCGACAAATTGCCACAACCGCGCTCTCAACGCCAACGAATATAACACTGCGCTGGAAGCTTTCAACCGAGTCTGCGACCGGGGCGAATACTACGCCGAGAACACGAGCGTGGTCGTCAGCTTTGGGAGCACGATTGCTTATCTCTGCAACTATGGAAGCTCAAACCGGTGCTGGAGCAGCGAGGCGGACGAGGCGCATAGGCTGATGAATGGAAAGTGTGGGAACAATGGGATCGGCTGGGTGTATGTTGATGCGTACAAGAAGTCGTATGGAAGGGAAAACAAGGATGTCAGTATTTGTTGAGCTGTACCTACCATGTATGATTGCGGTCAGGGGTACACTCCATTTAGTAATAACATGGATCAACTCCATAACTTTTGAGATTTGAAACCCTTGGCCATGGAATCAATTTGCGGGCGACATATTAAAGATGTCTTGATACAAGGGAAATCATTGCCCAGGGACTGCTGTCTCGGTTGGACAGACAAGCTGGGGACATGGCCAGAATTGCATCTTCTTTTGAGTAGGTTGATCCCGATACTCGTACGGTCTGACCACCAACCTTTGACATTATGGCTCAGCTCCAAGCACCTAGGTACCTCAGGTACCTAGGTCGATGAGACCCGAGACTGACAACTCTTGCTGCCCTACTACATCTGACGACGTGAACGTGACTATCAGCTCATCCGACTATGTGGTGTATTGACCCCACCCTCTGCGTGCGTTTCCTGTGCATCCGTCGCTCTCGCTGCAAAATTCCCAACGTAGCATAATTGTGGGTAAACGCACAACCCCCCTCGCCAAGACAACTACCCTTCACCCATCTGCCCATCCGGCCGGGTTGTCTTTTGTCAAAGATGTTTCTAGATACGTGCATGTATACATGCATACATACATACCCACTTCAACCTAAACAATCTTAATTCTGGAAAACTCTCCAGAAATTCTCCGAAATTCTCAACCTTTGCCGGTGCAATAATCCGCGGTAATCCCAAATGATGCTGGATAGCCGACGGAACCGATGGAGTGGTCGTAGAAATAGCCTACGCGTTCATAGACGCTGTCGTGGCCGCCGCCGGTCGCCGTACTGAGGAGCTCCATTTTCCTCCGAAGAACCAGTCCCTGCAGAGAGGAGTGGCTGTCATCATAATTCTCAGAGACGTCAAAGTAGGTGGGTAGAACCCACAAGCCAGAGTCAGAGTCAGATTCCAAGTCCACGTCCACCTGGGCTGCTGTGCCTGTACCTCTAAGAAGAGAAGACGAAGAAGAAGAAGAAGGAACCCAGTCCAGGGTGAAAGCGTCTTTATCTGCGAGTATCTCCTCGCCTCCGTCGACTTTGAATTTGCGATAGGTCGTCGAACCAATTGTGACTTGCGATCCAGGCTGCAAACTGTGAAGCACGCCTCGCACTATGACATGTCCGCCTTTCAGCTCTCCTGTCTCATCTCCATGATTCAGTGGCACCACCTCTGCATGCATCACATCAATGAGGCACTCCAACAACTCATAAGGCCCCCCCCACCTTGGGTAGGTAAACTCGATTTGTTCATCCACAGAGGCCCATGACCAAGATGGGGCGCGATATTCGTATTCGTAAAGAGTCCGGTCGAGGTTTGGTTGCGAGCCTTCTTCCACGTTTCCGTCCATGACTTTGTGTTGTTGGGGTCTGACTCTCCAGCATAGGAGCCGTGGAATGCACGACCACCAGAGGCCGGCCAGATAGCGTTCCTCGTTGCCGTTCAATGGTGGTGGCCTGCTGCTGTTGGAAAGAAAAAGTTTGGCGATGCCCGAGAGAGCTGGGAGCTTGTCTCGGGAATAAGTGAGGGCACATGCAGAATACTCTTGGACGATCCCTTCCCAGAGGTCCACCATTCTCTCGCCGGCATTGCTGCTTGCTGCAGCAGCACAGCCCTGGGAACTCGTTGCCACCGGAGCGTGCTCCATGTCATATTTTGGCAAGCTGCTCATCACCACCTCCTGCAAAAGATCCCCGCGGTTGGTGCCATATTTAACGGGATCTCCCTTGTTGGAAAAAGCACCTCGAGGCATGCTTTCCCATGCGAAGGATTCCGAGCATCGCCAAAACACCTGCTCGGCGCCAAATTGAATAACTCTCGGCGCGAGAAGTCGTTCCTGGAGAACCCAGCCGCGTTTGCTCAGGGGTGAATCCAAAAAGTCGTTCCGCAACGCAGTGTCGTCCCAGAGAACAAGAGTGGCGGGTGGCTCGCCCCTCCAGTTGGACCGGATGGTAATCGATTCAACCAGCCGCGGATCACTGCAGCGGCGGCGGCGAAATAGGCCTCCTCTAGGACATGTTGAATGTGCCGCAACAATGTTGAAAGCAGCACGCCCGTACACGCGGTGCATAAGGGGCGCCTCTCTGCTCCAATCCTCGCGGCTGTCTTGTAGTATGCATAGTGAGTCAATCCACAGATATCGAATGCCGAGTTGCCGCACGACGTGTATTGCATCTTTGAATGTGGCAGGTAATGTCGAGTCTGGCATGCCGGCTCGGAATATGTCCATCGTGGATGAATTGAGTTGGATAAAAGGTGAATCGCCCCAGCGGTGGCTAAGCGTGGCATATCCAGCAGCGTCAATCGACTCGTCGAGCGCATCTTGACAAGTATCGCAGAGTCGCCATTGCTCGCTATCTCGGAGCCCAGCATCAATGAGCCTGGTAGGGTATTGGTATGATGACGCGTCGTTGTCGTCGTTGTCGTCGTCGTCGTCACCTTGGCTGCTGCTGCTGGCTTGTTGGACACATTTTGGGTGGTTTTTGAGACAGTCGTGATACCAATTTTGCATTAGCAACATGGTTTCCTTAGATGCCATATCCGATGCGAGGGAAGAAGTAGAAGAAGAAACCAGATCTGAATTAATATCTAAACATTTTCGTTAGTCAATACCTATGAAAGATCGGACTTGAAGCTGAGCCAACCTAGGTACCTAGGTAGGTTGGTACTACTTACCTGAACCTAACAATTGAAAGCCAAATTCCACAGTTAAGAATGTCTTTTGCCCATTCGCGTCTTTCCAGCACAATCTAATATTTAGGTTGGCCGGAGTAGTGTAGTGGACAAGCTCAAAGCTTGAGACCAACGACTCTGGAGACTCTGGGTCCAAATGTCGAGCGACTCGTATACATAACGAGCAACCTTTGCCAATGCCGTCATGAAACTCATCAAGAGAGTTGAGGTGGGGATGAACCGAGGCACACCAACTGCCGGGCCGGTCATGACCGAATCTCGTACCGTTAAAGATTGCCCTGCATGGCTCGCATAAAAAATTTGTCTTGAACATGGCGGTTTGTGGAGAGTGGAAAAAAAATCGAGTTGGTCAATCGAGATGGATTGGGGAGTTTCAAGCGTTAGGCATCAACCAAAACTGGTCTCCCATTGAACCTGTTGAATCGACATCAGTGGGTCCTAACCCTGCCACAAGCCAATCATGAAGTTGTAGCTAAATATGTCGCTCGGCACAACAATCGCTCCAGTGTCTAACTATCGGCCACGAGAAGCATCGTCGAAAATAGAGGTCACTCAAAAAAAAAAAAAAAAAAAAAAAAGAGGTTGCAACTTTGCATCTGATTGATTCATTTTGATTTGTTCACTCTGGCAAAGGCAGATAGTACTCGTCCTTTTTATACACTTATAAGTGGTGACAACGCTTGTGTGTGTTCCAGTCTGTGGCCACAATTCAATACCCCAATCTACCTACTGTTCTAACTTCTGACCACTTAGGTTCCAAAGCCGTCGGCTCGGGTGGTGTTTCTGGCCCTCTGGCCGGAACCCCTTTTTTTCTAAATAGTAGACAGCTCCCTCTTTGTCCCTATGCTTCTGTGGCTCACCCAGCTCACCCAGGCTGACACCCTGAAAGCAGAGCCATGGGTGAAGCCCATTGAAGGAAGCCCGCACCGAACACAAATGCTAGGTACCTATTAAATTTGATTGCTATCAAACTCTTGGCAGCGAATTGCCGATGCAAACTTTTTTGAAATTTCTACATATTCAACGCCATCGTCTCTTCATTCCATCGAAAACAAGTCCCAACATAGAAACCAACCCCTCAAACTTATCCAATTCCCCCCTCCCCGGTACCGAGCCGCTCGCCCCTCAACGGTGCACCCCTCAACACCAACGCCAACATGCCGCAATCGGTTCGCCCGTTCGACCGGCTCGCCGGCTGTCTGAAGTAGCGAGAAACCTCAACGTCGCGCGCCTTGCAATGATCGCCACCCGGAGCTCTCTAGCTGCAAGCTGTTTGCGAATTCTGGCAGATTTGCCTCTTGGGCGGCCCGGTCCAATCGGGTTGCAGATCCCCCTCAGAGACTCACCAGAGGACGCATGATTGTCAGCGTTTCATCATGGCGGAACATGGGATGAGACTGGGCAGCCATTCAGCCGGGGGTTTACAAAGTACTAGGGGCGCATAACGAAACCGGACTACCTTAGCTTAGGTGCCTAGCTATTGAACAACAAATCAAAAATATTTTGCCAATTGGTATTTCAATCCAAAAGATATTTCTTCCACGACGACGGACATTGCCTTCATATGCCTGTTTGATCTCATCGTGACTGACCCTAGGCGCCACCGAAGCCGCTGCGGTGAGATCACCTATCAGCCATCATGCCAAGTTACGAACCCACACCGAAACGGTTTTCTGTCCTTTCCGTTTCTCGTACCGCATCTCGACGGAATAGCATCGACGACCCCTCTCACCCGTCCCTTGCGACCAACCCTCCTCCTACGCCATCGTATTCCTCTCCAGTCGATCTTGCCAATGCCCTGAAACGCCTGCAGCACGCCCCTGGTGCAACAGAGCCCGAAGAGCATGAGCGCGGACGCAGCAGACAAAGTGTGGGAGAGAGGGCCATCAAGTCCACTTGGGGCCATGATGAGCCTATCAAAGTTCCGGCAGCGCGGCGGGAGAGTAGTGCGAGTACCCGAGACAGGATTGCCATGTGGGAGGCACGAAGCCGGAGTCAGAGCAAGGGGAGAAGCAAGAGCAGGGGAAGAGATATCGGGGCAGGGAGTAGAATCAGTGTGGTTCCCGAAGTACCCGAATTAGCGGCCGCACTTGCGCAGCTTGGGCAAAAGGGGCGAGTTTCGACAGATGATACCACTCCAGAAGATGCCCTGAATGCCTTGGAGGGGATGCCGCCTGCCGAAAAGGAGGCACCCGCTCAGGTTCCAGCTGATCCGCCGCAAAGAGATGAAAGACTGAACGAAAACCCGCCTAGTTATCTGAACTCATTGGAAGGACAGGAGTTGATGGAAGATCCCTGGAGCACGGATCCTGCCGAAGCAAAAGGGGACTCGGAGCACAACAGCCCGAACAGCAGTAGTAATAGCAGGAGTGGAACTCTCCGATCGTGGATGGAAGCAGAAGTCATCGACGACACTGACATTATCGAAGTCAACGCCGAGGAAGCCGAAGATCCGAGTCTAA
>Ga0247760_1001617_pt1 | contig 20112 bp, 25 predicted proteins | sample UWRJL171409R4_FD_179936 | JGI IMG/M metagenome (GOLD analysis project Ga0247760, IMG submission 179936) | Plant litter microbial communities from Arlington Agricultural Research Station in Wisconsin, United States - UWRJ-L171-409R-4 | ecosystem: Environmental > Terrestrial > Plant litter >... | reverse complement strand
AAAAAGGCAACCAGATACGTAAGCATGGGCAATGCGCTCTGGGGGACATCTGCCTGCCCAAACTCTCATATAGCTTTGGTGGGTCGCAACTTCCACCTGGCGTGAGCAAAGCCCTGCCCGTTCCTGCCTCGAGGGGGGGGGAAACACGCTGTGATCAGTTGCATCGGGTTTTCAGGACGGGGATAGCCCTGGCTCGTGCCGTCCCAGGTTTCCTGTTACGGGCCCTTGCGAGCAAGGCGACTGCTCTCTAGCCCTTTTTGGCCTAGTGCTTGAAGGGCATAACACGGCGACATAAGGGGTGGCTTTTACCGGTTACCCTTGATTGAGTTCGTTTCCTCGCCTTGAACGGTCAATAAGAAGAAAATCTGGAGATCCAAACCAAGGTGCTTTTTGGGGAGTCTGAGGGAGAAAACCGATTTGGAAGTAACCATAGGCACATGCTTTGGGGAGTATTAGGAAGATATCTTGCCCACATCCAATTTGGTGCATTTTTCTAGGACTGCTGTATGCGAGAGAGAATGTACCTAGGTAATTTGTAGTGAAGTACACTGCAGCCTGCAGCAGTACTGGGCGCTACCTCGTGCCCTCTGTCAGTTGCTGAGACAGGAAGATCGGGCGACATCAACGAATCGGTCTCTGCTGTAATTCGCTTGGCGTCGCTCAGCCTCCTGCCGTACGCATCTGGTGTGCTGTCTGGGGTCGTCTGTTTTCCATCATCCTCCGCACTTCTCGCTCTGCATCTGATCAAAGATATAAAATATCTTTGTGTTTTCCCTAGCATTCTGTTTCTCTCCTTCTCAGCTGGGGCTGTGGTTCAAACTTTGAACCATTTTCCTCTTTTGTGTTTCTACAATCTGTCAGGCTTCCATCCAGATTGCTGCGTCCCACTCGCTGGCACGGGTCTTCCACACACCAGCGCAACAGATGTAAAGCAATGTCTTACACTCCTACCTACCCACTCGTTAATCGGAAACCACACACCTCTCTGTCGCTTTTTTCACCTCATTCAAGTTGCAAAATCATCAGCAATCATGAGCACCAAGAAAGGAGTCCAGTTCTCCACTCGAAGCAGCAATAGGTCAGTTGGTTGGATTTGCACGTTGGAAAACACCCTTGCTGATGTTCCTGTCTCCAGCAGCGCTCCTTCGGCACCACCACCAACCTCAGGTTCATCATCTGTCTCGACACCACAAAACCACGCAACATACAATAATAGCACGGATTCCAACACCCGTGGAGGAACTAGCACAATTTCAACTTCAAACTATATTTCGGGCAGTTATGAGAGCTCTTTGGATGACGAAACGATATACGGCAGGTTGGTGGGCTGGAACAACGACAACTCGCAGTCTGTACCGTTCGTGTACAGTCGTGTCCCGGCTTACACTGTCAGGGCCGCCCACAACATCGATGCGTTTGAGAAAGCTTTCGAGAAGGATGCCGACAAGTAGTTGTTTATATTATGGGGTCATCTGTTTTTGTTTTCTCAAGTCTTGTAGTTCTGGCGCATGTTCTTATATAGCAATGACACTCAAATGACTTGGACCTCTTTTTTTGACTGCAAAGCAATGCCAAGGAGGCTTGTGTTCCAAGCGAGCCACACGGCGATGGCAACACGCTGAAAACCTGGGCCTGAGGGGTTCTGAAGAACGCCAGGCTCTGGCGACCCCGCCGCTTCCGCTCACTCCATGCGTGCTGATTGGCTCATCAATTGCTGAAAGGGGAAAAGCACGCCAATCCGACCGTCGTCCTCCAAGGTACCTCAGTTTATAAGACAGGGCAAAGTCTTGATCCGCTACGGGAGTGCCGCCATGGGTCAAATGCCCCAGCTGTTGGGAGGAGTTCAGGAATGGGAGGTCAGGGGACAGGATTGGGATCGCAAATCTCCATCGCTCTGCGTCCTTGGTTGCCGGTGCGCATCTTGATCATCCTCAGCCCTCACAATGTCCGCCCTTCCAGGATGGGGTTTGCCTGCAATTCGGTCCGGAAGAAAGCGAGTTGAATGGAAGGTCCCAGCAGCACTTTCAATTTGATGCAATGCGACTCGACAAGTCGCTGTTCCTTCCGCAGCGCACAGTGCTGCAGACCTGCAGGGTACCTTGGGCGTCTGCCCCCGCCCAACGGCCCAGCCAGATCGGAGGGGCAATCATGCGCGCCAAGCTTTCCGTCTGGTCCTCGAGGTCAACTCGGCCAGACAGCGGCCCAACCACGCAGGTCCTCGGCCGCGGTGAGCATCGGACGCTGTGCCGCAGCTGCGGTGCTGCCTCCACAAAATAGTTCGGCATCTGGGGTATGTATGTACAGGTCGGAGTGAGCCGCTGTGTAACTCGAGTCCCAAGGCATCCAAGGGGCACGGCCACCTCGGATCTTCAAGCGCACTCACGCAGGCAAAGCACTGTGATGGGCAGCGATTTGCCCGGGCACCTGGTATCTCACACCCGATCCCCCTTTGCCTCACCATTGGCCCCACTCCCCACACCATCTTCTCGCCTCTGCCGCTGGTAAACGCGACAAGCGCCTGACACAGCCCCGACCATAGAGCGCCATGACCGGATTGTGTTGCACAAGACATTGCCGTTTCCGACCTGTCGAGTGGTCGGCCGCGTCTATTTTGCCTAGCCGCCGGTGCGCCTGTCGCCTAAGACTCGAAGCAGCCCGCACACAGTGAGCAGCACTCACACCCACGAAAAACGCCTCATGGCCGGGTGTCATCCATACACGCTGCACACCTCCCCTCAAGGACGGCCAACACCGCTGCGCCGAACCGGCAACCCTCCAGGTCCAGCATGGCCCGACCGGGATTTGCAGGGGGTACGACAAGGTCAGCGACCAGCAGCCCAAATGTCTCCTGCGCTTAATTGCCAGTCTGGTATCGCTTCCCGGTACAGGCGTCTCTTGGCGCCAAAGCCACTGAACACTTTGCCCGCTATGCACCTATCCGACTTCAACATGTTTTTCTACTTCTCTGCGCTGCCCTTGCGGCGCATGCATTTTTTTTCGTTGCAGCGGCAAGCCAAACGAGCGAGTCGGAGATACGGGTACAACAGTACCAAGTAGGTTACATTGTCAACGAGAAAACGCTGATGAGATGAAAATTGGGGAAAAGGGTCTCGAAGGGATAGGGCGATGTTAAAAAGGGAACCATCTGCCTACAGCCTCAGCGGATGGCATCCCCAATCGCGTCATTCCCGCTAGTCACATTAGCACAACAGCTGTTTTTGTTTTTGACCTGACAGCCCTGATACCTGCATGCTGCGATTCGCTAACGTGGCCCCAAATGGGTCCCGGTAGACCGATGTGCATGAAGAGTGCATAAAAGGTGCTGAACGATGGGGGCTGCACGTCACAGCGAACCTGACTTACCACACCCGCGTTACACTAGATGCCTTGTCGACGTTGGTAGGTTACCTCGCTGCTTTCTATTGAAGTTGGTAAATGGAAGTTTGGAAAGATGCGCCGCTTTATATGCCAACTAGAGATATATAAAGAATCCTCATTTCCCCAGTACGCCGTCTTCCCTTCTCAGCCATTACTGCTGTCCGCCCAGATCCAGATCAAGCTCCCCCATACAAACCTGCTAGGCTTCATATCTACATCAAACACCGCAAAATTCCTTCACTCACGAGTTCTCGGTTTCACACATTCACTTACAGCCTGTCCTCTCCTGCTTCGAGCCCACGCAAATTGTAAATCCTCAAAGACCATGAGCAGCAGCAAAACATCTCAGTCTGTCACCAGAGATAGTACCAGGTCAGTTGGTTGAGCCCAAGATGGGGGATTGCTTATAGCTCATGTCTATTTTTCCTCCCAGCGGCACCCCATCTACACCAACATCATCATCACCGTCTTCTGACTCGACACAACACAACCACACAACACCCAGCGGTGGCACAGCTACCAACAGGTTGGATGTTATTTCAGGCAATGGCAATTACCAAAGCTTGATGGATGATGCGACGGTATACGGCAGGTTGGTGAGCGGCAATAGTGCCAACACGCAGTCTGTGCCATTCGCATACAGCCGAATCCCGATGTACACCATCAGGGCTGCCCGTATCATTGATGAGTTTGAGAAGGACTTTGAAAGGGGCCCTGACAAGTAATGAGTCTCAAGATCTTGTAGTTACTTTTTTATTGTCTGGATCAGGTACCCACGCAACAACAGCAATGTCAGTCAAACGACTTACACCCACTTTCAGTTGCAATAATTGTCCAGCTCTGTCCATAAAAGTAGCAGCTTCGGCCCCCCAAGCCCATCCCGTATCTGACTATGTAGAGAAGCGCCCTGAGTTCACCATGGCAAGTTGCCAGGTAAGTACAATAGCCACCCCTTTTCGCCGTCTCCATTCGGAAATTCCCCCACCATACCCAACTTACGGCCGGGGCTTCTACTTTGATATGACTAAGTATCCTTGTACCGATTTCTATTCAACCTCAGGGCATGTTAATACAAAAGCAAAAGGAGGTGCATCGAGCCGTGTGAACTCTACCAGGCCTTGAGCTGCTTGAGTTGTGGTATTCCTCTCTTCATGGATAGCAATTTCGCCTTCGTGGACAGCCAGGCGGGCATCATCAGTTGAAGGGGATAAGACGGATAGCAAGCTCAAACCAGTGTGGGGGCTTCTGGGGTATAAGTGTGTTTGTCTTGCGTAACAAGGTTCAATGGACTCTATGTCATGTTGAAGTTTCACTTTAATTGTTTGGAATGGTACCTATCGCTCTAGGGCTGGTATAAGTTTCTTTGAAAGGTTACATGAGAAAGCTTATACTGACAACTACCACTCAAGCCATTTCAGGTAGTACCTATGAAATCTATGTGTCAGCCAAGACATAGGGGAAGCCCCCCCCCTCCCCCCATCAGGTCCAGCCTACGCCGAGACCGGTCTTGGGATTAGGTGAGGGCGGCTGGCTTGGGCCGGCCTGGGCGACGCCCTAGCCCCCGGATGGTCCCGTTATCTGATCCTCACTCGCGCATTATCTGATCATCTTGCAGCACTAGGGCGCTTTCGTGCATACAAAGCTCTTTTCATGCCACGCCTCCGCCCGAAAACAGCCAGGTCATTGGCAAATGGCCACCGCAGCATCAATACTTTACCTACAAGTATTGAGCTATTGCCAAGTGGTGCTTGGCAAGAGATGAGGCATTTTGGGCTGCAAGACGCCGACGGCCGGAGTGCCGTGATTTCCAGGATCAAACTGGAGGAGTAACTGTGAGTATAAAGGCGAGAATGTTCTCCCTTCGAGTTCGTGTTCTCCATCTCAACTTGCCCAACTGAACCAAGCCGGCCTCAGCGTTACGTCGGAGACTTCGATCCACTCTCCAACTCTCCTGTAAGCCTCTCTTTTACCTACCTCACGTTCGACTCCAATCCCCGTCCATCAGGCTCATCAATCCCAAACCCTTCAGACCAACGGAACCACTCCATCGACAAGATGCGTTCCCCCTTCCTCCTCGCCCTCCTCGCCAGCACCAGCACCCTCTCCGATGCAGCCCCAGCCCCAATCAATGAACCCCCCGACATCGACGGTGCCCTTCTCCCGAGAGCATGCCCTATCGGACAGACGGCCCCGGTGTGGAATGCTGAACACACGCAATGCCGTTGGATGCGCTGCATGAAAGTTGGCAGCGCTTATCCGACATTTGTCACGATTATTACGTGTGCTGTTGGGACTGGCTGCCAGCTCGTGAATGGTTTGCCGAAGTGTGTGTAGGGGGACGGTCGGAGGATGGGCCGGATTGAGGGGAAGTAAGGATGGAAGGGAGACAGGGTTAGTGTGGCTTGGGATTCGGGAGGTGGTGAGGGAGAGGATGGCTTTGTAATCCGTACTCTGGCTCCCCCCGGCTGTGGTCGTGAGAACCTGCCTCCGGTTATATTTGGGTATTGACTTACTTGCTTCAAAAACTTGGTCTGTGAATTTAGAGGCCTCTGTGGGCGAGGGTTTGCGTGTCTATGCCTCAAGTATGTGCCCTCCGTATTCATCCATGGGCCTCAAACACAGACACTCTTCAGTGCGTGGGTCCATCCATGTCATTTGAGGCCAAGTCGTGGAGTGGCAGCATCCGGATGTCCATCTAGTTTCCCGGACAAGTTGTCACTGAATCCGGGTCCCCTGGGGTTGAATGAAGACGGCCATTGGCACATAAATAGGCAGCCACTCGCCGTCCTGGAATGGAGATGTTGCCCTGTATCTGTGGTTTTGCCCATCTGAATGTGCCAGACTCGGACGCCTTGCTCGTTCTCCCCCAAACGGCGAGTTGATACGCATTCGAGTCTTGCAGGGCGCTTTAACAGTCACAAAGCCAGCTAGCCCAGGTCTGGTTCTTCGATAGGAACTAAGCCATCCAAGAGCGAAAACATTTGATGCCGGCTTCGAAGTTGTGGTCGTGGGTCAAGATTTCGACATCATTGCGGTATTCTCTTGAGGTATGTTTCGAGGTCGGATTGAGCGGGAGGTGCGGGGTTTTGGAAGTTAAAGACTGGCTGTCGTTCTTGCTGTCCATGTAGCTACGTAGGCTTGGCACGATTTCGGATGAAGAAGGAATCAGACCGCCCGGATAGCCGGGCCAATCAGTGGTGGGGCGGCAACCTTTGCTTTGCCTTTTTCTTTGGAGTCGAGAAGGCTGCGACTGCCAGAATAAGGCGAACCGCAACATTTCCTCAGGTCCGCGGGCGAGGCACACTTCTAGCTTAAATCTGCGGTTGCCTTCTTCTGAACTCGGCTCTTTTCTCTCAGGCTAATGCAGGGTCCTCAATAGACGCATGTTTCAACCACCCACCGGGGCCCTGCAACTCGTAGCCCGGTTGCATGGGCGTACTCGAGCGCTGTGGCCGCAGGGTAAACCATAATACCTATGAAATGGGCCTACATGCGATTGGGTTGGCACTTTGGTCCGGTGAGCGCCTCACTTTGCACCCCTGCTGCCGAGGCGTTCGATTCGCACATCACGTTATCTCTACGCATGAACACGGCTACCTAGGCCCTTATAGATAAGGTACGGGTACTTAACCAGGGCATTCGCGCGTATGCGCCCCTTCCGAACACGGAACCACTTCATTGCGCACCAACCAACCGAAACAGAATATGTGCTCGCATCATCATCAAGACACCAAAAAGTCCTCCAAGAAGTCAGCTAAGAAGCCACAAGCCTCAGGAAAGTCTGTGGGCTTTACAGAGGCAATCAAAGCATGCAGGCTCAATCTCCAGTGCTGCGCCAAAGGGTGGGAAGGCGGCGAGTGGAGTCGGTGGACAGACAAGCCTCGGGGGCCGGTACGGATTTGCCTTCATGTTCAGAGACCCCGTGGCCTAACCTCGTAAACAGATCATAAATAACGTCAAGGCACGGCTAGACATTATGGAGTCCGCGCTCAGGCAAAATGACATGTACACGCCCCTGGAAGCCAAGACGCCCCTTTCGAAAAACGCCGTCGAAATCATGCGCCATGCCCACAACTCGATAGATTCGGCCGTCTCGGCGCCGCAGGAGCGCTCGATTGATGACATATTTGAGGCCACGCTGTCGTGGTTGGAAGAGAGGATGCGCGCCGCTGGTATTCTGCCCGAAGCGGTGCTCCCCGAGCCGGAAATCAACGACGTGCCGGCGCTGGCGCAAGGCTATGGCGGGTATCCGGACTTTGGCAACACCCCACACCCTTACACTACTGCCCCCAGGCATTACACACCTTACAAGTACACCAGCGCCCCCACTTCTTCTCCTGTTCCTACGCCTACTCCCACTGCTGCTCGCGCCCCTACTGCTGCTCCTGTCCTTGACCCGCTGGACCATTTCGAATGGGAACCTGTCTCAGGTGAGGACCGGCTCGCCCCATTCACATCATACAACAACAAGCGCCCGTTCGAAAAGAGTAGCTCAGCGGACCACATGACTGTCGACTTCAACTTTCACGCCAAGATCAATCCCGATGGCTCGCGCGAATTTGGCGGCACGAGTAAGACGTCAGGCCCGGCCAAACAAGTTGCTTCGTTTTGCAAGAGCTCGGCAGGGGCCATTTACGGCGGGGTTCAAGTTGATGGGCGATTGCAACGCAGTGGTAACGACAGACTCCAACTAGAACCGGAGTGAAACTGGTGTAATGTCAGTGTTCATGGGCAGGTAAGGTAATTTTGCAACGAAAGTGTGGTGTTGTTGACCAGGGCCTATTGGGTCTAAATGCACTGGCTGGTCCACGCCGTCTTCCTTCATAGTAGAGGCCAGCCTTTTTCCATGGGTGGTCTAACTTCCCTTGGCTTCCTTCCATCCATAGTAATGATAATGAGATTGATTCCTTGCTCACAGCTTCTTAAGAACATTTTTGCCTCATGTTGGCCCCGATTTCAACTCCGCGGGGCCGGCGCGAACGGTCAACGGGTCCCCTCGGCGGGCCTTCGTAATTCCAGGATGGAATATGGCGAAGTCCGGTTGATGAATGAGTGCGCAGATTGGCGATTAGGTCCGCACAAACACCATACCTATTAGCCCGAGCGACAAACCTCAGACTTTGGTGCCATGGGCTCGGAGATGCTTCTCGTCTTTTCAGGCTCCCCTTTTCGAATCGCGAGTGGTCGAAATGTGGTTAGACGATCGGGCGAAAGTGTCTGTAGGTACGTATTCTAGTTTGAGAAAACGAAAACTCGGAAGATGGCTTACCACTATTGTGGTTGTTGGAATTCCACCGGAAGCTTACCCTGAAGCCTTACACCCAAGCATAACGTCAACTCAGCAGTCAGGCCCAAAGACTAGCCCCGATTGGCCAGTGAGCACCCACTCGGCTCGGCCCTCAACATTAACACGGAGCGACGGGGTTGGCCGGAGAAGTCTTGCACAAACGGACCAAATGCTGGGACGAGTCCCGTACGCGTAAAATACTTGCGCAAGTTGCTGGAATTCTCATTCGTTTACACCGCTCGGTCCGCGCACTTGGAGGGGCTGCAGTGTAAGGCCGCGGACCTGTCGTTGGTCTTTGATCTGATTAGGTTAGGTGGTCGGAGGTTAGATTCATCCGATTCGACGCGTGGGCGCGCAATGACAAACCGAGCCGAAATTCCAAACGGGACGGGAATTCCACGCCGCCAGCGCTTGTGTTTGGGCTTTGGGCTCTGTCGTGCAGAAGGATTCGCTGCAGGACTGCTGCCACCCGCAGTTAAGTCCGAGGGAGTCCGTGAATGCTTTACCTAAGGTACCCAGCAATTCCCCAAATACTAGTATTTGCATCCGAGTTTCATTGAGGAGAGCATACACTGTATCGCTTTGCTATTGCCTTGCAGAACTTTCTGTCGGCCTGACTGAGTCAGCTTTTGCCAGGGCGAGTTACTACATTGGCCCTTCTCATTCGCATTTGCTTCCGGACTGATAACAGTGGACCAGGACCAGCTCAGCCTCTGCGCAATGCATGTCCGGGCTGGGTTGGTAGATAGCGCCCCACAGAGACATCAATAACATCCGGGTCCCCGCGGAATTCCGCTGCCACGTTGTGAAGTGAAATTCCACCACAAACCCAACCAAAATTTCGCTGCACCCTTCACACGCCGGGTGTGGGGGGTCCTCGGACTTGGGACAGCCCAACGGGTCGTCTGTCTTGCCGTCCCCCGATACGCCGCCCGCGATTTCTTTCATGCATACAATCCGCCGAATCACAGCGCGTCGGCTCGGTCCCAGATGCCTCCAACCCATGCACGGCCCAGCTGCGAGCCGACATCTGCGCTCGGTGCCCATCCCGACACGGTCGGTGCAACCCAGAGCCGCGTATTAGCCAGGGGACCACAGATGACTCTCGTCCCCCCCATGCAGGTATCGTGGAATTCCACGACCAACGCGCACACACAGCGCCTTTCCGGATTTAGGACTACCGCTTCTTAGCTCCGCATGCCGTTATGCTCCTGGAATAAAGGAAGGCTCCCCTCCCTCCCGTTTCGAACTTTATTTACTCTCCAGATCCAGATCCATCCTTCGCCACATTCACCCCTGTCTTACACGTCCATCAACTGTGACGACCGGCAGACACGCGCAAATGATGGCAGCAGACAGCGGACCAGACAGCCCGAGGAGGCCGGACGACGAGAAGAAGGATGATCCAAGATCGGCCTCACCAACAAGTCTGAGCTCCGGCGACGAGTCCCGCCGGGTCACCGACTTCAAGCCGAACGCAAGCGACAGCGACCAGCCCACAAAGCCCGACGCCTCCGCCGCCGAGCCCGATGAATACCCCCACGGCTTTCAGCTCTTCGTCGTCGTCACCGCCATCATCTTGACCGTCTTCCTCACCTCCCTGGACCAGACCATCGTCGGCACGGCCATCCCCAAAATCACCAATGAATTCGGCGGGCTCGAAAAGGTATCTTGGTTCGGCGCGGCCTACTTCATGTGCCTTGGCGGCTTCCAGTCGACATTTGGAAAGGTGTACAAGTACTTCGCCCTCAAGCAGACCTACCTAGCCAGCATCTTCATCTTCGAGGTCGGCAGTCTGATCTGCGCCGTGGCGCCGAATCCGGATGCCTTCATTGTGGGCCGGGCCATTGCCGGCGTGGGCGGAGCGGGAATTGCTACGGGCGGAGCCGTTATTCTCGCCTTTTCGGTGCCCCCTCCGAAGCGCCCGTCGCTAATGGGCTTGGTTGGATTTGCATACACAATCGCGGCTATTATTGGACCCATCCTCGGCGGTGCCTTTGCTGATCGGGTTACTTGGCGGTGGTGCTTCTACATCAACCTCCCAATTGGTGGTGTTTCGCTGTTCCTTATCATGATCTTCTTCAAGAACCCCAGTGCTGCCAAGCCAGTCGAAGCACCCTGGAAGGAGAAGGCCAAGCATATGGATCCTGTTGGCTCTCTCCTCGCCATGGGATCCATCATCAGCTTCATCCTGGCGCTGCAATACGCCGGTGTGACGTACGCCTGGAACAGCAGCGTGGTGATCGGCCTGCTCGTCGGGTTCGTCGTCCTTCTGGCCGCCCTGGCCGCCTGGGAGATCTACCTGGGCGAATACGCCATGCTTCCCCCCCGAATCATGAAGCAGCGCTGGCTGTGGGGACCCGCCGCGTTCCAGTTCTTCTTCGCCGGCTGCTACTTCCTGCTGCTGTATTACCTCCCCATCTACTTCCAGAGTATCAAGGGCGAGGACGCCGTCCAGTCCGGCGTCGACAACCTCCCGCTCGTCGTCGCGGGCTGTCTGGCGATTATCTCGGGCGGAATCATCGTCACCAAGACCCGCCACGCGACACCGTTCATGTGCTTCTGCGCTGGGCTGACCACGGTCGGATGCGGCTTGCTGTACACGCTTGATATCGACACCTCGGCAGGAAAGTGGATCGGGTACCAGATCCTGCTCGGCTTCTCCATCGCTTTCCCATTCCAGAACGCGCTCAACATCGCCCAGGCCAACGCCACCAATGAGGATATGTCCACTGCCACGGCATCGCTGGCTTGTATGTTTCCCTATCACCTGCCCTTGACTCCTCCCGAGACCTCCAGCTAACACCGTCTCCAGTCTTCCAAATCCTCGGCGGCGCATTCTCCATCTCGGCCGCCCAATCAGGCTTCATCAACACCCTCATCTCCAGCATGGCCGTCCATGCCCCCGGCATCAGCCCGCTGCTTGTCATCGGGACCGGCGCTGCCGATCTGCGAAAGGTGTTCCCTCCCGAGGTGTTGCCGGGTATTGTGCTCGCATACATGGATGGCCTCCGGACGTCATTCGCGGTTGCTATTGGCATGGTAGGCTTGTCGTTCGTGCTGAGTGCTGTGGTTCCGTGGAAGAGGTTGCATGAGAAGCCGGAGGGCGAGGCGATGATGGTTGCATGATTGGGCAGAGGAGGAAGGGGTGTATGATAGTCATAATGGGGCGGCTTGAATGCGGTCGGGGGTAATATCAACCACTAGAGTAATGGTGCAGCCTTTTCTGTTTGTTGGTGGGGCTTTTGGGAAATAGAGGACATAGAGATGGTCGAGCCACATAGTCGGACCAGTGGCTAAGAATTGAATCGCAACTTTGATTATTTAAGGTGCGTGCTGGCTTTGTCGGTCCTGATGCTCCGGCTGGGATAGTGCTTTTCCGCCTTTCAACCTTTCATCAGAGGACATAGACATGGTGGTCAAGTTCACCAACAAACTCCAAAAGTGGCCTCGAATCCTGAGAGCTGAGCCACAGAGTTACACGGACGGCCGCCTATAGTCCGACAGTGATGATGTCTGTCGAAGCAAGCGGAATAGTTGACTCGACGCCTAACGATCGGTTTAAAACGTCAGCGTTCAACCTCCAGCTCTTTTCAACCGGGTCGCGCCCTGGCAGACGCGCCGAATTCGAGGCCAGCGTTTTCGTGCCGTAATTGTAGGAGAACCCTCCGAGGAGGTCCATTCGATGTTTGGGTCCCGGTCGCGATTTCTCCGTTGTTTTTTGTACGTCTGCTTCGTTTCCCTCAATCCCCTTCCCTGGCTTATTCCTAATCTTTGGCGGCTCCACACTCGCAGCTTCTCCCCCAGCTCCTTGGCTCTGCACTTGTATGCCATTAACATGGCTTTGAGCAGCATCTGCTGCTTTGTTCTTTGACCCCCCGAAGTGCGCGTCGCTACCAGGATGGGCGCCATCTTGGTGATGCTCTGGACCTCCCCGCTTCTTGTGGGCTTGTTTCGGCTGTCTTGCAGATAATTTCGACACGTCCACTTCGGGGGTTTTCCAAAGCCGCATACCCTAAGGAGGACAAGACCACTGGGTCAATAGCCGGGTGGAAACTGTGACCAGCAAATTTTGTGCTATATCGGCCTGCTGCCACAATGCTCAAAAGCCCTTGGACCACGCTCATGAATGACTGATCAATGATGAACAGAATTCCTATCGCGGTGTGCACAGGCTTGATTTCGCCGCGATGCAAACAAGTCGATAAAAATGCATCAAACTCCACAAACTGCGCAGTCTTCCTGGCGTGAAATGAGTCCCAAATACGGCATTCAGGGGCACTTCTGTTCGGTACTCCTGTAATATTTTCCATGAGCTGCGAGTCGAGAGGGGTTTTCTTCAGCCTGAGTATAACAGTTGACCCCCTCAGGAGCCGCCGTCAAAAGTTGGTCGACTTCCGCCACACCAAGCACCCCCAGACGTCCCATTCGAGCTTTAGGAGAGCTTCGAGGATGGCTTCAATGTTATGTCGGTTGTAAAACTGCCACGGAGTCCTGTGACCGGGTATGAGTACCCAGTTCTCGTCGGCGAATATTGACAGCGGATACGTTGAGCTCGAGTCAGAGCTCCGGTCTTCGTCGTCATCCGATGTCGAGTCCTCCTGGGTGCCTCCAGGCACAGAAGCGCGTCGCAGAACCGATTTTTAGAGGCGTGGGGGCGGGAGCAGGCCGCTCATCTTTTCCAGTCTCTGATTACGTCGCTTGTCCACCGCCCGGATGCGTTGCATGTATTTTTTGATATCTTTTGGCTGTTTGGTGGAATCCGTTGGAGCGAAGTACTTGATACAGACCGCAGGAATTCCGAGGCACCGCACGCTGTTTGTGATCGACATCGGGACATCAAGTGGCCCGGACTCACGGAGGCCGAAGAAGATCGCCTTTTCTTTCCCGTCGCGGACCTTGGCGCGACACCGCCCTAACCCATCGTCAGGACTCTCAATGCAGAACACCACCTTGCACCCCTCTGCTCCGTTTCTGTCGGACGGTACAAATCCGTGAGCAAGCCAGAAAAGGGAGCTTAGAGGTAAAGCCTCAGTCTTGTGGGATTCTGTTGGAGAGAAAATGGATTGAGACGTATGAAGGAAGAACACGACCGTCGTCAAGTGGCTCCACGATCCTCTATGCCTCCCAACGTATTGCATTGCGCCAGTAATTCCGCGAATCGGCCGGCTTGGTTCTCGTACAGCCAGACTTCCCCAGGGCTGGCGTTGAATTTCGACGTCAAGGAAGCGATCCTCTCGGTGACGTCGTCCATGCAACGTGCTATGCGTGAATGTATAGTGCGTCGAACGGCCGGATTCTTCTGCCGACATGGTAGAATCCCCGCCGCCAGAGTCAGAATCAGAGAACCCAGAACTACTGCTGTCTTCGAAATACATATGCCGTGGTCCTGCATCATTTTCTGCTGAGATCATCCCCCTCTCACCGGGAAAGGCGCGTAGAATTCCCGCTGTACGGAGCATGCCTTTATCAGGTCACTTCCCGTACCGGCCAAGCAAGCCGAGCAAGAGGACCCAGTGTTTGTGCACTACCATCGCAGTCCGGCTATTGACTATCCCAAGTGTTCCGTTTCGCGGGATCTCAACGTTGACATCGAGGTTTGTCGCCGGATCTAGAACTTGGTAAGATTCGATGATTTCCGCGAGCTTGGCCAAGCCAGAGTTCCACAAATGGAAATTGGCGGCCCGGAGTGTCTAGAGGCCACCAGCCGCGCGGGAATGGATCAAGGGCGCGGCATCGTCCTCGTTCGTGATGTAAGACGGGGCCAGGTTCAGAATCCTTATTTTTCGAAACACGCGTGGGCCGTGCCGGATCTGAATTCCCCAAGTGATGTATTTCTGTGGAATGTCTTGAACTGCGTTCATCGCGCGATTTCTGTCGCTCATGAACGCCTGTATAGTGAGGTATGGAGCAACTACACCTACCAAAGCCACGAGTGCGATGAAGGTTGCACCCTAGGTGCCGATAGTGCTCGCGAGTGACAACGGATCCGTACCGTCACTTGCATCGTTCGCAGCCTGATCCGACGATGTTGGCGCCGTCTCGGTGGATGACATGGCTGAAAAGGGCCAAGCCGGGTGGCTCCTGGTGCCGAAATGAGAGGAGAGAAAAAACATCGGGATACGGTGGGCTCGGCATTGAAGCTGCCCAGAACTGGCCGAGAACAAGAGAACAAGGCGATGAAGGGAGCTGAGAAAAATGGCGCGATTGTCATCAGGTGCGGGACAGGGGCTGAGTGGAATATCCCGATACCGGACAGGAATTGATTCAACCCTTCTAGCCCCGACCAATCAGTCCAACCGAATTCATGGTTTGTGTCCCCTTAGGGAAACATATTAACTATTAGACATCTGCCCTTCAATACGGACTTCTTGAGAGATCCAGCGCAAAATCAAGCTTACCGCACAAAGATCCGGCTCGTGTCGGTGTTGAGTGATTGCGGCTCTGTGCTACGTGTAGGTTCCCGAGACCAGGATCCTTGAGCGGTTCCAGGGTCCCCGGACGTCGATCTGAACAGCCGTCGATCATACCCCCTGCACCCGGTTGTCGGGGGTTCGTAATCAGTTCTTGGCATCGTTCAGGTGAGTTATGGGCTCAGAATATGTTTGATGAGTGGACTGACGTCGTATTCCGCTACTGCACACCGCTTAAAACTCGCCTCTCGTTTCTCCGAGCGAGGCTGAGAGGGACCCTGATACACGGCCAATGGCGAAATGGGATGGCGAAGGCCCCAGGCTTGGCGGGAGAGAGACCGACCGAACGGCCGAAGGCGCAAGGTAACTCCTGCATGGTCCAACAATCGCCAATGAGGATTCACTTGGATGGGTGAGGTAAATTGTCGACACAGCCTCGAGCTCCAGAGGCGGTCGAGCAACTTGGATTGAGACATCCCATGCGGATCAAGCCCCGGGAAGTGTATCTCCTAGTTCTAGAAGCGTATCTCGGCGACTTCAACGATGAGCTGTCTCATGGTCCAAGCCACCAGTGACAAACCGACACCGCCGATGTTATTTTGTCGATAGCCAATGCGTGAAGCTGTACCTGTTCGAGCTTGTGTCTCATTCAACCAACATCGTCGCGGCCATGAGCAACACTAGATACGGACACATTTACTAAAGCCGTACTGGATATTTCTCGATCTTGGCATCACTGCGCCGTGATTCGAGATGTAGATGTGCCAGCGGGACTGAGTTGAAATTCGAGGATAATTAAGGGGGAATGATACTTCGTCTCTCACATGCCATCCTGCTCACCGCCCCCTGGTTAGCTTTCGGAACACCTCACCGCAAAGCTGATAACCGCTCGGGAACTAAGTTTCAAAGCCTGAGAGAGGTAGATACCGCTGTTGGTATGAAAGTGCTGCACGATGCTCCACGCAGCCAACATGTTGCAGATCAATGACATTACTCGCGAGTCGCCGAGGGATGGCTGCGGCTGTGAAGATGACTGGTTCTCTGAGACGAGCAACAAGTAATGCTGAAAGGAGCCGACGAAGCGACTCTCGATCCTGACGATCCTGCCTGAGCGTACGGACCGAATGTCGGAAAGTCTCGGCTGGTCAGATTTGTTTCCGATATCGGGCATTGATGCAACAACCTGGAAGCCTGCTGGCCAGGTATCACTTGAAGAGCTTATTTCGCTGCCTTCGGTCAACAGCAGCTCGCACTTACCCACATTTCAGGGGAGCCCTGGGCCGTTCCTGAAACACCAGGTGGGAAGTGGGAAAAGGTCTTGCCGAGAGACCGCTGATGCTCAAGGGTCAGATTATTGTTCTAGAAGGGTGACTGTGGACGGTGCCGTGGATGGCGGTGCGTGAAGTCGATGGCGCGTGGCAGGCGGTGAGGTCTCATCAGCACGTGGTTTGCTGCAGTCAGCTGGCACCAGGCGCCCTGTCAATTGGTTGGTTGTTGTTGAAAGCACCAGCAACAACGGGTGGCGCAGTGTGCAGCGCTGTATGCTGGCCGCTCACGGATCCTAGAACCAAACAAGCTTCCTGGAGCGTTGACCCAAGATATGCAACATCCGGGGGGGGGGGGGGGGGGGGGGGGGCGGGCGGGGGTGTCGCCGAGGTACGGTAGCCGAAATCCTTCGCCGTGTGTCTGGCCGGCGTGCTTCTCCGGGCGACAGCCCCGGCCCGGCGACACACTTGCTGCAGCCTGAGGTCAGGAGGTCACATGGCCGCAGGATGTAGCTCTGCCGGCGGCAAAGCTAGGAGTCTCAGGCGGGGCAGGCAGATTGGAGGTGTGCGGCGCCAACATTTGCCGAGCCCAGATGAATAGGTATCTCAGGTAAACGGGATAGGGGAGGTGGGAAGTCCTCGATCGGTCGCTGTGTGCGGCTCTGCAAGGTGGGTCTTCGTATCGTTGTGATGTGTGCCGTAGTGCGCTGCAGCAACAGGGTGGAACATCACGGTTGGGTTGTCGGCGCAGGGGTGGGGTGAGGCCTCTCGCTCTCCATCCTCCACCCACCCCCCTCCCTCCCCGCCGCCGTCTCAATGCAGCCAGCTTCCCCATTCCCTTGAGTGGGACGCGATCTCGCAGGCGCAAGACGACGGACGACGCAATCGGTACGTTCGGCGCAAAGTTCCCCCTGACGGACGCCGCCAAATACTTTGTGTTCCCAGACCCAGACCAAGTAGGGAACGGCGAAATTGTGGTAGTGGCATTCGTACGCCACGCGGCCAGGCCAACCCCGCCGGTGATGATTTCGGCTGCCCCACCGCCCTGATCGGTTTGCTGCGCATCACCCTTTCCAGCTCCAGAGCGAGCCGGCAGTGACCGCCTTTGTGACAGCCGAGGCGATTTGGCCTCAGTCGCCAGGTGGGTGCAGGATCGTCGGAGCGGTGATCCGCGGAGGTACACCAGGCACCCAAGAAGGTATTACGAGATTGTGCTCCCCGCCTGGCGGGTTTCACGCGCACTATCCGGTCAGTGTTCGCATATTGATTCGGGAGGCGGTCTGGTGATACCAGCTCCAACCCTTAGTCCCTACGTTGGGCTCGACGCTCTGTGGTGTTGCGGCACAGGCGAACCTTTCGCTTCGCCTCGAGCAAAGGCCTCGTACCCCATCGCGCCAGCTGTTGAGCGGCACAATAGCAAATATGTGTTGGCGCGTTCATTGACAGACAATACCGGTATCCGCAGACGGCCTCTGATCGGAGACAGAGCCCGGAGCACAAGAAAGGCCGTTCCGTACGGCGTACTGCGTGGAGCAGAATGAAGTGGGGTCCGCTCCGCGATTTCGGTGGAACGGAACGCGTGCTGATGCCCGCTGCTGGCTTTCTGGGTGCCGGTTCCAGAATATCTCTTCAACCAGCCTGCTGCTGTCCGTTTCAAGCGTGTGGCTTCCACGCCCTGTGCTGCTGGGTGTGGCAGCATCAGGCGCGGTTCTTCCGATCGCACGAAGTACTTTGCGTGGGGAGGGAAGCGGTCAGAGCGGTCAGGGCGTCGCCCGCAAGGGGGTTGCTGTCGCCAGCTCTCGGGCACTCCATCCTAGCAGTCGCTTCAGGTCATTGGGCGCTGAAAGGGTTGGCCTAATTTCCGGCCGACGGGATTTGTAGAATGCGACATCAGACTCGCCCCGCGGCAATTCATCAGAGAAGTGCAATGTATGCTGCCTACGTGATGGAGACAATCGCAGCGACGTTTTGGGCAGTTGGCCCAATGCCGCAGGTTGAGTGCGGGAGCTTGGGTTTTGTTGGTTGCAGCAGACGTGGGTAGTGGGAGCTTGGGGAAGCGAATCCATTTTTGAACAAGATCTCCGGTGTTGGGGCTGCCAGAGCTCGGCGCTGTGGCGCTGTGGCTGGTGCGTCATGTTGCCCGCCTTGCCTTGTCCAGGCAAGGCATTCCACTGCTACCTGCACACAGCAGTGGACTTCGGCACCTCGGAACTAACCTGCTCCCTGTTGTCGGAGGTGGCGAATACATTTTTGGAAGAGGTGCGCGTGCGTGCGCGTGAGGAGGCATCGCGGGAATTGAAATTGCCGAGCAAGGAGACCGGGTTGAGCATGTTGCCAGCCACACAGCTGCTGATAGCGAGGCCGCTGGACCTGAGTGGGCGACGGCTCACCAGCGCCAGCGAGAAGTCCCACGGCCGTCACTTGCCGATGCCGAGGGTACGTAAGGCCGGTGAGGCCAAGCTGCGAGGCTTGAGTGGGTGGATGGCAGAACGAGAGCTGAGACGTGGATGTCAAACTTCTCAAGCCATCAAGCCGCATGCCACAATGAGTGGCACACAGTGTCTCTCACCGCCGTTACGCTAAACAGTGTGGCTGATGCCCGCGTTCAGAGGGGCGTTGTTCTAACGATTCTTTTCTGGAACCCCTCGCTCCAGCCATTGTGGAAAGAAGGTCGACAAAATGAATTTACCGGGCTCTGGTGCCCGTCTCTTCGTGCTAGGTATCTGCCCGGATGTTTCGATTGTGATGTTGGTTGGAGCCTGGAGGGACAAATGATGTGCCTGTCGCTACCTATTCTCCGAAGCGACTCCACATCTCAAAGCACCGCGCTCCTTCCTTCCATGAGCATCCCGTTAGGAAGAACTCAAGCCCTCGCAACCCGACGGAACCTTGGGGACCAATTGCTTCTTGCAGAAAAAAACTATGGCTTGGCAGCCTTCGGCCGGTAGTTGCAAGTACATAGTTGGCATGTAGTCCGATTCGGGTACCAGCAAGAGAGGACATATCCGATTAATCTGTCCTGCCAGCGTGTTTTGGTGCTCTCTGGGCCGTTGAGAAGGAACCCCGCGACGGCTGGGTGGCAAGACACGCGCCGTGGTCTGCGGAAAGATGATGGAGATTAGACAGGCGAATAAAGACGGGCCGTCACCACATTTTGCGGTAGGTGAGGTCGGGGTGTCGGATCTGGGGCGTGGGACTTTTGCCTTGTCGGCTGGTGGTTCGCGAACCCCCGAAGTCCAGGACCCACCAGACCGAGTGGCGTGCAGGCCGCTTCGCACCACTTACACCCACCCTCCGCCGTTATGATCCGGCTCCACATGTAGTTGGATCTGCCCCAGAGCTTGCGCCGTCATTGATGTAATATCAGCCGTTTGGGAGTGCGGCTAGAAGCCTTCCCTGTGAGCATTTTCCGAGAAAGGACACCATTTTTTGGGGGTATGAAGCAGCCCTGGGCACGTACGTACAGAATTGGTGCAAAGCGAGCAAAATATGGCAGTCAATTCGAAGTTTTATGTTACTCCGCCATGCAGAGTACAAAATTGGAATGGAGAACCCTACAGAGTTCTAACTCCCAATCCGTTCCACCATATTCCGGACCGCAAATCACAGAGTGTGTTGTACCTGCGAGAAAGCCCAGTGCAGGTGAACGATGTATCACCCAAATGACATGGGGTGTGTTGGTGCCGTCGCCCGCTCCTTCCCAGAACGGGACTGGAGCGGGCGGGGAGCTGCCCTGAATGCGCGAGCGCGCCCAATCCTTTTTTTTTTT
>Ga0247760_1001616_pt1 | contig 20126 bp, 12 predicted proteins | sample UWRJL171409R4_FD_179936 | JGI IMG/M metagenome (GOLD analysis project Ga0247760, IMG submission 179936) | Plant litter microbial communities from Arlington Agricultural Research Station in Wisconsin, United States - UWRJ-L171-409R-4 | ecosystem: Environmental > Terrestrial > Plant litter >... | reverse complement strand
CGAAGCGCCAGCGTTCAACCAAATACCAGTCCGGGAAATTCGGTCATCGGCTTCCTTCGGGACATAGACGCCTCTTGCGAACGGGAAGGGTTTGTTCCATGCACTGGACCCAACTCAGAGTCACACGTCTTCAGTCTGACTTTTGAAGTCGTCGAGGATGAAAGCCAGCTTGTGCCACGCCAGGTGCTGTGCAAAACCGGGATCTCTGGAACGAGTGTCCATACGGCTTGCCTTGCCTCTGAGAACCCGACACCGAGGTTCCTCAGCCAGCTTGTGCACGCGACCCAACAACTTGTGGCTGCGGCTGGGGAGCCACGCCGTGGCAGCCATGGCGAGAACAACATCACCGCGACTCTGCGAGACTTGGATCTGGTCGGCCATGAAGACCGCTGTGACCTGGGTCGGCTCAACGCGTGGCTACCCCCACCTCTGCACTCCACGGTTCACACCCTCATTTCCCAGCAGTCGCTTACGAGCCCCGGGGCACTAGCTGTGCATGCGTGGGATGGCGACTTCTCTTATAGTGAGCTGGAAGTGCTGTCGTCGCGCCTCTCGTTGCAAATGCTGTCGGCCGGTGTGCGAGGGGGGGAAACTGTGCCGCTGTGTTTCGAGAAGTCAGTCTGGAGTATTGTGGCCATACTTGCTGTGCTGAAGGCCGGCTGCGCATTTCTGCTCGTGGACGCGTCGTATCCAATCAGTCGGCTTAAATTGCTGGTGAATGAGGCTGGTGCCAAGACAGTGCTCTGTTCTGCGGCGCAAGAGGAGCGCGTTGGCCGAGCTTCATTGCCCACACGAGTCATGGTAGTATCTGACCAGACAGTGAGAGGAAATCCAATGGTGGAGGGCACCCAGCACTCGCTCAGAGTCAATGACGAAGTTAGCCCCTCCGCTGTGGCGGCCGTCATCTTCACCTCAGGAACCACGGGCACCCCAAAGGCAATCGCACTAGAACATTCGTCACTATGTTCCAGCCTAGTGCCTCTAGCAAAACACGCTCGGTTGGGGCCGACTACTCGGTTTTTCCAATTCTCGTCGTATGCTTTTGACGCCTCATTCGGCGAAATTCTCATGACCCTGCTGAGCGGTGGTTGTATCTGTGTGCCCTCGGATGCTGACCGGCTAGACAATCTCGCCGATGCAGTGCGCGCACTGAATGCCAACACAGCTCTGTTCACTGCCAGTGTCCTGCGTCTGCTGAAGTCTGCCGATGTATCGGGCCTGAAGACAGTTATCTCGGGAGGCGAGCGCGTGACATCGGACCTGATCGACATTTGGGGCGCTGGGCGCGAATTCTTCATCATTTATGGACCTGCCGAGTGCACTGTTGCCGTCATCGCCAAGCAGTGCGCGAACAGAAAGGGCAAGGATAGCAGCGATCGCCGTGGACTATCATGCCTTGGCACTCCGGTCAATTGCCGGGCGTGGATCATGCGGCGAGATGACCCCAACAAGGTGGCGCCACTGGGTGCCATTGGCGAGCTCGTCGTGGAAGGGCCGACGGTGGGCCGTGGCTACATGAACAGTTCGTCTGGGCCATCTCCTTTTCTTGATGCGCCACCGCCGTGGTCCGGAGAATGGGAAAGTTTCGGTGGCGACAGTGGTTGGGGGCGTAGCTACCGGACTGGTGATCTGGCGCGGTGGACGAGCGACGGCGAGATTGTCTTCGAGGGCAGACGCGACCGCCAGATCAAGCTCCATGGACAGAGAATTGAGCTTGAAGAAATCGAGCGCCACCTGCAGCAACTTGTGGGACCAGATGGAGGTGTGATTTTTGTCCATGTGCTTGAACTGGCAGGCGCAACCGGCAGCCTCGTCGGCTTCCTCTGCATCGGCGGGGCAGACAACACGGCCGAGAAGATTGAGACCCTCCGCAAGGCAGAGGAAATTCGTGCTCAGGCTTCCAGCAAGCTTCCCTCCTATATGCTTCCCCAAATATGGGTGCCTTTGGCTGAGGTGCCGTTCACACGCGCAGGCAAACTCGATCGGCGCGAGCTTGCGCGCATCGGGACCGAGTACCATGCCAACACCTTCAAACTTGCCCAGACAGCTGCAGTCTCCACCCAGAGTCCGAAACAGGCGGAGTTGGCGCTGGCCGATGCATGGAACCGTATTCTTCAGTTGAGCGGTGCTTGGTCGCCCGATGCGCATTTTTTCCAACTCGGCGGCGACTCGCTCCGTGCTTTGCAGCTCGGGGCTGCCCTCAGAACTGAGGGCTACTGCCTGACCGTTGATAAGGTCTTTAGAAACCCCGCTTTCTCCAGCATGGTGGCCGCGATGGAGGTCGTCCCTTCCTCGGCCAGAACCGTGTTCCTAACCCCGCGCACCCTACAACAATCTGATGCTGAGATCCCAACTTGCCTTAGCGATCCTGGCCCGAGTCAAGGTCGAGTGCTGTCCGAATTGGCCTGCACCTCGCTGCAAGAGGGTCTCTTTTCTGTTTCGCAGGCGTTGCCTTCACTTTATACGACTCGGTTTGTGTTCGACCTATCGCCAACAATCGATATCCAGAGGCTCAAAGACGCTTTTGTGAACATCTCCAACGCATACCCAATCCTTCGGACGGCCATTGTGATTTCTTCAAATTCTCGTTTCACTCAAGTTGTCCTTACAAATCGTGTGAACTGGACAGAAGCCGATGACCTTTCGTCTTACCTGGCCCTCGACGCGCGAGTCCCCTTTGCTCCGGGGCAGTATCTTGCTAGGCACTGCCTGGTGAAGGATCCGTCAACTGAAAAATGTTACGTCGTGTGGACGCTCCATCACGCAATATTCGATGGTTGGAGCATGCAACACATGGTGAGCCATCTCCTCGGCAACTACCACAGTGGGGGCGTCGTCTCGGACCCGGATAAGAAACTAGCGGGGGCATTTGAAAGTTTTATCGGCTTTTGTGAAAATGAAAATAAGGCAGAGTCTCGTAGTTTCTGGGAGGAGCAGCTGCGAGATGCGCCAGCCTCAACGTTTCCCAAGCTCCCTGACCATACCACCGCCAACCGACGTCTCAGGTCGACCGACTCATGCCTGCAGTTCACTATGACGGTTCCTAAAGCATCATTGACCGGGGCTACATACACTACAACGGTCATGGCAAGGGCAGCTTGGGCGCTGCTTCTCTCTGCGTATGAGGGCTCAGATGACATCGTCTTCGGGAACACGCTGCATGGGCGGAATTCTCTGCCCCCAGAACTGCAAAATACTGTCGGGCCAACACTCTCGACACTACCAATACGGGTGCGCATCGACAGCCAACAATCTGTACTGTCCTTCCTAAATGGGCTCCAGAAACAATTTTCGGCCATGGTTCCTCACGAGCAGTTCGGCCTTGCGCGTATCCTCACCATCGACCGAACCTTCGGCTCTACCAACAACATTTTCCATACGCTCCTGATCGTTCAGGGCCTAGATATTTCGTCTGTCTGTGACGGCCACATCCGGATCAGAGAAGCCGAGCGTCAGAACTATGAATACCCGTTGGTAATAGCTCTTGAACCAAGAAAATCTCGGCAGATCGAACTTGTTGCAACATTTGACAGTACTATCCTATCTGCTTCCCAGGTACGGCGAATCCTCAGTCAGTTCCAACACATCTATTGCCAGCTCCAGTCCGTGGCAGACAATAAAATGAAGGTTGGTGACCTCAATCTCGCCAGTCCTGCTGACATGGCAGCTATGTACCGGTGGAATGCGCGGTATCACAGAACCTTTGAGGTTTGTGTCCACGATATGGTTCAAGAGCATGTGAAACGCTCACCCAATGCTCCAGCCGTTCATTCGACTGACAAGATCATGTCATACGCCGAACTAGATGACATGTCAAATAAGGTTGCCAGAGAGCTAGTTATCCACCTCGGTGTTGATCAAGGGGACGTCGTTGGCATGCTGTTTGACAGGTCTCCTTGGGCGCCCGTCTGCATGCTTGCTCTTGCCAAAGTAGGTGCAGCTTTTGCGCCACTGCCACCAACAGACCCTCCAGCTCGGCTAGCCCGGATTGTATCGGCTGCAGGAATCACTGCTGTTCTCTGCTCTCCTTCACAGTTGTCGCGGTTCGAGCAACCTCCATGGAAAACCACCTTTGCTGTCGACGAAGCCGCCATCTCTAAGCTTTCACCATGGGATTCAGCAAGCCACCGAGCTGCGATAGGGATTTCTGTCAGCCCTAGCGACACCCTTTACGTCCTTTCTACCTCAGGCACAACGGGCACTCCGAAGCTCTTCGCGATACAGAACAAAAAGTTTGCAACTGGCGCTATCGCACGCGCCCCCTTGATTCATCGAACGCGCTCGTCACGAGTCTTGCAATTTGCTCCTCTCAACTTTGACCCTTCTGTCGAAGACATCCTGACTACTCTCATGTTTGGCGGATGTGTTTGCATGCCTTCGGCGGCCGATATCCTATCGGGCAACCTAGCGAGTTTCATGCGACATGCGCGGGTCAATTTTGCAAACCTCACGCCATCGATGGCTCACACGCTCGATCCTGCAGTTATACCGGACTTACGCGTGCTCCTTCTATCGGGCGAAGCACCGGATTCAGCGCTCATCAAAAAATGGGCCGATAGGAAGGATTGTACGCTCATGAATGGATACGGGCCGAGCGAATGCTCGGTGAAATGTGCCATCAACTGTGAGCTTGATGCTGGCGACCCTAAAAACATTGGGCACGCCGTAGGTGCCAGTCTGTGGTTAGTAGACGCGAACAATAACCCTACACCATTGGGCGCAGTGGGTGAGCTGGTGATTGAATCACCTAACCTTGCTGGCCGGTACCTTGGTCAGCCGGAGGAAACGGCAAAACGCTTTGTTCTCAGCCCTGAATGGCTCAAAAACTTCCGAAACGGACATGAGGAAACAGTTTACAGAACGGGTGACCTTGCAACGTTTCGCGAGGACGGTAACCTTGTATACATTGGCCGGGTCGACTCACAGCTGAAGTTGCACGGACAACGCTTCGAGGCTACCGAGGTTCAGCAAAGTATCGAAGAGTATCTGACGACAGAGAAAGAGGAGGCAGGAGAATGGAAGGTCATCGTCGACATCGTCCGGTTCCAAGGCCAAACCTCGGACGTGCTGGTCGCCTTCCTAGCGCGAAGTCGGCAGCAATATAGTGGCCATAATGGCGAGGTCCAACATGATGTGGCGCTGCAAACGTACTGGGCTGGAGCAACAAAGCAGATGGCACGCCGCCTATCCCGGGTTCTGCCAGCATACATGGTTCCGTCTGTTTTTTTGGCCATAAACGCCATTCCAGTTACCGCGAACGGGAAAGTCGAGCGCCGCGCTCTCCAGGCTCTGGCAGCCCGTTTGCGCCCCGGACCAGAACTGCTTCGCCAACTCGATTACCTGGAGTCATCGATGCCCGGTGTCATAGCCCCAGTTTCAGACGCCGAACACCTCTTACACAGGTTGTGGCGGGATATTCTGGGGTTATCGAGTGACAGGTTTGGCGTAACTGCACACTTCTTCGAGCTTGGCGGCAGTTCCATGACGGCAATTAGGTTGGCAGCAACGGTGCGCGCCGAGGGTTATATCTTGTCTGCGCCAGTCATCTTCCAACATCCCATTCTCTCTGAGATGGCTTTGCATTTGATTCCCATGGGATCCAAAGACGGAAGTCACCTCAACGAAGCCTCGGTGGACCCACAGCGCTTCAGTTTGCTCGTACACGCTGGTTGTACCATAGATGAAGTCAGAGAATCTCTTTCCCGCCATAACATTCCGCACGGAAACCTCGAGGATGTGTACCCCTGCACGCGGCAACAAATGCTCATCTTCAGAGAGGAGGACGCCTCGCCGGGAGGCTGGGTCTTTCGTCACATCGTACCCCTACCTGAAAACGTGGACCTAGATCGGCTCGAGACTGCCCTGCGTCGGGTGGCTGATGTCAATGCTTTCCTTCGGACACGTGTACTCAAAGTCGGATCACGGCTTGTTCAGGTCGTGTTGAAAAACGACGTCGCCTGCCGCCGATTCTCTTCGCTCTCAGAACTGGCTGCCGCCGACCGGGAGTGCAGTTGGGGTGTTGACGCGTTGCCATCACGCTGGGCGCTAGTTGGCAATGGTCCAAAAAACCACGAGGAACGTTACCTCGCATGGACAGCCAACCATGGCATGTGGGATGGTTGGGTCCGCAAGTTGCTGTGGGCTGATATTGATCACGTATATCACTTTGACGCCCTACCCAAGCCTCGGCCTTCGTTCAGTCGGTTCATCCAGCATATCTTGCAACAGGGAAAGATACAACAGAACCAGGACGTCATTTCAATGCCGGTCAGAGAGTTCGTTACCGAGAATCGACGCAGCTTCTTTCCGCCACTGGATGGCATGCGCGATCCGAGCTTAACGCGCTTCTTCACCATGCGCATTGACTTCCCTACCGCTCTTCCCAAGAACTTGTCGTACGCTACCACCATGATGGCAGCCTGGGCTATGGTCTCTACACATGTTGAGCAATACCCACATTACTTGTGGAACGTGTTGCTCAGCGGTCGCGATGCCCCTCTTCCGGGAATCGATGAACTGATGGGACCGACGACAGCGACAGCACCGCTCGTCTTTTACGTTGACAACGACATGACGGCCCGCCAATTCGTTGAAACGATGCAAGTACGCGTGGGCGAGGCGAACAACATGCAGCATTGCATTGATTTTGGGCCGGCGTTGAACGAGCTGCTCGAAGTGGCACCCAACTTTGCCGTTCACCCTGCGGAAGACTATGTCGAGTCACCTACTAAACACCTCAACTTGCTGCGCAGCAGAGTTGACGTCGTCGGTGCGACAGCCAGTCGATTTTGGATGAACTTTATCCTACGGACGGACAACGAAGGGGTCGATCTGTTCCTCGGTGTTGACCCGTTCTATTTCCCCGAAGACAAGGCAACGAGGTATTTCAGACTGTTCAAGCATGTTGTTCTGCGCATGTTTAGTCAGGGAGGGCTTGACAAGAAGGTAAAAGACATTAACTGGAACTGCGCGGAGGAGATGACCAACGAGGCTCTTGGGATAAAGGTGTTGGGTCTAGCTGATCGAGCGGAGTGTTTCTCGCATGACGCATAGTATAGCGCCGGCTAAGGGACACAAATCGTGTCTATTGGAGACGGTGTAGCCACAGCATGCTTTACAATCAGCCTTCCCCTTCCCTCCGCAAGTGTTCGTCATTCCTTCTCACCCTCTGTAGGCACTTGTGCCACGGCCACCGGCAGAGCCTTAATCGCTTGCCTCTGAGCAAACCAATCCTCGGCCGCATCCCTAAATAGTCCCTTGGACAAAAGTTCGACCCGGCGGTTTTCATCACGGACTACCGCGTCAATCTGTCCCCACTCTTCAATTTTATCCATAAAGAAATCCGGAGAACACGATACACAGAGAGAATGCACCCAGCGGATAGTAGGTCGTGTATTTTGGGTCCGGGACGGTAACTCGGCGCCCCATTTGTCGTCAAAGTCTTTTCCCTTCGACCTAGCCTGCGGGGGAAACTGTGGTTACGCCGACCGCGATAACTTCGTCGACCCGATATGTCCTGTTCTGGCTAAGGTGAATCTCAGGACAAACGTCATGGGAGCCCAAGGCGATAAGCTACTTAAAGCGAGCGTGGTGTTGTTTGAGGCCATCGCGGCGAAGAACAAAGAAGATCCTAGGCGAGGATAAGTTCGAAGACAAAACGCCTACTGCAGCGGATGCGGCGCCGCTTCGTGAACTGAGCGAGGACGTAGCGAGGATTCCCGATGTGCGCGGTGTCCGCGGTGCAAGAAACACTTGCTCCGTCCGAGAGTCGTTTGGTTTGGAGAGAGCCTCCCGGAAGATATTATGGCTGATGTGGACGTGTTGTTCGAAGAGGAAAAAATTGACTTGTGTTTGGTGATTGGGACATCAAGCAAGGTGCGGCCGACTGCTGGATTCCGTGATCAGGCGAGGAAGCGGGGTGAACATGAGGGCTGACGATGTCAAGTCTCCGAGACGAGACGACCGGATCTTCTCGGGGGATGCTGCTGCAGCGTGAACTAAGCTATTTAGTCGTGAGGCCGTCTGTGGCCAAGGGGTCGTCTGGTTTAGCTGTGGTGCTTGTATACTCGGGGCACTCGAGCCAGATCCGTTGGGCCTCGAGACACCACCGAAAGTGTTCCAGGTAGCCTTCGAAAGAATAACGCCTCTCGGCAAGTTGCTGGATTCGCCACTGTTCCCAGCCAGGGTGTGACTCGTCGTCACTCGAAGGCAACTTCTCGCTCTGGGATTTGCAACCCCTGCATCTGACCCCGTGGCACACCTTTCGCCCAGCTCCTATCACGGCTCCGTCCACGTAGGGCATCGTGATCGCAGCACTGTAGGGGGAGCGGTCATACATGCCTACAGACTTGATGGTTGAACCGCCTGTGGTGCAGAAATATCTCTCCCGGTACTCCCGCTCCTCGCCTTCATCTTCTTTACCGTAGTGGCCTGCTAGAGTATGCATTATGGGATGAAGGTTGTTCTTCTCCAGTCTCGCCCTCAACTTGTCCGAGTTGATGGTCCACAATCGAAGATCGGATCGAAACATGGGTGTCTGAAGGCAGGGCAGACACACCTTAGTGAGGGTCGGAAGGAAGACCAGAGACGCATACTCGCCACATTCACAGGTTTCGGTGAGGAGTACATCATCGACGTCGTGTATTGTCCAGTACTGGGCGAGCTCTGTTGCGACCAAAGCCAGCAAAACGTTTCCCGCCACCTTTGCAATGCGACATAGCTCTGGGAGGGTTATGACAATCTCCCTGGCGCGCCTGTTGACCTGGCGGAGGCTGTCGAGCGACGCGAGATCCAGATGGGGTAAAATCCGCCAGATGAGTTCCGTCGGAAGACGGTCGAGCTGACCAATTCCCACTGTTGGGCGCCCAATAAGTAGGTCTTTCGAGTGAGTCATGACGAGCTGGGTGTTGGATATGCATCTCGATTGCAGCTCGCTGTTGTCGGTGAAAGTGGTGGCCCGAATGACGACATGTCTGTTCGACAGGTTCTCGACTGGAAATGCTTCCTCCGAGCGCGCTCGGTCGGGAACGACCTGGCGCTCGTCGAGGGGGTGAGGAAACGGTCTGGTGTCAGCGAAACGCATCTTCTGATAGCCTGTGCGGTTAGCACAACTTTGACCGGTGAGGATGTTGTCTGATCAAGAAAGAGACACACGTCTTCTCTCTTGGAAATATTCTGAGCGTGGTTGCCTGGAGAAAACAATCCTGCCAACAGAGTGACCCCACCTGGCTAGCTTCTGTGCACGGATGTTGCAGGATCTTCACTCGTTTCATGACGGAAATTGAACATCACGTTTCCATTCTTTTCGCCCATGCGGTGCAACATAATAGGCTTTCTCACCACTTCTCAGATAGAATAATGAAGAATAAGAACAACGAATCTTGCACTAAAGGAAGTTGCGATTTGGCGTGTAGAACTGGGTGCCTGGTATTTTCCAGTATAGGGACCGATTTTAGCCCTTGTCATATTAGGACCAATTCTGGGCCTACTCGGCTAGAGTTGAAGCAATTCAGCATACTGCAGCGCAGCGTGCCGAAAATAGTACTCAGCCTGAGCAAAGGTGAGCAAGCCTGAGCAAAGACTGAGCCGGGCCTGAGCCGGGTGAGCAGTGTCACGTGGGCGAGGTACAACAAAAAAGGAAATTTTGTGTGCCCAGAACCCCCTCCTTTCTGACACCTATGCCTACTAAAAACTCAAAATAAACCAGGCTGAGAACTAATAACATCACTATCTTATTGTTGCTTGGTAGCGTTCAGAGGGCTGTACTACAGCCTCTGAAGCCCTGTAGCCCTCTGTACTACAGAGGGTTTACAGCACTCTCAGGAGAAGAAGTGCAAGCACAGTTGCCAGGTGCCTACTCGGCTCGGAGGGGCTGGTACCATCTCCACTTCCCCAGGGCGCGTTACTTCCCATCGCGTCATCTCCTCGGACGGGGCCAGCAAGAGTTCAATTTCTTCAACGTGGATAGGACATTGTACGAGGATGAGAACAATACTTTCCCGGACAATGACATGAAATACCACGCGGTACACACCGTTTCAAATTGGCGGCAGAAAGAACACAATCTTGAGGCTGTTGCTGGATCAAGTTTGGAGGAGTATCCCGAGGCTCGAGGGCTGAATCCAGATGAATTAGTCAACGCACGGGTCGGACTGGCAAGAGGACATGTTGCCATGTGGAAGAAGAGATGGGATAGAGGCAATTGCGATGTCGGTAGGTTATCTTGATGATTACTCTATTCCTACCGAGGCCATCATCTACCGGGCAGATACTAATCCGAAACTCGCCCACTGATAGCTGTTGTCCTGCTGGACCCAACAATAAAGGAAAGGTTCCCGCTCTGGCGTGAATACCAGAACTGGAGCCAAATACCATCCTGCAGGATTACCAATATCGAGCACGTCTTACAGCAATCTCGGGTACCAAGCTTGACGAGAGCTAACCGCCAATGCCGGAGGACTTCCCAAGGACGTCGGTCTGCCACTACATCTACACCTAAAGAGTCAGAACCATCACCGGTAGAACCATCCTTGTTCGAAGATTTCGTGTTTTCGGCCCTGCGACCCGAGGCTGTGCTCGGGTTCAAGCCCGCATCGAGTCAAGAAGCAGCAAACCAGGCCCCTATCGCGGCGCTACTACGATTCGTGTCCGCCGAATGGCTCACCATAATACAGTACATCAAGTCCCGGCTGGCGCAGATTGAGTGGCAAGTTACCTATTCGCCGAGGGGTTTCTTTTCGCATGCCCAACTCAACACCATTTCGATTAGGCTCCAGACCTGGCGTCGTCTTGTCCCACAATACCGGGATATGCTCCGGGAGGCACGAACACAGGTCCTGCAACCTCCACGCCATATGCCACAACCTGGGGACAGCAACCCCCCGAGTGACCAGATGGACCTCTTCCAAGATATCCAGCCTGAGTACGACATGGCCCTAGCCCGTATGGGCGAGTTTGAGGAGCGAATCGACCGGATCGCCGACCTGGTTGGCTCTGCCATCAATACCATCAACTAACGCTATTCGGAGCGCCAGGTCTTGATGGCTGTCATCTTCATCCCCATGAGCCTGGCCGGCACCATGTTCTCCATGTTTGAGAATATTGCCCAGCTTGGCGTTACCATGGGGTACTGGGCCGCTACCTCGGGTGCGATTTTGATCGTCTTGCTGGTGTGGTTTACTTACACCAGACGACAAACGAACAAGAGAACGGATTAGGGATCCTTTTCCCCCCGAAAGGCCTATAATCCACCCAAAGCGATACATGCGCCCGATTCTCACAACGCAAAGATCCCGCTCCCAACGCCCCATCAACGAAAGCCGCTCAAAGTCTCTCAGCATCCTCGAGTTGCTGACAAAGCCCACCCAAGTCGCCAGTGCGTCCAGGCTCGCGGCTTGAGGTATACATGGCCACTTGGCATTGTTGTGGCAATGATTCGTGTTTGTTGGACGGGAGAGCGCTTGCAGTGGCGAGCCAGCTTTGTTGGGGCAGCCTCCAGGTTGTGCTTTTTGCATCAATCGACCAACCAGAACCATCTCCGCAGGCTGCACTCCAGACGGGCAACCCCAAAATTCCCTCCCAACCCGTCAGCTCTCCCTGAGAACGGACAACCAATACGGCGCATCCTCCCACCTCCGAAGGCGCAGACACGTCTGTTCTAGTCCATCCCCCAGAGACGCAGAGTTGTCACCAATCAGCTGAACGCCGTCCCCCGGGGTTGCAGAGCAGAGCGTGGGGGGCTATGTCCAGACTGAGGACCAGGCTCGGGAATCGAGACAGAGGCAGCAACTGCCCCAGGCAACGCTAGCCACGGATCGAGGGGACTCTAATCAAGAATGTTATCGACCCCCAATCACAAAACTACTCACACACAGTTGTATTGCAAGGCACTTTCGCACCCCCTGTCTCCTAGAATTTTTACAAGTTTAAATGATGGGCTGCCCCATCTCCCCGGCATTTAAATCGTATTTTCATTTATTTTGGGCTATTTGTTTATGAGCAGTATCTGTTATGGCGGCTCACACGAGCGATGACATGGTGTCCTTTACGACCCGGCTGGCATCCGTATCGCTAGAGGAGGTACCTGTGTTCTCTTTCGTCGAACTAAAGCGGTATATCGTTACGTCTTACCCCTACCTGACGAAAGAGGTAAAAGAGGCTAATATTAACGAAATAAGAAGCATCGCTCTGAGCTGAAATATCCTGTCCAGTTTATGGAAGCGTATCGAAGGCTTAACCAGCCATGAATAACTAAGCGAGAATCTTGATATGACTAGGCTTTACGCTTTGAAGCCCGGGTAATTTTATGCATATCACTTGCTGAGGTCTAACCCCTGATGAGGATGATGAGAACTATATTCCTTTTGAGAAAAGCAAGGAGGTGTTATGGCTTATCTACACCTGGACCGACCGACCTAGTTATTGATGGCTTGATGGAAGAAACCCTGCCAACCTATAAGAAGATATCCACCTGATATTTGGCGAGTATCTGAGGGATATCTATGAAGGTGCAGTTCTGGAGGGTAATCTAAGCTAGTTCTCGCTCGGAGAAACATCTGAATCCTTCTTTCTGCGCTTATTGAAAACAGGAACTGGTATTATCGCTATAATGGGCTACCGAAGGATTGCAATCTTGCCATTCAACACTGGACATTTGGCCAACTCCGTTCTGTAGCACTTGGCTAAGGTGAGGGATGGATTTTGTATTGAGAGGAGCAGTTGGAGACTCTCCAGGGTGGGAAATATCTTCCTCCCAGGCTTCTGGAAGCACTGGATCGCGGGCGGTAAAATAAATGGGTAATCAATATAAGTGCCTAATGTTAGGAATAAGTGCCCCTGCCAGGGAATCACCACTAATCAGGCGCTAAATTTATAGTAAGTTGTGTTGAACCTGCACTATACGAGGGAGTATGCCCTGGTGTTTAATAACGGGGCTGTATTCTACTTATTTTATGAAAGCTTCTAACAGGAGTTTGACCATATCGCTTAATAATGGTGTGGAGATAAGGCTGAATATGACCTGGACCTGGAACTTCTCATAGATGAGGATTATCCGAATATATTATTATCTTAGCCTGGGGCCCTAGAAGAAACCGAACAGAGCGAGGGAGAGTCGACCGTTCGCGCTGCGCTACCACCCCCCAAAGCTCCTAAGCAACCTCTGCGATGTCTGTAACCTTGGTAGTAACGTTCTCGCACACCTTTACGCGTTATGACTAATGGAGATAGCATACTGCTGGCCGTATGAGAGATTGTACTGAAACATCAGAGGCAAGACAGTGGGTACACTTCTCCTGGTGTAATAGGGCCAGGACCGTGACCTCCTGCAGAACCACAGTAAGCTAGCTATGTATCCTTAAGGGCATATATACCTTAGTACGGCTTTACTCCTTATCACCAAGGAGGGCCATGGTTTACAAACCCTTACGACGTTCTATAGGGCCAACCACTCCCCGTAATGTATGGAATGCAGCCGCCTCTGCCAGGCCCACCACAGGGGTAGATATATAATCCCTACACTGGGTAACCTCTGTATCTAACGGAGATGGAGGGACAGTCCGCGTAAAGGAAGGCGACGTAATTAACTATAACGGAGGATAATAGCAAAAAGAGCACAGAAGGTGAGTAGCAAAAGGGGAAGACTAAGTGATATAAACGGGGGCATTGAACAGGCAAGGAATACATCGGGCGGTTTTTTTTACTTGGATTTCATCACTTCAATGGTTATTTGGAATACCTAGGGGGAACAAATATAAATTGACGGTTAATAGGGCTCAGCTGGTTGGGCTGGCGGGACAACGTCGGGGTTAAGAGGCGTTGGAAGCCATGGTGAAAACATGAGGAATGAACTTTTAAATCTATGCGCGTTTTCTTCACCTTCAATTACGGCGCCAGAGCTGGAATTCCCGTTAAATACATTATATTACCATCCGTCATTCCCTCTTTCGATGAGCCTTGGAGCATACTATCCTGACCTTCCGAGCTGGAAACTGACTCAACATCATCTGAATATATATGATTGGCTCCTCAAAAGGTCTTCCAACTGGAAGACACATCAGAAACATTCGTGAAGCGCCTTAGCAGGTCGGACACCCCTTCTTTTTGGCTCTCCTTGGTGAAGTCAATGATGGGATCCTCCTCTGTTTCTTCTTCCTCTCCGTCTTCGTCTTCGCTTTCCTCGTCAGATGAGTCCCTCTCCGATGGGCTGCTCTCACTACTAGCAGAAGAAGAGGCTCCGTAGCGTGCCCGTGATCCGGCCATCCATCCTAGTACTGTTGTTGATCCCTTAGGCGGCCTTATAGGGGAAACTTCGATAATATCTGGCCCTAGCCATGCGGATCCTCCATGTGTCGGTGGCGGTGGCGGCCCTGATGACCTTCCTGGTATCCCAGGCCTTCCTGACATCCCAGGCATCCCAAGCATCCCAGGCCTTCTCAGAGGCTCGATCGGATTCATCTTCATTGTGATCTTATCGCCAGGACGGAGAGTGCTAGCCCATAACTTTGGGATGACGATCTCTTCGCCCGCTGTGAAGAGATGGTAGTGGCCGTTTCCTACGGGGATGTTGAGGGCAGTGTGATCGTAGAAGGAGGTTTCGATGAGGGCTTTCATGTTCTGTGGGGTCATTAGACATCAGGCCAGGATGAGGGTGAGAATGCGGGAAGGCCAGAAAACCACGACTAACCTCCCAGATTTTGTACTGCTCAAAGGGGAGTCGATAATGCCGATCGATGCAGTCGGTGAAGTACAGCGGAGGTGGGGGTTCACACAGGGAGTAAAAGACCAGATAGTATGGGAGTTTCCCATCGGGCTTGAATTCCTGGATGCTGACGCATGTTCGCATATGGTTGGATTGTCCTTGAGCGTACTTGGTGACTTGGTCGATGAGATGACGCTGCGTGGGGGTGGAGTTTGTGACATATCGGTACCATGTTGAACCTCGTTTGGCCTTGAGTGTGCGTTTGAGGCCGAAAGTTAGACGGCGGTGGCCGAAGGGAAGTTTGGTCGGGGTGGAGGGGGAGTCTGAGGAGATGATGTAGGCTTCGAGGTCTTCGCTGGGGGTGTCGCTCAGGTATTTGTCGGTTGCACCAAAGATGGGGAAGGTGAAGCTGTGGAGGAAGGACGGGAGGAGGAATCGGGTGGGTGTTTTGCGGTTGGTGGGGGGCGGCGTTTCGACTGATGGGTCTTCGTCGGGGGTGTCTTGGGGAGGTGGTTCTTGATTTGGTTTTGGGGTTTCGACGTTGGTGTTCGTGTTGTTGTTTGTTGTGGATTTCTCTTCTTGTTGCTCGCCTGCAGGGCTAGTGCCTCTCTGCTCATTGGCATTTTGCTCTTTAGGCGTTACCTGGACAAAGGTCCCTGAAACTTCAGGCTTTGTGGTGACTGCTGAAGTGGAGTGCGCTTGGGGGCTATGCGAGGCGGGCTTCAGCGTTGGAGACGGTCCTGGCGAAGCATCGTCTGATGAACTGATTGAGACATTCTCAGCATCCACTCTTATCACCGGCTCAATCCCCCGTGTAGTATTGCCGGGCCGAGCCCTTTTTTTCTTCTTCTGCTTCACCGCCATCTTCCTTCCCAGAGCTACCTGTCGCCCCCTCAGCTTCTCGGCCGCGCCCCTAGCCGCCAGCTCCTGGTCGAATGCGCCATCCGCTCGAGGCCCCGTACTCATATTGATCTGCGCCAGATCGGCCAACTGGAGGTTGATAAGCAGGCTGAATTTCAGCCAGTGCAGCTGTGCTTGGTAGCGTTCCACGCGTGGAACCATCCATGGCCACTTTGCCTTGCGGAAGAAGTTGAGAGGCTTGAGCTGGCTGGGATCGATGACCATACCATCGCTGCTGGAATTTTGCGATGACGATGCCTCCGTCTTGAAACTGGTGGCCTTCTTAACCAGCACGACGATGGCTTTGTAGACTTTTTCCAATTGAGTCGCAATATTGCGAATTTCGGTCTCGCCGGCATCTTTGAAGATGGGCAATCGGCCCTGTTTAGATGCGGCGAGCTTATCGGCCTCGATGAGCTCGCTGAGTTGTTTGAGTGCGGATGCTGTGGCGTTGATGTCGAAGACGATGTCGTGCAGCGCCTCGTTTGCCTCCGATGCTAATTCGGTGTATGTCTGCAGCGCTGTTGCCAGGCGCATGCCAAAGGACACCACGCCGACGACCGATGCGGTGAGGCTCAAGGGTTCGGCCATTTTTTTCACCGGTTAATTGATGACATGACGTTGAAAAGAGGGGAAAACAGGAATTGAGGGTTTGGGTTGGGGACAGAGGTGCCACAAAGCAAGTGCTACCTTCTAGTTAGTCATACATGGCACAGAGTCGACTGGCGTCCACTAGACTCGCGGGTCCGCGCCGTTTAGTCATCAATAGTCCAGATTAGACACCACAAAAATGCATCTAACGAAGCCAACCCCGCGTTCGATTCCTCAACACCAACGCGACGCGTTCATGTCTGCCAGACCGCCCCCTATCGCTATGACTACCTCGTTTCCAGACGACTGTCTCCTGTCAGAAGCACGGCACCGTACAATTGTGTGTGAGTGAATTGATTGTTTTTTTTTTGTTCTGCATGTCTGGCCTTGCCAGACATGCTCTCTTATATAGACCTCTTTGCATGAACCAACTGTGAAGCTATCGTACACTGCCTTGGTGGCGTAGTGGTTGGATTGCTGGCAGTGTCAGGCATCCTCATGCAAGCTGACTACAGTACCTGGGTTCGACCCAGGGTCGAGCCCTTTCTTTGTGTTCTTGACAGCGTGGCAACAACCCCTTTCTTTTGACACACCCCCTCAGATCCAGACCTCTAGCTTCTTAGGGGCTTGGATCTGGACCTTGTAGTTGAGCTAGACCTAGCTGTTCGATAAAGGCTTGGTGTAGTGTGTGATTGAGTGCCTTGGTTAGACCGTCAGCCACCATGCTCGCCGAGGGTGTATATTCGACCATGATCTTCTTGTTTGCCACTTCTTGGCGTAACCAGTGGTTGTGGATGTCCACATGCCGTAGCCGGGTCTGTAAGGTAGCTATTTCGGCCGTAACAAGTCGTATAGTTTGCTTGTTGTCACACTGAATCTTGATGCGGTGGTCGTCCAATTGTACTGTAAGTTCGGCAAGTAGTCGACTCACAAAGAGAGACTCTTTTGCAGCTTGTGCTAGGGCCAGCAGTTCGGCTTCTATTGTTGATATGGTAACTGTATCTTGTTTATTGGCTCTCCAGCCCACAAGACCACCAAATAATTTCATGGCGTACGCCTGGGAGCTTTTCCGATCGATGCTATTATCAGCAAAGGAGGCATCACTAGCCACAACGTAGTCGTCGGCACCCCCTAACTGTAAGGCCAGTGTACGGGTGTTGTGTAGGTAGTGGAGTACCTGGTCCGCGGCTTTATGATGTTGAGGGCTAGGGTTGTGGTTGAATCTGACTAGCCGTGATGCTGCAAATGCTATATCTGGCCTTGTGATTACAGCAGCGTATAGAATAGATCCAGTCTTTTGCTGGTATGCTGTTTTTGACCATGCCTCGGCTCTGCCTTCGTACGGTAGTAGTTCGACTGTGCCTATTGGGATTTTGGCTGTTGGATTGGTAGTAGCCAGGTTGACAATTTTGTTAAGGTACGCTGTTTGAGATAGCCAGATTAGGCCTTGTTTTCGATCCTTTATGATTTCGATACCCAAGAACCACTGTAGGCCGTTGCCACCTGTAAACCGGTATTTTTGCTGTAGCTGGCTGATAAGTTGTCGAGCTGTAGCTGTGTCTTCTTTTCTATACGCCAGGACTATGTCGTCAACGTAGAAGAAGAGTAAGATTCTATTCTTAATTAGAATGCAGGGCTTGTGAGGAATAGTCTGGAAGCCCAAGGTACTAGTATATCCTGGGCTAAAGTTCCGGACCGTAGTCCAGCATTCGGGCTCCTCGTAACTGCATTGCCATTTTAGTTCCGTGACAACTGTAGCCGAGGCTGACCCCCTTGCTCAATCTAGCTCAGGCTAAGGCGGTAACCGCTCAGTTCCGAAGAAGGAAAAGGAAACTCATGGTGTCGATTTTAGGATGGTAAACTAGCTGTTCCACCCCTTGCTCTTAGAACCGGCCCCGAAAAACGTACCTCTGGAGAAGAAAACAGAAGTCGAAGCCGACGAAGATGAGTTCGAAGTCAAGAAAATACCGGATTTACGTAAACAGGGGAAATCAATTCAGTACCTAGCCAGGTGGAAAGACTACGGCCCATAAAGCGACCCCTGGGAACCTATAAAGAATATGTCTGCCTCTAACCTCCTTGAAGAATTCCAGCGCTAAAACCCCAAACATCCGCGCCCTGCTCAATAGAAGAACCTGCGGCCCAGGGCCCAACGACTGAAAGCGCTATAGGACTACAATCGTCAGCCAAGTAGGAAAAAAACCCTGGTGAATAGAGACTTTCACCTCCGTTTACTAAAGAATTCAAGAGCCTATGTGGGATTTGAACCTATGACATTTTATTTCAGGACATGAAACAGGTTCTGCCGCAGCGAAAAATGCTTCCCAACCCACGAAACATAAACGCGCTACTACTGTGCCAACAGACCGGTTATTTTATTAATAGCACTTGCAAATTTGACAACCTATAAAGTCGTTGCGGGCCCTGGTGACACTACCCCCACAAGGAACGATTCTTAACCTAGGGGAGACACTGGGACCTGGGCGGCCAGTTCAGGCTGCGTTGGAGGAGTTTGTCCCTCCTCCTTATCCAAAATTACGAGTTCGTAGCTAAAAACCTCGTCCGCACGACGCAATAAGGCCTTCCGTTGGTCTTTTAAGCGGAGGAGCTTCCCAAGCGTGTCCCGCTCTTCCGCGTCCAGCCGTTTCTTCTCGTCAAGAATTCCTTGGAGGACCGAGGGGCCGTTACCATGGGCGTTGTAACTGGAGTAAACCTTACCCTCCACCATCACGCATTGGCCGCACGACTCACTCTTGCTCGCGACCTTGCATTCCAAGCTAAGGCGTGTTGGCAGTGAGAGCACTTTACAGGCATAACGATGCCAAAGACAAGGATGAACTCAGCGCTAGCGATACGACGTTCAGAGGAAGAAGGAAGGTCGACCTTCCTGTCTTTTCTTATAGCATTAGGCGTTGTCAAAAGCTGTTGGAGAAGGAAAGAAGCGACCTATTTGACAGTGTATTCACCCCTTGAGAGCTGTGCTAACCTTTAATCAGTTATCTTGTCCCTACCGCCTTCAGGAGTTCTTCCTGCCCTAGTATTTTACCTTGCATCTCGTTGTGTCAGGGGTAGGCCGTAACAACGAACTGTCCATGAAGTTTTCGGTAGTGGCTATTGCGGGTGCGAATATCCCAATTCTGAGCCCTTTGCTTGCACGGGACCATTTTTGGGCCCTTCGACTAAAACTGCACCTTCTCGGAAGGCTGTACTTGTTCAATAGGCAGATATTAGCCGGAATGTGAGCCGGGGCTGATCTAGACTGATCAAAAGTGACGACGAATCACGTGACTATGAGCATGGGGTGGTTGTCGATTTTAGGGTGGTGAAATAGCTCGTTCACGACCCTAAAATTGACAGTACGAATTTCCCTTTCCTTTTTCGGAACTGAGTAGTCGCCACCTTAGGCTGAGCCAGACTGAGCGAGTGGCCTACTATTCTGGGCTGCCTCGGCTATAGTTGCTACGGTTTAAAACGGCCGTGGAGTTGTAAGGACCTAGTTTTAGGTCCTCTTATTACCACTACTACTACTACTACAACCTGTTAGGCAGCTATATTACAGCTGTTATATCTATGCTATGCAGAGGAGATTTGTTGCAAATTACCTTTGCAATAAAAAGCGTAGAATATTTATTACTTTAGTTAATGCAAGTGGTAGTTGCTATTATATTTAATAATATCTAGTACGCATGTATATTGTAATTAGAATTATTTCCTGAGAGCTATTCCTATAGATTACGCGTTATTTGCTTTCTATTAATAGGAAATTTTATCTATAGGACTAAAAAGAGGCCTTTAAGGCTGCACGGCGGCGATTTATAAAGTTACTCTAGCTTAGGGAAAATTAGGAAGCTGATAATTATGCCTACAAATATAAAATAGATATTTAGTAGGAGGTTTTAAAGTTGGAGATTTTTTAATACAGCCCCCCCCCCCTTTA
>Ga0247760_1001615_pt1 | contig 20135 bp, 14 predicted proteins | sample UWRJL171409R4_FD_179936 | JGI IMG/M metagenome (GOLD analysis project Ga0247760, IMG submission 179936) | Plant litter microbial communities from Arlington Agricultural Research Station in Wisconsin, United States - UWRJ-L171-409R-4 | ecosystem: Environmental > Terrestrial > Plant litter >... | reverse complement strand
CTTTTTGGCTTTTAGTTATACATTCCAACAAAGTCCCAGACAGCTTGTTTCCGTGTTGTGGTAAAGTGTTAGGTCAATAACTTCCTTTAGAAATATATTAGCAGCGTCAAGTACACCCATATCCATGTACCTGAGGTTTTCCTCTTCGACAACGGTGTCGTGGTGATATGCCTACCTACCTATACATGAATTAGATTGACCGACTTGCTGCATGCCCAGCCCGTAGAACGCGATTTCGATAATTGGGAATTTGTCCGCCAGAAGCTAAGCGACGCCCAGGGAGACATTGAATCCTCAAGCAATAAACGTCTCGCCTAAGAATAGGTAAGTCGCTATCGTGGATTGTGACTGAGTCCACGTTTAGGTATCAATCCCTGATGTCGTCTCCGATCTGGACCCAGAATCGCCTCCATAATTAAACCACACCTCTTCTCCGTCCGGGGAAAGTCCAATAAGATGCTATCTTCCCACGACGCCAAAACGCTACAAACGCTACGATCGCTTGTTAGTCATAAAGTTACCAGCTTACGCTTGGGCATCTCCCACACCTTGCCCTAGACAACTTCTTTAGCATCTGCCGTCGTCACTGTGTACCACCCGATATAAAACGTAACGATCATGATTAACACATAGAGAGCCAGTACCCGTCTCAGCCACTCCTTCTGGGAGTGCCCAATGTATGTGCGGTACCCATGCTTTGTATCTCTCTAGGGTTCCCCGGAACACGACGGATCCACCATTCATATGCTTCCGGATGGCCTTTTGAGCTCGTCGTCAGTAATCGCGTCAGCTTTGATATCGTTCCGGCCAGATTCCACATCCATCGCGTGGCTGAGTTCTCGTATCGCCCTCCGTCCTCTCGGGACCTCAGGGTTCAAGGATGAGTAGAAAACGAAGTGGCAGAGGGGCGAGCACAAGCAACAGATCATGTCATTTCCGTGTGACGTGACCTAGGAAGAAGCGGGAGTAAACGTTCTGCGCATTAAGGTCTAAAGATACATAAAAAAAGCTTTTATAACTCGGTAATGGCAGCGAAGAACAGAGCCCAATAGCCAGACCCGCATCCACGCTGCTCCCCCAATGATACAACAGGACAGTCGGAAATCACCCGCCCTATCTGTGCAGGCATCAGTAAGCCTAGCACTTGCGCCAGCACTTGAAGCTATGCCCAGTCCTGCCGTTGGGTGCATTGTAGCACTTTCCGCCGCCGAAGATGGCGTTGCCGGTCTCGCCCATCTGTTGCTGGCAATTGTTGTCATAGTACAAGACGCAGTTGGTGCCGTAAGTACCGTCACCAACCGCCTTGAGACTGGCGATGGCGTCTGATGAGTAGTAGCACGTTCCCTGGCATTTCTGCACGGCGCCCATGTTAGTAAGGATGGGGGGGGGGAGGCTGGGGAAAGGCAACGTGGAGAGTGAGAAGGGTAAGGGGACGTACGCCGGGATCGATGCTGCCAATCTGGTCCTGGCAGCCTGTGCCGCGGTAGTAGCGGCCGCATTGGCCGTTGACGACGCCGGCTGCGGCGCAGGCGGAGCGCCGCTGAAGCTCCGAGGCTTCGAGGCTGATGGGCTTGAGGGAGGTGTCGACGGCCAGACCAGCGACGAGCTGGGACGCGAGGAGAACGAAGACGGTTTGGAAATGCATCTTGTCGGATATTTGGTAGTTCAAAAGGTGTGGTGTTGTTCTTTGTGGTCTTGTCTGCGGCGGTTTACTGTCTGATAATTATTGGAGAATGTCTCTGGGCGTAGTCAAGGAGACTTTATATACCCGTATGTCTGCCCTGTCCAGATGACCCGCATTATGTGTTTATTCTTGGAGTTGCAAAACCATGCATATTGTGCTCTTGTCAGGCCCCGGATGTTCCTTGACCACGACAACATCGGTACAAAGGCCCAGATACAGAAGGTCCGAAGAAGCGTGGAAATAAAGGGGCTAGGCAACGACATTGTGCAACGACCACTAATGGCTGGTGTGTTTTGCGTCGGTAATACGGAGCTGACACCAAAACAGACAACCTAGATCCCTGGTGGTGCTCAGCTGGTGATAGGCGAGTTGAGCTCACCGCCACTTATATTGCAATCGTGATGATGTCAGACAGGATTGAAACTCGAGGGATTTTCGGAAAAGCCGCTAAGGATAAAAAAAATACAGCATGTTAAAATTAAGAACTGATAGGGGATGGTATCAAAAATGCAACCAAAGTTGCAGAAACCTCACAGCTCCCATATCGAGCGTGCAGTGTCAGGGCTCGGTAACTTGGGGATTGCCCTCTAGCAAGTTAGGTAGATGCGCATGAACTCTTCGCCACTTGGTAGGCAGGGTGAGCAATACGAAAACTTCACAACTGGTAGACCTCTAAAATTGAGTTGTTAAATTTCACAGAGAGATGCATGCACCCAATGCCATGCCGAAGCCTGGGGTTGGAACAAGCTTTCCCCTGAGCCTAAAAAATGTGGGGATGCTGACTGGCTCAATGTTTGCAACTAAACACGTCTATTGGCTAGGTCATATAAAGCTGAACGGCCTTATTAAGAGCCGAGTCGCCCTTGTGCTCCGACCTGTAACCGCCACTCAGCATGTAGCGGGGCGCAGTCTCCAATCCAGTAATTCAGTGCTACCAACCGATGGACGCGAAAATCCCAGCTACCTCCCGGTTACGAATTCCCACGACCTCGAACTCGCTTGACGCACGCCAACTCAATCTCACCATAGCCGATCATGCGGGAATGTTCTGGACTTTCAGCAACGGCAATACGTGGCTGAGGCTCAACGACAAGCGCCTCTTCCTCGTTCCGCACGAGGAGGTAGACAACTGGGATCGCGGTCACGAGGCTGAAGAGGAATGGCCTATCATGGGTCCGGCGGAACTCAGGGAGGTACTCGGAGTGGGGAACATCCCTCTTTTGAGGAACTTGACGCGAACTGGAAGACGGTGCAGTCACGGTTCGATGCAAACCCGCAATTCTGGAAACATTTGCAGGCAGAGCTCGACGCAGATTCAGAAGTCGCTTTCAAACGAGACGAGCAGAGTGAACGTAGCAGCTTAGCAACGCGCTGCCGTGGAAGCGGCGACTACCATATCGAAGCCGACCATATCGGTGATTTTTATTGGTGCAACCGTCGCGCCTGTATCTGGAGGGGTCGCAATCTGCCAAACTTCGTGGGCGAAATTGTCGGTGATGTTGGCGGCAGTGGCGGTGGCGCTGGAGGAGGAGGTCGCGGTCATCCAGAGATCAAGAGAGACGAGCCAGACCACCAATTCTGATCTTAATGCACGGTCGTATTGCGGGTGTAGTTGCTCCCTAGTTGCTCGTGCCATTATTGTATAGGCTCTAGGAGCCCTTGACGGCGGGGTTAATGTCTGCTTCTCATCATCTGGAGCACCTAGTTCTAGAATCCGACTCCGGATAGGAAGGCGTATTCCAAACATGTCGAAGAGATGCTGGGGCGGCTCCAGGCACAGGCACTTTCGTGTTTACATCAGGGAAGAGCTTTTTGTTCAATGCTTTTGGTTCGGCAGCGCGGTAATTATTGGCTTCGCGATTTCTTTAGACTTCTAAACCTTAACTGTCCCGATATCCCATGACTTTGGCAATGGCACCTTAAAAACTCTTATTTTAGCTGCTATTAGACCTTGAGATTGTATGTTTTAATAAGATCTTTTTGGAACTTTTTGGAGGCGCACCAGTCGCCCTTGTTGGCACTACCCTTGCTTTTATACACAAACCTGGGTAACCTGAAGATGGAGATGCTTACCTTGTAGATGGTGATGCGATACATTTGTATCACGCACTTTTTGACTCTACACTCTTCACTCTTGACTCTTATCTCAGCCCCTGACTTCGACCCCCACGCACCCATACGCGCGCCATCATCCACCACTGCCGAGGAGCTCCGAAGGCTGAATCAGCTGAAAGCTGACCAGCAGCGAGGCACGAGCATCGAGGCGCTGCCAAGGCCACCAAAAAGGGCTTCAAGATGCTGGTGGCGCACCCTAGCGCAGGTGTAGGCAGACAATATTGAGAGGCGGTGGAAATGAACATGATCAGACCGCTGGGACAACTGCCGCTGTTCAAAACCATGAACTCTCTCCCTCCTCACTCACGTCAATCCGGTTCTCCGGGAGTTGCGCTCTTCCATCATCCACCAACCCCGACCGGCAATGGCGACATTCAACACGGGCGGCAACCGGCAACATTGGGGGTAGCCTCAAGACGACCCAGTTCTGGCGCTTCGATCGCTCGACTAAGTGCGCAGACGGCTACGAGATCACAAACTACTACCGCGGGAACAATGTCCGTCTCGGCGTGCGCGACGGACACAGGCCTTACATGTACGAATTCCCGCCCGACTACTGCTGGTCGCTCAAGGGTTTACAAGAGGTTATCCCGACGTATAGCCCTACTGTGTTTTCGGAGGTGTGGGTCCAGGTAACGCCTACTGCCACCGGGGGAGGAAATACACCAACTCCGGGAGTGCAGAATCCCACCCCAGCCCCTGGTGGTGGGAGCGTCGAGGTGGTTGTGAGTGGGGCGGTCACCGTTGTTGGTGGGATTATAACTGTGGTCGGCGAGACGGTGACTGTTGTCGATGGGAAGAGCACCACGCTTAGGGGGAGAACATCCGTTGTGGGCGGGACTACGAGCACGGTTGGAGGGACTACCATCACGCTTGCTGCGCCGGCCAGCGGTGGTGGTGGCTTGTCAGGGGCGACGTTAACAGCGCAGGGAGGCCCCGGCGGCTCCGGTGGACCGTCCATCGCTGTGATTATCTATATGTGCGGGCGGCTGTTGGCGGAGTGGTGGGTTTGGCAGTTGTGGTCTGCATCGTATGGTTTTTCCTGCTCCCCGATGCGAGGAGGAGAAGACGGTTGGAAACGGAAAAGATGGGGGGAAGGGTGGCCACTATGGCGGATTCTGAGAGCAAAGCCCACCTTAGCAGCCGCGTAAGGGATCACCCTAGCTCAGGGACGAATCAGGGGAAGCTCAAGACAAATCAGCCACAGCTCACCCCAGCTCAGGATTACGAATGAAAAAGGAAATTTTGTGAGCCGAGATCCGTCTCAGACAACCAGGCTGTTGCACACGGGTGTTCCGGAGTCAAATTCGCTTTGAGCCTGTCGCCGGCTGGCCCTGGTGCTCTCCGCATGCTTCAGGGGACAGCCGTCACAATAGTCCAATCCCTCCAAAGCTTCAAACTGTCCACAATCGTCACATTTGCCCTGTGCTTTCCGCCTATCCCGCATTCTTCGGTCATTAAGCCTTTTCTCCCCTTCAAACGGCTGTCAGGGGGGTGCAGATGTGAATACAGACGAGGGGCACGTTGAGACGATTGGACATGCAAGGATCTGGAGTACAGTGAACTGACAACGACGCAGGTGCGTGAGTGGGAGTCGGGTCCCGAGCGAATTTAACCTTTTGAAGATTATATTCGTTGTGACGTCGGGAAGACGTCTCGCCCTCGCCAATGGTTGTGGTATCGACAAGTGTGTCGGCCACGGACACGGCTGAGAAGAAAACATATCTTGCTGCAGGGAGGGGTCGATAGTAGTGAGAAATCCCGGGATAATTTCCCTATTTGTGTTGTTCTACCCTGCTCTATAAAATAAAAAAGGTGCTAGCCAACGAAAAGAAAGAGTTCCACACCACAATCCCCAATGTCTCTCTTCTATACCAATCTAGCGGCAGAAGTTGTTGGGGTTCTCAGCCGGGATGTTCTGGCAGTGGCCATTGCCGGGAGAGCAGAAGGTGTTCCAGATGATGGTACCGCCGCTGCTGCAGCGGTAGATAGAGTTGAAGACGAAGTTGTCATCGGTGCTCTGCGCAGCCGCCTGGAGCGTCTCACGAGTGTAGCCTGGCTGGTTCAGAAATTGTATCAGCACATATCAGTAGAGAGAGTAGGAACTCAAGGCTAGTGTATACCATAGGTGCCCGAGTTCAGGAGCCAACCGCACAGAAGACGACCGCTGGGGCAGTTGGTTTGCTGGGCAGCAGCGCCGGTGGCGGCCACAGCGACGATCAAGATGTTGGCAAGGCTGACCATTTTGATGGATGGATGAGTTACGTAAGAAGCTGGTTTGTTGGGTTTTTTTGTGGGTGTGGTTGTCTGAATGAGCTGGATGATGATGTTGTGTTTGGACTTCGAGGTGGCCTTGAGCCAGGCTTTATACTCGAAATCTCTTCGTCGTTGGACCGTTACGTTATCCCCTTGTTCTGTGCTTCCCTTGAAAATCAGCCTCCGTTCCCTTCATGGTCTGAATATCGTCCCCACCCCCTTTCTCCTCCTTCACGGCGTCAGGCATCAGCGGTCCATTCCATCTCGCACACAACAACTCGTATAACTGCCGATCGCAACCTAGAAGGGAAGGGGCAAAGCCCCAACGTCCCTTGTTCTGTTGGTATTTTCTCAATCTATGACAACATGAAATTGCTTTCTTACCAACTCTGAGTCGCAGCGCCCAATGATGGAGTGTTTGTCACTAGACGCCCCTGGGCTGACAAGATCCTCTCCACCACGTCCGCCGACTCTTTGGTCACGGCGCGAAAAGACCATGAGACGCACTCATACTGAGCTGAGCTCCCTAGTTTGGTGACAACTTGCTGGGCCTTGAGAATCCTGTCTTGGATAAAGTGTAACCTAAAATTTATCCTCGTGGTCGTAATTACCAATGCCTACCCAATGTTGAACCTAAGGGCTTACCGTGTGGTTACACATGCTGACGCGGAATGCGTGTGCGCATGTGGCGGGAGGTTCATGCTCTGATCCTTTGCCGCCTTCCACCCGTCGTTCTAGAAAAGGGGCTTAGCGCCGAGCCAGGGCTGTCGTATGGGATTTTGGCAAGTTTTTCTTAGAGGCACTGTTATCCAGTGAGACACTTACCATGATAACAAGAGTGTTTGACGGAATCGTTGGGGCTCGTGGGTTGCATTCTCCCATTGCGCCGCCTACACCGCCGCATACGCCTGCTTGGAAAGTCTCCGGGGCATAGAATCCGGCCCTATCCGTACCTTGTACTCTGCAAACCGATTACGGGCCGATGTAAATGTGGTCGGGAATAAACTGGGCTCGGATTCGGACACCTGAGAGTTCGGATGACTCGGATGCCATGCCAAAGAAAGAATCGCATCAACGACCACAATTTAAAAACTCAGCTCCTAGTTCATGCTGTTCAAAAGAAAAATAGTACTGTCGATCTTGGTGGCGGAAATTTAAGCGAAAGTCTGATGCGGCAGTAACAGAGTGTACTTAAAATCTAGAGGTTAGAGTTCCAAAACAGAGGGGTCAATTTGCTACTACAGGAACTTCGCGGCCTTCCCAAAGGTGACGATCTTGAGCTTGTTCTCTTGGGTCCATCCACCATGAGACTCTTCACAGCACTTCGCCATCTTCTGAAAACCCCCATCTCAAGCTTCCAAGGTGATAAATACCCACAAATCTCAACATGGACCGCGCCAAAACCGAGATCAGAAATTCACCCCCTCTGAGCCTTCCCTGCAGGCTCACCAGGTCTGAACAGCTTATAAATGATATCTGTTCTCATCGTGTACTTGATTCCAGCGAAAACCTCATCTCCCGAGTGATATAGGCCCTTGTGTTGAAAGATTAGGACGCGGCCAGTCTTTGGATTGACGTTGACCTTGAGGTCATGATCGTCCGGTGAGAGGAACGAAGTAGCACCTCCGACAAGCTCGGGCGCAGGCTGAGCGTCACCGGCCTCGGCAACCGAGTCGTTAAGATATAGATGGATGGTGTAGTGCGTCCGGTAGACATCGCCTTTATCTGAGTACGAATACGGCCCATCGTAGTGGGCTGCAATCATCAGTATCAACCACCACACTGAATAACAAACAAAATAAAAGATGTGACTCACGTCGGAAAAACTGGCCACCCTCATACTTCAGAAAGCGCATCCGCTGGTTGACGCAGCTAAAGTGCCACTTCTTATCAACTTGCGGCCCACGTCTCGACGATGCAGATGGGCTCCATGGCTCAACCACCTCAGCCAGCTCCTCCGCAATGCCCTCAGCGCGCACACATCGCGCCCACAGGCGGTTGGCAACCGTCTGGTTGTCCCACACGATGCGATCGCTGTTGCGGTATTCCTTGCGCAGGATCTCATAACCCGCACCAAAGTTGACTAGCGCAGGTCGCCAGGTGCGCGTGCCCGAGGCGCCGCGATCGGCAACGCTGTCCTCGGCGAGCTGCAGCAGGGTGTCGCATTCCGATGGACTAAGGACGTTGTCGAGCACCACAGCGTAGGAGCCATCATATTCGGGGAGTGGAGTCGAACGCCAATTGACCTTTTGGGCCGTGATGGGCTTCGCGTCAAGGGGGTCGATGACAAGGAAAGAATCTGGGATGGGGATGGTCAGAGACTGGTATATGACCTTTACCGGTTTGCTCCGCGTTGCTTCGTTGGATGACATTGTGATGGGTTGTTGTTGTGGCGGATGATACAGATGATGCCGAGAATAGGTTGGTGACGTGTTTGTGGTTGTACAATGCGGGGTGGACTGAAATCTTACCGTGCCTGATAGAACTGTCTTGTGGTCACCACACATACCGGGCGCTGGTGCCTACGGCACCGCCTTAAATTGTGGAAACTGCCAGCACAGCAACCGATAGCCCTAACCCTGGATACGGTTTTGGCCAGTGGTTGCAGGATCCTGCTCACAAAAAAAGTATAAACTATTCCCAGCTCTATCTCAGAATGAGAAAACAAGACAAATCCTCTGAACACTGTATCAAATCCCCCTTGCTACGGGAGGCGCTCCCGATGAAAGTGCCCAACATGCCTAGAAGTAGGCCTGGGAGAGGCAAAAAAGCCCGCTAATTTGCCGGGTTTTGCGATTACGTCGAAAACTCACCCCACGTTCTCCGTCGGCCGGTGGCTCTAAAGGTCGCAGTAACTGAGCCTGAGTCACGAGACGAGCAAAACAACATTTGCTCCATTTGCTGGCATGCTCCATATTTTGATAACATGCTCCACTTTCTTGAAATAATTATTCTGCCACAAGGTTCCTTCTAGTCATCAATAACAGCGTTTACCCCACCTTTGTAAGATAGCTTCATACAATAACCTCATATAATCGCTTCATATGATAACTTTTGACGGTAGCTTTGCACGACCGCGCTGATTCAACAAAGCTGACAACCCAGCTAAGTTGCGGACAAGCTCATGTCTGCAAGCGTACTCTAATGCGCTAACATTCTATCATACGTGTAACGCCCAGTGCCGTGGGCAGCATGTGTGGATGATGGTGTGGATGATGATGCGAGGTCGGTGGCGAATCTAGGCTCTCCCAGCTGAACTTACTGCGCGTTAGTTCAGCTCCCTTGACATGGTTGAGCTTGCACAAGTGTAGGCCTGTATGTAACTGTAACGTAAGGTGCGTTGGGTTGACGAGGATAGGGAGTTGCACTGCTAGATAGTGGAGCGTAGTGTTGGGGGTTGGGTGAATGATCAGTTGAAGCCTGCCTACCTCTCTGGCTTTGCCAGAGAGTCCTTCCTATATACTGCTCGTCGCATTCAGCTTGCGCTTCGCGCAGCTGAATCACGACTCGGAGGAGCTGAACTGGAGAGCTGAACTGCTGTTAAGGGCGGCAGGACTAGAAGGGTAAGCTCCTCCAGCTTTAAGCGGCAGCCTACTAGTAACTAGATAAAGTTACGGGAGAACAGTAGTAGACTATAGCACTAAGTCGGATCAATTCGCTATATTTTATTAGATTTATCTTTGTTAGATTAGTAAAGGCATCTAATAGAGGGGCACCCCCCAATTCTTAAAGGGGCACCCACGCACTAGCCCTTTTAATAGGGGGGCACCCCCCTACAAATTACGTAGCTTCTACCATTACTGCAATAGTGTGAGATCTTTTTTTGCAGTAACTCACACCAATTATTGATACCAAACTGTAATTCAAATGACTCTCAGCATTACCGCAAAACCGTGAGGCCCAAAATCTATTCTAGTATTACTATTACAACCCTGGCCAGACTCTGCGTTTTTCCACTACATTGCGCACTTCACTGCGCACCACTACCTACACTGCACCTATTACTTTCTCCATGGCTTTGACCGTGCGGCCGCTCCTAGTCTTCTTCGCAGGCCTTGCAGGGACCAAATTCAATTCTCCCACCTGTTCGTTGGTGGGGACGCCCGTTGCAGCCCGCTTCCTTGACTGAGTACTAACTGGCTCCTTAGCTATAAGCAAAGAAGGCCGTGGGCGTGTGTAGCTGCGTAAGGCTGTTCTGCGCGGCTGAGGCTCCGGCTCTAGCTCAGGCTCCGGCTCCGGCTCTGACTCAAGGCCCACCTCAATCTCAGGCTCTGCCATAGACTTGGGGGTTGGAGTACGGCGACAGCGGGCTGTACGGCGACGCCGGGGCTCCCTCTCGGGGCTAGGGGAGGCCTTAATCTCCCACGCTGACAATCAACAACGTACAGAGGGTTGTAGACGTAGTGCGTTGCCTTATAGAGGCCTGGGGAAGGTCTTTTTCGGTCGCTGTTTACGTGTAGTCTTAGGAGTAGCCCTTTGTAAGGCCTAAGTGCCCTGTGTTATACCCTGTGCTGTGCCCTACGTACCCTATGTGGTGGTCTGTATACCTGTAAACTTAGGGGGTATTATAACTTGATTATTACAAGGCCTTCCTCACTACTTTTTAGCCACTTTAGGATTACGAATCTGAAGGTAGGGGTCCTCCTTATCCTGAGACTGTTAGAAATGCTAGTAATCTGGATTATAATTACTTATAAGGCGTGGTGTTAGATGTTATCGAGGCAGAACGGTCTAAAGGCGTATCTGCTTCTTATGCTGAATGGTGGTGAAAATGCTGTAACGACACGGAACACCATACTATAAGGATATAAAGCATTCCCCCTTATAGCGATTTAGGGGCTTAGCTAGCCTACTCCTAATAGGAAATGCTGCCTTTATATACCAATACTTATAGTTAATCAACTCTAGGGCTTTGTGAGATACCCTTATTAGTAAGGAACTAAGATAATCGCACCTAATGTAGTCTAAGCAAGTTTTAACACCCTTATCAGCTTACTTATCCTTCCACTTCTTTATCTAACGAAGCGCTAAAGCTTTAATAGCCTTAATAAGCTGGAAAGTAAACGTGCGGCTGTTAATAAGATAGTGTGACGACCCTGCAAGCTGTCACCTAAACTAGTACGGCCTGACAAATTCCCCGCAGACTGAGCAGTGCAGAAGGACAGTACATATAGTTTTACGCACTGGGCCAGGGGTGCAAAGACCTGAAGCCCCTACGACTAATTAGAAAGTGCTCTGTTTGCTCTGTCGCTAAGCTAAGGAGCAGACAGAGCAAGGTACGGAAGTACCTCTTAGTTAGCTAGTATAGATAGACATTATCGTGACCACGATAGCCGTAAGGGACTCTTAGTTCCTCACGCTAATATTCAATTATTCATTTATATGCTACTGTTCAGACTCGCTTCTATGCATTATAGTCATAACGACTTACAGTGACATTAAACCCCCCGTCTAAAAGTGCTAGCTTAATAAGCCGTCTTTAGAACGCCCCTTAACTGTTAATGTCCTGTTATACGTTCTATCTTAACCTACACTAGTCTTTTTAAAGTTTATATTAGGTGTAAGTTATAATACGATATTAACGTCCTAATTCTAAACGCTATTTACTAAACTCTTAGACACCTTTTTCTCCCCCTTATTATAACAGTATTACCTCCTTCTTATAACCCGTTAACTAGAGATAATAATCTCTCTAATAACATTCTAATACCTAATGTCGCTCTTATTAAATAGGAAGTGGAAACCAGAGATAAAGATAAACTCTCCTGTATACAGCTTATTAAAGCCTTTCGGACTTATAAAGTGTTTATAGTTATAACGATTAAGAACGTGTTAACTACTTAGTAAACAATTAAAAACCTTAAGATAAGCTAGTTACTTTAGTTTATTAGTAAAAGTACCAACTTATTTACTTAGCTTACTTATTTATATAAAGCGTAACTTTTAGCTTTAAGGAATTATTACAGTAAATTAGAAGGTCCTTTATACTGTAAATTAGCTAGAGGGCGATCTTAACCTTTAGTTTTCAGTAATTATTGAGAGGATTACTTGAACTTGGTCTTTTTAGAACGAAGGACTATCATTACTAGAGTATTTAACGAATATAAGGGATAGGTCAACTTCGAGACCAAAATCACTAAGATGTACGGAATTTAGGATAAGCAGAAACAGGCCGAAGACCGCCTAGAAAAGCTAGTATAGCTGTCTTTAATAACTACGTACTTATCTACCTTTAATTGTAACCAGCATTAAGTTAATTAAGATAAGTCGGCTTTAAAGTTTCGCTTCTATAAAAGCTTAAAGGATAACGTAAAGGATAAGCTTTATAAGAAAGACCAGTACACGTTCGACTTTAACTAGTACATTATTAAAACTATTATTATTAATAATCGGCTATTTAAACATAAGTTAGAAAAGAAGGGCTAGTATTAATAAGGTGCTCCCTTTATAATTAACGAGAAAAATATACTGAAGCTGTTCTGCGTTAACTACTAACATTAGAGCACTGCGTACAGCATTTACCCTAATCTAATAAATATTAATATAGTAAATTACTAAAATCAGCTTAACTGTAATAAACTATAATAGTAACAGTAATAGAAGCCGCCTAAGGATATATCTTAAGTTCAGTACTTTAACTGCGATAAGAAAAGCTACATAACGTAACAGTGCCTTTCCCCGAAGCAAGTCGGTTAGAAGCTAATCCCAGACGGAGGGAAACAGGTTATGTTTAACTTTAAAGACGTCTACGTTAAGATAATAAGTAAGGAAGAAAACTGTATTTAAATAGATAAGTATAATTTAGGAAATAAAGAAAAGGAAGAAGAGGAGGAACTTTAAGACATAATGTACCCAGTCCTTAAAAGAATTCTAGAGTTAGCTACGGAAGTGCAGGTCGCTATAAACCGACTTTAGGAAGAAACATTTTAAGTAGCTGTTACAAGCCTTAAAAACCTTACACTGTAAGCCTAAGAATTAAGGAAATCCAGAAAAAACCCTAACTTAAACCTTACTAAGATGGTAAAGGGAATCGAGGAATTAACTCTTTAAGCTACCTAAGTGGTAAAGTAAGTATTAGAAAACGAAAGGAAGCAGGCTAAGAGGATTAAGCTAGAAAAATGAAAATTCTTTTCCTTTATACCCCTTAAGACCCTTAAACGTTTTAAAAATACTAAATAGATCAGTACCCTTACCTCCTTAAAGGAAGGACAGCTTAGATAGCTACCTTACATTAAAGTTAATATGCTTAGGACTGGCACTTTAATAATCCTCTGGGAAGATAAGAAACAGGCACATTAACGAAGGCTTAAGGACTTAAAGAACAGATATTAAGAACTGATAGATAAAGTGGAGGACTTATAAGTTAAAAGCCTTACTGTAGAAAATAAAGATAAAGTAGTTAAGATCAGCTTATAGCTTTATAATAAGGTCTGCTTTACTAATTAGCTTAAGTACCGACTTGTTAAAGAAGGTCACGTTGTGGAAGAACAGGTTAGGATGCTGTTACCTAAGTTTTAAAAAGAAGTTAAAGAGAAACAGCGTATACGGAAGCAGACAGTTAAAGAAACGGAACAAAGCACCCTCCACCCTATTCCATACTCTCTAACCTTAGCACTTACAATTTACATTAATTACCTTAATCACAAGGACCTACTGTAAATTAACTGTGTAAACGATAACTGCACTCTTAACTAGTGTTATAAACTTAAGGCCCTTTACAACCATTTCCCCAGTGCTAGGAACCAAGATTACGTTATTATTAGAGTAGAAGTAAGGTTTACTTACTATTAAGTTTCCTATACCTTAATAAGAGGATTTAATAATAGTAATATATGAAAAACTACTATAGTTAACTAAGCCTCCACTATCTGCTAGTAATGAGGCTTACTTAATAGTTACTTAGTTATAACATACTCTATCCACCTTAAGGGAAAAGTTAAAGTATAGTAAAAATAAGTAAACTACAGATAAATCTAAGAATAAGAGGACATTACTAAGATTTAGTCCCGTAAAGCGTATAACTAGCTTATTAAAGACTTATAGAATATCGTCCTATTTGAAGTCAATTAGACTTTAAAAAGCAAAAACCTAAGAAAGATTAACTGTTAAGTTTATTAAAGTTACTTATTTTTCCAGAAAGAATTAAGAAAAGACTATTAGCCTTTTAAAAGGGCTGTAAACTAATAGTTCACTAATTAGTAAAAACCCTAAGATAAAGGAGAGGCATTTAAAGGTTAAGCTAAATAAGACCTTAAGGACAGATAATTACCATAACTTAAAGGTAAAAGAAGCATAAGTATTATTTTCTTAATATTAACTTAATAGACGGAAAAGAGAAGTTATTTAGGGTAAGAGCAGTAATTAATAACAGAAGTGCTTCTAACCTAATACACCCTATGCAAATTAACTGAAAGAAACTCCTTAACGAAAAGTATAAGAAGGTTATTCCCATTTAAAATGGAGAAGAAAACCTATACCAATATCACAACAGTAAAGTTACGTATTACTTATTTCTTTTAACTAAAGTAGATAAGGATAAATAATAAATGGATTTTAACGTTACACTCATAGCTAAGTATAACATAATTCTGAGTCTGCCTTAGCTGGAAAAGTATAACTCTGTAATTAACTAAAGGAGTAACTATCTTACCTTTAGCAAGTCCCCTAACTGTAATTATTATTTAGATAAGACTTGAAAAGCACTAAACTACTTTAAAGATGTACGAAATACTTAAAAACGTATTAAACCTTTAGAATTAAACATGGTTTAAGTTAAGTTTATTAAGACAGTTAAAGGGCTACAGAGCTTGCCATATTACTTAAATAACGATTTAAAAGGTAAAAAGAAGTAAGAAGCTAATTTATAAATAAACGGAGAAGTTTACTTATTTAAAGTACCTGTAGAGTATAAGAAATTTACCCTATTTTAAAAAAAGATATTGTAATTACTAGACTATAGATTATAAAACTATAAAATTAAGCTAAAGCTAAAAGTAAAGCTCTGTAACTTCCAGCTTTATTACTTAAACCCCCAGCAGGCTGAAACCTTAAGGAAATACGTTAATAAAAACCTAAAGAACAGATTTATCGTAAAATCCCAGTCCCTAGCAGGATACCTAATACTGTTCGTCTTAAGAAAGGGAGATAGTAAATTTTACATAGTTATTAACTACTAAACGTTAAATAAGGATACAATTAAGAATCGTTACCTATTACTACTTATTACAGAGATGTAAGAACGGATTGCTAAAGTAAATTAGTGCTCTAACCTTGATTTCCCTATAAGATTTAACCAAATTAGAGTAAAGGAAAAGGATAAGCATAAAACGGCCTTCCAGACATGTAATAAGCATTACTAATACTGTGTTATGCTTATAAGATTAATAAATGCCCTTGTAACTTTTTAAAGTCTTATTAATAGTATTCTCCACCCCTTCTTTAATAAGTTTATCTTTATATATCTAAATAACGTTCTAATCTATTCTGAAACTTTAAAAGAACACTAAAAAGATATATGATAGGTTTTAATAGCTCTTAAAAAAGTAAAGCTAACAGGAAACCTAGAAAAGAGCTATTTCCACATTTAAAAGTGAAACTACATAATGTTTAAAATAATCCTTAGAAAGCTTGAAATGTAACTGGAGAAAATAGCAGTAATTAAGGATTAACTTATTTTAAAGAGGTAAAAAGAGTTATAAGCCTTTATCGGCTTCGTAAAGTTTTATAAGTGTTTTATTAAATATTTTGTGAAGGTTGTAAGATTACTTTATAAACTTACAGGGAAAGGAAAGCCGTTTAAGTAAACTAATAAATAGTAAAAGGCGTTTAAAGACCTTAAGTACGCCTTTATTACAGTATTAGTCTTAACCCTCCCTGATTTCTTAAAGCTATTCTAAGTTGAGACAGACTCTTTGGAATTTGTAATTAAAGGAGAACTTAGTTAAATTTAAAACGATATGAAACGTTATTTAATTACTTTTTTATTAAAAGGGATCTATAACCTAACTTTACAATACCTAATCTATAATAAGAAGCTAATAGTGATTATTTAATGCTTTACCGAATAAGTATTGTACTTAAGCAGCATAGAGGAATTAGTTTAAGTCTTTTCAGATTATAATAACTTCCAGTACTTCTTAATAAAATAATTTAGCTCTCGATAAGTATAATAAACAGAATTAATAACCCTATTCCACTTTTAAATCTACTACGTTAAAGGAAAGGATAACAGGTAAGCAGATACTTTTAGCTAAAGATAAGATTATAAGGATACTAACCCAGTCTTAATCCCCATTACTATATTTAATAAAGTTAATAACAGTACGTTAAAACACACACCTTAAGTATTAGATAACTAAATGCTAAAACAAATTATTAATATTTATATAAACTTATAAACAGAGTATAAAATCTATTAATAATAACAAAACTTTTAGGTAAAAAGATTAATAAAAGGTACTTATAAGTATAAGTGCTCCTTAGGAGACTTCTCTGGGCACTTATAAAAATGCAGTAAGGAATGTTATATATATGTAAATTATAATAAAACCAGTTATTAATAAAAACCACTATTAAAAGGCGTAAATAGCGGGTCTAAACTAAAACTAAGGCTTTAATATTAAGAGAAACTGTACATTCATGATTCGGATAAACAAAAGGAGTACGTTTAATAAGTTTATAAGTCTTAACTTAGAAAACATATAAGTAAAGCTAAGATACTTACTTAAGCCTAATATGTGTACGTATTCCCTAAAATAAAGAAATTAGTTAAAAAAGTAGTTAATAACTGTAATATTTACTATTAAAAGCAAAACTAACATGATAAGCCTTATAGGTTTCTTAAACTACTTCCTATACTACAGGTATTATAAAGCTTAATCTCGCTTAACTTTATTATTAGGATACCTAAGTTTAAAGACCTTATTATAAAAGTTAACTATAACTAAGTCTTAATAATAATTAATAGATTAACGAAATAAGCTTACTTTTTACTAACCTTAAAGGATATACTAGTACAGTAACTTACTTACGTTTTTAAGAAAAAGGTGGTCTTATAACACCTTTAGCTAAATAATATCGTTACAGATTGAGATAAACTAATTATATTAAAGTTTTAATAAAGGTTAATGTAAAGAATAGGTGTAAAGAGTAAGATTTTAACAGCTTTTTACTTATAGACAGATAACTAAATAGAATAAGTTAATTAAATAGTTATAACGTATCTTTAAGCTTACGTTTACTTTAAATAAGATAATTAACTTAAGTTATTACTAATAACATAGATAACTTATAATATAACATTAATTAAGTTAACAGGTATATCACTATTCTTTATATATTACAGAAAGGAGCTTAAACTCTATTAAGGCCTGTTAACTGGCACTCTTTAAACTGCAGTCCGTACAGATTAAATATAAGAATTATATAACTACCTGTAAGCTGAACTTAAATTTACATATAAATAAATAAAGAAGTTTACTAATAAACATTAAACTAAGTAACTAACATTTAAAAAAGGACTTTATTATAACAGTAAATAAGTTAAAAGACTAACCTTTCAAAAGGGGGATTAGGTCTACCTTTTTTCACAAAACCTACATTTGAAACAACCTAATAAGAAGCTCGACTTTAAAAGGTATAAACTGTTCTAGATTAAGAAGAAAGTCGCTACCTTTAATTACAAACTTAACTTACCTACTAGTATAAAGGTGTAGATTAAGGTTTTTCACATCTCACTTTTAAAATCTGCCTTAAAAGAAGTTCCTTTAAAAAAGAAGATTCAGATTAACGCTAATAAAGATAAGTATAACGTTAAGAAAGTTATAGATTCATAAAAGGAGAAAAACACGTTTAAATATCTCGTTAAGTAACTAAATTACAGCCTTAAAAGTAACTTATAAAAGCCTATTAAAAACCTCAAGTACCTAAACTGAATTACAGAGTTTTACTAAAAGAATTTAAACTAACTAAAACTAATAATAATAACTAGAAATAAGATAAGATCTAATATTTAAACTGTTATATTAAAAAGCAAGACTATTATAAGACTTAAAGCTTAAGAAATAGCAGGAAACTCCTCAATAAGTACAGAAAGACATTTATTAAAACCTTAGGTTAAGGTTATAAGGACCTTAAACCTAATAAGGAGGCTAAGCCTTTAAAGCTAGTAAACTCTATATAAATCACATACGTAACAGTACGGAGAACTAAAAAGTTACAGATTAGTAACTTATAAGATAACTTACCCCCTGTAACTAGAAGACTTACGTTTCGCTACAGGTTTAGAGAAGAAGTCAGAGGGTAAAAAGCAAATCAGTATACCTTAAGGTCTCTTAAACCAGTTATATAATAGTGTGTGGCAGAAAAGCGTATTTATAAAAACAAGCGCTATTAAGAAAGAAGTTAATATAAAAAGAAAAAGTAAAAAAGAGTTACTAAAGGCTTAAAACTAAACCAATCGGAGTAGTTAGGCTAGTTCTAAACTTATAGCGGAAGACTCTTATAAGAGATAAACCTATAACCTTTTATAAAGATACATCTTGGTATAACGTACCCTAATATGTTATACTGAGAAGCGAAACATAAACGCGTTACTACTACATTAAAAAGCCATTTCGTTTATTAAAAGAAAAAGTCACGAACTAGGTTAAGAGGTTATTACTAGCTAAGGCAATCCTTCAGAGAAATAACTGGCAGGTGTTCTGGCTAGGAACCCCCCCCCCCCGTTAAAAGAAGGAACAGGCTTAGCAGCTAAACGCTCCAAACGTTCCTCCTCCTGTATAATGTCAATCTCATGCCCAAATAACTCCTCCACGTAAGCCTTTAACACCCAGGATTACACCTTTAGGCGAAGGAGCTTTAATAAGGTGTCCTTCTTCTTAGTATTAAGGTGTTTCTTCTTATTAAACACCTTATAAAGTAAGGAGGGGTTATTACCGTGAACGTTACAGCTAAGGCTATTCGCTTTAACGCAGTGCCTATATAACTCGCTTCGACTTACAACCTTACAAGATAAGTTAAGCTTAAGGAGCTTATAGTAAGAACAGCTAATTAACATTATAATTCTAAAGGTTAGGATAAAAAGTGCATTCTCGTAACAACGGTCGGTAAAAGAAAGGCAAGGTTTCAGTTACTGCTTCCAGACTCTGTTAGCAGATATAGTTATAAAAAGAAAGAGCAACCTATAGGAAAAGTTCTTTATAGAAAAGAACGTTAAAGGAGGGAAATCGTGTAACAACCTTATAAGCTGTTTCCTAAGCCAGTATAACCTAACAAATTCCCTATAGACTAAGTAGTGTAAAGACCTAAAGCCCCTATAACTAATTAAAAGATACTTCATTACTCTGTATACTCTGTTATAAAGCAAGAGAGTAGATAGAGCAGTTACTTTATTTACTCTATCGCTAAGCTAGGAAGCAGATAGAGCAAAGTAAAGAAGTACCTTTTAGTTAACTAGTATAGACAGACATTATCGTGACCACGATAGCTGTAAGGGACTCTTAGTTCCTGACGCTAGTATTTAATTGTTCATTTATATCCTACTATTCAGACTTGCTTCTATACATTATAATGACAACGACCCACAGTAACATTAAACCTCCCGTCTAAAAGTGCTAGCTTAATAAGCCGTCTTCGGAACGCCCTTTAACTGTTAGCGTCCTGCCATACGTTCTGTCTTAACCTGCGCCAGTCCTCTCGAGGCCTGTGTCAGGTACAGGTTATAATAGATAGCTTTTAACGTTAAGATTAGTTGACTTTATAAGGGAGGTACCACAAGCCTTAAAATTACAATACTACTGCATAAAGTAACTAACCTACTATTTACATAGTAGAAGCTACTGTTTCTTAAGATACTGTATTATAGTAAGTTAGTCTGAAAACTTTATCTTTAAGGCTACTTAAGCCTTAAAGAAGACCTCTTTGCTCACTGTATATACTATAGCCTTAAACATCGCCTTTATACTGTAATAGTTATGAGCAGGGTTGGTAAATTAGTCATTAGTCTTTAGTCATTAGTCTTAGTCAAGTCTAGTATTCTAGTTTTAGTCAAGGCTTTGACTAAACTAGGCTAGTCTTAGTC
>Ga0247760_1001614_pt1 | contig 20162 bp, 17 predicted proteins | sample UWRJL171409R4_FD_179936 | JGI IMG/M metagenome (GOLD analysis project Ga0247760, IMG submission 179936) | Plant litter microbial communities from Arlington Agricultural Research Station in Wisconsin, United States - UWRJ-L171-409R-4 | ecosystem: Environmental > Terrestrial > Plant litter >... | reverse complement strand
TCTTTAAATCTTAAAAAATAAAGCTTTAAAAAGTAGGATTTATTTTTAATTATTTTTTTATCTCTTTAAATAGATGTATTGGCCTCCGGACAGGTTTCTATCACTTTGTTCGCTGCACTTATTTAAATAAGCTTAATACCCCACGCCAAAATTGCCAGGAGCGAAAGTGAGGCATGAAGCGCCCCGTAGCGTAGCGAAGGGCTGTCGCGGAATGACGAACGAAGCGACGCCAGCAATTTTAAAGATAAGTATAACGTTAAAGAAGTTATAAATTTATAAAGGGGAAGGAATATATTTAAATATCTCGTTAAGTAACTGGATTACAGCTTTAAAAGTAATTTATAAAAGTCTGTTAAGAATTTTAAATACTTAAACCTAATTACAGAGTTTTACTAAAAGAATGTAAACTAATTAAAACTAATAATAAGAATTAAAAATAAGATAAGATCTAGTATTTAAACTATTATATTAAAGAGTAAGATTATTATAAGACTTAAAACTTAAGAAGTAATAAGAAACTTCTTAATAAATATAGAAGGACATTTATTAAAACATTTAATTAAAATTATAAGGACCTTAAACTTAATAAGGAGGTTAAGCCTTTAAAGCTAATAAACTTTACACAAATCGTATATATAACAGTATAAAAAATTAAAGTTATATATTAATAACTTATAGAATAACTTACCCCTTATAGCTAAAGGACTTACACTTTATTACAGGCTTAGGGAAGGAGTTAAAGGGTAAAAAGCGAGTTAATATACCTTATGGTCTCTTAACCCAATTATATAGTAATGTATAGTAAAAAAGTATATTTACGTAATAAACGTCTATTAAGAAAAGAAGTTAATATAAAAGAAATAATAAAAAAGTAAAAAAGAGAAGGTGTTAAAAACCTAAAACTAAACTAATTAAGATAAGTTAAACTAATTCTAAACCTATAATAGAAGACTTTTATAAAAGTCAAACTTATAACTTCTTGCAAATAAAGTCTCTAAACGACATATTAGGGCATATTCTATAGAGAAGTGAAATATAAATGCATTATTACTACTAGTATATGTTTCCATATGGAAATACCGCCGTTTTTAGCAGGCACCCATCGCCTAATACAGCGGTTATCCCACAACTCTACATCTTGCAGCCTAAGGCATTTAGTCGCTAACCTATTTTTTAAACTAGAATTAAAGCTTTACCGCCTGCCTCATTTACCTCGCTACCTGCTGACGGAAACGTTCTATTAATACGCAGCGCAATTTATTTTAGCCTAATTAAGAGAGAAAGTGGGAAATGGTTCTTAGGAGCGAATGACTCCTAGGAGCGAATGATTCCTAGGAACGAATGATTCCTAAGAGCGAATGATTCTTAGAAGCAAATGACTCCTAAGAGCCAATGACTCCTGGGAGCGAATGACTCCTGGGAGCGAATGACTCCTGTGAGCGAATGATTCCTAGGAGCGAATGATTCCTAGGAACGAATGACTCCTAGGAACGAATAACTCCTAGGAGCGAATGGCTCCTAGGAAAGAAAGTGGAGAATGATTCTTAGGAGAGAACGGTTCCCAGGAGAGAATGACTCCTAATATAACGGGCAAGGTAGTGTGCTACAAATAGCTAGGCCTACTCTATGAATACGCAGAAAATAAGGAGAAAGAAAGGGAGAGAGCGATCTCGTAAAAGGGCGCTTGCTATATACATAACTGTGCAGCTCTGATCAGAGGGAAGCAGAAGATTCAAATGCTATCGCGGGCCTATTACGGCCTACTCCTAGTACACCACAGTGACCCAGGTGAAGACAGATCGTAGGCAAGGACTACCAAAGGCTATAAGGGGCAAGGTGACTAAGCGAAGGCTAGCACAACTCTCGAGGGTGAATAGACTGTTGTAAGGAAGGCAGGTACGCCTGATCAAGGTGGTCACAATGGTGGCAGCGAGCAAAAACTGGCAAAGGGGTAAGATTTCAACCTGGCCTGAGCCGAGAGGTGGGCGGGGGCCGTGGTCTAAATATTAGGTGGTGGTGGTTGGTGTGCCAGGGGTTGTGTGGTGCTCAGGGGTGTGGTGTGTGGTGTGCCAGGGGTATGTATTTCCTTACAAGTCGGACACAATGAACAATGACTCAGACGCGCCACGCACCCCGTCACGCCACGACGCTGACGCCTCGTCAACTCTCTCGTCGTCCGCGACTTCGACGTCCCGTGCGCTGTCCCGCGCGGCGCCGGTCACGTCGACGGCGACATCGCCTTCGGACCCGTCGCCGACCCGGTTAGTATGCTCGCCTTCGCCATAGTATCTGCTCGTTGTTGAGGGCCTGAAGGCCTCCAAATTCGGATCCCAGAGATGTGGAAGGGGATGAACGATGATGAGTCGGGGATCACATTGATGCGAACTTTGAGCCGGCAGGCCAGAGTGCCAACTTTGAGCGTGGACGGTGCGCAGCCGCAGGAACGCGCATGATGCCAGGTTGACGCCGATGGCGACGACGGCTATGCTGACGGGTTACGCGGGGCCGGGGCGCATGAAGACGTCGAAGGGCGTGGCGGCGCAGACCGAGAGGACGTGAGAAAACCAACTGCGCTGAGCGTGATTGTGGCCGATAAGGAGGACCTATCTTTCCTTAATGGGCTGGTTGTTCCAGACGCAGCCAAAAAGCGGGGACGCCAGATCTGGTGTCTCCGGCCCCAACTTCACGCTCACATCCAGCGCTGCACACTAGATTCGGTGAAATTGATGGGATAACGTCTGGGCGCGCCTGCAAGTCGACCTGCTTCTCAGCGGGGACAGCAACCCAAGTGAAATGCTTGGGCTTGATCTTCATGAAAGCATCAAATGTGCCGAGGGACTCAAAGTAACGAGAAGCCGCAACAGCGCGCTGGGTATCGTCGCGCTTCTACTTGAGGCCCTTCTTCCACTTGGCGGGCGCGTTCATCTCCTCTCCGACACAAAGACCTCGGCAAGCTCCACGGTCATGTTAGTGACAACAGTCTTGAGAAAATAAAGGGCCTTCGGGCTGCTAGCGGCGAAGTTGTCCCCCCAGGGCAGGATCGGCGCCCACTTCTCCAACAAATCGTTATAAGAGGGTCTTATTGATCTGACCCTTTGATCCATTGGATCGAGTGCGCGACATTCTATCGGTCTGGTCCCACTTGTCGCAGTCGAGACGGAAGTCATCTCCGAAGTCCTCCATCGATCTGAAGATGAAGCCGAAGAACTTCTGGCAGAACAACTCGTGTTTGTTGTTCGTGAACGTGTCTTAGGCATATCGAAAGAGGGCAAGAAAGCGGCCGGAGCGGTCGTTGATATTGGGAAACATCCTCGCGATCTCGCCGAGCATGAGCTGTCAGAATCTGGCACTTGTGATCAATTGAGGTAATTGTTGTTGATTTCGTTGTTCTCCTCAAAAACTGTGGAAGCTCTGACCCCCCCGAAAAGGCCTCTGTTGCCAAGCCGGCTGCTTCCGCAATTGGCCCCCACACCCCCATATAAGCTGACATGAGCCGATTCGAGCAGAACTCGAAGAGAATCCGCAAGGCTCTGTGGGCAATCAGAGCCTGGACCTTCTCATCATCCTCTTTGGCGGGGGCGGGCTCTCCGTCCTCAAGCACATCCGCCAGAATACCGAGATCGACATCTCCGGCTTCCAGAAGGCCTTCGCAACTTGGGCGGACCTGACGGGCCTCAGCCGGGCGAATTACCATACGCTCCGCGAAGTCTTGCATCTCACCAAGGACGACAATGGGTAAACCCAGGTGTAAGGAGGACAGAGGGGAGTTAACCGGAGGGAGTTGCGAAAGCCGAGACGGAGGTGAGGTGTAATTCATGATGGGAAGAATAGGGAAATTAGCAGTGAATCTGAGAGGAAAAGATGGCCGCGAATCACTGACGTGGTGCATTTTTTTTTTTCCCTTAAAAGGATACTGATTGGGGAGAAACGTGGTAATGCACTGAGTGTCGGCGTCTATAGGTCGAATTGAGGCAGCAATATCTTCTGTTAAGTTGGTCTATTTCCAAATGAAAGTGGGTTAAAGAAACTAAGGTAAAAAAAAAGATACGGAGGGATTGAAATCCCCATCTAATCTATCAGAGCGTAATGTATATGCCTATCCCCTAGCCCTTAATCTATCCTGCCCCCTTCTTCCCCAGTCCATCCTGCCCTTATGCTAGGTGTCTAAGGCTAGATACTGTTTGGGTACGGGTCCGTCTGGCCCCCCCTAATATTGTTCTGCTAGCTATCATAGTTAACTATCTGACTAGGTAGGCTATTTAGTGTTGGATCACAAATAGTAATAATTCCCATATCTCCACCGTTGCTGCTGAGTAGGCCTGGCGGGATGAGAAGCTGCAGCTGCTCGGGATCCCCGTCTATGATAGATATGTGCAGAGTCTTGGCGGGATCCCAAGTCCAGTTGAGAACGTTCTGGATATAGGAGTCGATATCCTCGATGCGATTCCACAGCCTATAACTGCTGTACGCCTTAGGTACCCAGGCCTTAGAGACGCGGTCGAGGGCATCTGAGTTGGCTAGGATAACACAGTACTAGAAACCTGGCGAACCCTTCCAACTGCTAGGATTAGGCGTAGTGTAAACACCTATACTAATTTGCGTACCGATCCGATTACCATCATCCGTTAAGGTGCCTTGTTGATTATAACGCTGAGCTTGCTCCTATCATTCTGTTACTACTTGGCAGCTGTAGAAATAGAAAGGGGTGGGAATATAGATACCTCAGAGTAAGTACGGTAACCGATAATCACATTTTGGGCACGTTTTGTAAGTCTAGTGAGGGCTAGCACACCCTTAAAAAGGGATGCAGTGAAGAAGAAGACGGCCACGAAGAGTATGGTGAGAGAGAAACTTGGAGATGAATTCCATGGGAGAGGTGCTGTTAGAGAAGTATCCATCTTCTCATTTATATTGGAGGGCTGCTATTGCCTATTAGTCTTGGCAGCGACGTTTTATTTTGCATGTCTATCTGTTTTGCCGACTTTTTTTTCTTTCTTTTCACGCTGCCTCGATCCATTCGCTGTTGGGTGGATAGTTTGCGTATACCAAGACTGGTGTTCCACTAAACAAACTTGAGGGTGAACCGTGTCGGTAGGTACTTATGTGCTATGTACTATGGCGGGAGATATCCGAGGTGGGTGCTTTGCGGAGCCACACAACCCCACTATCATCTCTCCTCCACCACGCAACCCCGTTATCGAACCACACGACTAAGAAAAAAACAATGAACCTGCGCTGCCTTCTCGCTAAGATTCCTGGTGCTGGTATCCTCTCAGGAGCTGTATCTACATCTACCCCAGCTACCTTACCCGTTATGGACCCACGCTCCCTTCTCTGTAAGGAGGAGTGGCGTTGGGATCCTGTTTGGAACCGCATCTCCTTCCATCAAGATGGTACCGGTGAGGTAAACACCCCCCCTCCCCCCTCCCCCTACCATATTAGATCCTCAGCTCATTTTTTTTATGTACCAGATTTTCCTCGGCGTGGAATATGGCAGGTATATCGCGGCCAAATTCGTATGGGAGCCAGCCGATGGACTGCTTGACCTTGTTCTTGACCTTGGTAACCTAGCCATCCTTGGCCGGTTTCGGCTCCGGTTGACGCTTTTGAAAGAGTGTGCTCTTCCCGATAAGCGCCGCTACTACATCAACGATGCCGTTCTTACCAATGACGCCTTCTTACCCAAAACCTTTACCCTCACGTTAACTAAAGGCCGCTTTCTCTCGTTATATGACGCGCTTGGGGCCGAGAACGAGATGTTAGTATATATACCGCATTATGCCCTACGATTATCCTTCGAGCCTTCACCGTATCCACCGCAGAGCGAATGGATCGAGCAAAAGGATCCGTCAAGATGGTGGAACGCTAATCGGGTCTGGGAGTGGACTGACTTTTGCAGTTGCAAGATGAAGGAGGAAACCGGTTAGGGTTAGACGCTGTGTACAGATTCCTGTCAGCTTATATGGGGCTGTGGGGGCCAACTGCGGAAGCAGCCGGCTTGGCACCAGGGGCCTGTTTTCGGAGGTTAACGATTCTACAGTTTTTAACAGTAATAACGCAATACATACCTATCACAACAATTGGCCCCAAGTGCTAGATTCTGACAATTCCTCACTTTAGCAATGCGCTATCAATGTCACTAAAGGCCTCAATTTCAACAGCCGCCGTATCCCCATCAACTGAACTATTAGAAGGAATTACACCTGCCTTGGATGTCTCACGTGCGTGGCAGAGGAGAAATGATAATGGGTTTGTGTGTGGCTCCACAAAGCACCCACCTCGGATGTCTCCCGTACGGGATTAATTACGTAAGTAACCGTGGCCAAATAAGCACGGGTGCGATCGGGCAAGTGGCGGATAACAGGTGTGACCAGCAAGTAACGGGCACCTAACGGGTGCGACCAGCAATCGACGGATGGCCAATTGACTGGTGGTGCGATTGGTACGTGTGTGCCCGCTCTCCGTATCCCGCAAGCAGGGTCGGCCCGGACGAGCGGGTGCATAGACCTCCGGTGGTGAGTACTTCTTGCGGTCGGGGACAAGTCCCGCAAGCTCCGGTTCGAGCAACGTCAGGAGCTTGAGTACGCCGCGACCGAGTCGAGATCGAGAGTCCCGGTCGCTTCCCGGGCCTTGCCGACCCGCGACGTGCGCTTTAGATCAGTCGGTTTGCCTGGAAACGCGCAGATGTACAAAAAGGCGGCAGATGTCACCTCAGTGGCATAAATTGACGGAATATTCGGCGAGCACACATTTGCTTCATTGCCCAGTCAGCCTTTCGCGAAGGTGGCGGAGCTGGGGTCTCATAGCTTGTGGCTAAGTGATCGGAAGAATTCGCAATAGCCCCCCTGTTGGCAAGGTGACTGGGAGTTCTGGCAGGCAAAACATTTCCAATAGGGTGGGGGCTGGTGGCTCTCTAGCATATGGATACTTTATTCCTTCTGCGTCAAGAAGAGTGTATTTGGATTATCGCACTCTGGTAAAATGCGGACGTATAGACACAGAACCCAACGTGCAGACCTGATGCACCCCCGCCGACCCTGTGCCTCTGGCTCACGATGCCATCCGATTGTGGTGTCGCGTCTGTTGTGTTCCAGCATCGCGTTGGCCCTCCACCCGTGAAGCCAGTATTTTCCCTTCCTCCCCGATCGCGTGCCTGCCTAGCCTTGCGTGGTCTTAATCTTGCCCTAGCGTGAGCTGCGCCGTCTTCGTGGCGAGCCCAGGCTTGTCCTTTTCGCACGACTACCTTGGGCTCCCACACGCGATACACCCGCCGGCCTCGAGAATACATCTCAAATCTGGGGGGCAAGAGCCACGGAGTACCAGAATTGACTGCTAATTTCCTTCAACTTGCGAGTTCAAATGCGCCGATTTCACAACGTGGAATGACATGACAATGTGGAGATACCCATCAGAAACACGGCTTGGCGGGTTTGCAACTGCTTGACTCATACAGAGGATTGATCGGGCCGCCCCGGCCCAAGTGACAGCTCGCAGGTCGTCAAACTGACCCACCCGTCAGCGTAGGTGCAGTTTCAACACGCACATCTTTGAATGGCCGTCGGATTGGAAACCCAAAAACTCGTCTTTGTCCAACCAATCGCTTATTCGTCGGCCAGAATTGGCGTGGTTTGCAACAGTTTGTTTGCATACTGTGGTGCGAGAAAGAAACCGAGAGCCCTGACTCGTTGGGCCCGTGCCAGGCTCGCAAGCCCCACCATCACCCAGCGTCCAGCTTTCCCCCTCCAGAATTTCTCTCACAGTCAAATACAGCGTTCAGTGACGACACAATTGACGGCGAGGAACGACTAAAACACCGAATCAGTTTCACCAAGATGGCTGCCCGCCATGATGCCAGCACCATGAAAATTGAGAATGTAAGTAACCCTGTCACTCTTTCCCAGCTGTGTTGAGATCTCAGACACGCTGACTCTGCCGCCCACAGACCGAGTGACGCGACGTGTTGATTGCGATCGAAAAAAGGTATCAGAAACTCTGGGCCGAAAACAAGATCTTCGAACAAAATGCCCCCACCACCATCGACGTTCCTTTCGATTCGATCTCGCCCGCTGCTCTTCGTGCCGAGAAGCCCAAGTTCTTCGGCACCATTGCCTACCCTTACATGGACGGCAGCCTCCATGTCGGTCATGGGTTCACCATCTCCAAGGTTGAGTTCGCTACTGGCTATGCTCGCATGAAGGGCAAGCGCGCCCCCTTCCCGCTTGGGTTCCATTGCACCGGTATGGCAATCAAGGCTTGCGCCGACAAGCTGGTGTGGGAGATACAAGACTTTGGTCCGAACTTTGAGCGCTACCAGGAGGATGAGGAAGAGCAGGACAAGGAAGGAGCTGAGGAACAACACAAGCCATCCGAGGCGCCTCCGGAGGCCAGAGCCGGGGACGTGACCAAGTTCAAGTCCAAGAAGAGCAAGACTTCGGCAAAGTCTGTCAAGGCCAAGTACCAGTTCCAAATCATGCTGGCGCAGGGCATCCCTCGGGAGGAAATCCACCGCTTCGCAGATCCCTATCATTGGGTCTACGTCTTCCCCGAAGCTGGTATGCGAGACGTCTCGAACTTCGGCCTGCGCGTGGACTGGCGTCGCTCCTTCGTCACCACCGATGCGAATCCCTACTATGACTCGTTCGTCCGCTGGCAACTGAACCGCCTCAAGGAGCTTGGGAAGATCAAGTTTGGCAAGAGGTATACCATGTACTCGCCCAAGGACGGTCAGCCATGCCTGGACCATGACCGTAGCGAGGGCGAAGGCATCGGCGTCCAGGAGTACATGGCAGTGAAGATGAAGGTCCTTCAGGGGTCTGAGGAGGCAGAGCCTCTCTTCAGATCGGCTTTACTAGTCGACGCTACCGTCTACTTCGTTCCTGCCACTTTACGGCCTGAGACTATGTACGGCCAGACGTGCTGCTTCGTCGGCAAGAACATTGTGTACGGCGTTTTTGCCGTTTCGAAGAACGAATACTTTTTTCTCTCCAGCTGGGCCGCGCGGAACATGGCTTTCCAGGGCATCTTCCCAGAATGGGGCTCATACACCAAGCTTCTCGATTTGCGCGGCGAAGATGTTATCGGCACCCTTGTCGATGCCCCCCTCTCGGCCCACTCGAAAGGCGTTCGCGTCTTGCCCATGGAGACAGTCAAAGAAACCAAGGGAACAGGTGTTGTGACGTCGGTCCCATCAGATAGTCCCGATGACTACGCGACTGTCGTTGACCTTGCCAAGAAGGCCGCCTACTACGGCATCGAAAAGGAATGGGCCGAGCTAGAAATCATTCCTATCATCGAGACGCCTGCCTACGGCAACCTGACAGCCCCAGCCTTGGTCGAGAAAATGAAGAACACGTCGTTGAAAGACCCCAAGCTTCTAGAGGCGAAGGAAGCTGCCTACAAGGAAGGATTCTACCACGGGACGATGATCTACGGAGATTTCAAGGGCATGCCCATCCGGGAGGCCAAAGACCTCGTCAGGACGCAGCTCAAAGACAAGGCTCTCGCATTCGACTACGCCGAACCGGACGGCCATGTCGTCAGCAGATCCAAGGATGTCTGCGTCACTGCCCTTTTGGATCAGTGGTACCTCAATTACAGCACCGCTAAGAACGGCAGTAACGGGGATTAGTGCGACCAAGTGGTCAAGCACCTGAACAGCGGAGAGCTCAACACCTTCTCCCCAGAGGCGAAACATCAGTTTGCCAGCGCCTTAGGCTGGCTCGGTCAATAGGCCTGCGCAAGATCGTACGGCCTTGGCTCGAAGCTGCCGTGGGACCAACAATTCCTCATCGAATCGCTGAGTGACAGCACCATCTATCCAGCCTACTACACGGTAGCACACTATCTCGACAAGGATATCTACGGGAAGGAAAAGGGCATCGGCAACATTGCGGCTGACCAAATGACTGACGCTGTCTGGGATTACGTGTTTACCCGGACAGGCGAGGTTAATAGCGACATCCCGAAGGAGACGCTGCAGTCGATGCGCAGAGAGTTCGAGCACTGGTACCCACTCGACCTCCGCGTGTCGGGCAAAGACCTCATCCAGAACCACCTGACCTTCTTCCTCTACATCCACATCGCCATGTGGAAACAAGAGTACTGGCCGCGAGGTATCCGTCCAAACGGCCACCTCCTTCTCAATGGGGAGAAGATGAGTAAAAGCACGGGAAACTTCCTTACCCTGAGACAGACGGTAGAAAAGTTTAGCGCTGACGCGGCACGCGTGGCGATTGCCGACGCAGGGGATGCCATTGAAGATGCAAACTTTGAAGAGACGGTTGCCAACAAGACCATTCTGAAGTTGCATGAGCTCAAGAGGTGGCTGGAGGAGATGGTCCAGGAGGCCGTCTTGGTTGAATCGGCAGAAGGGTACGCCGAGGCCCGGGACAGCGGGTCCAAGAACATGGAAGTTGTTCAACGAACAGGCGAGATAGGATTCTGGGACAAACTATTCGAGAACGAGCTTGACGGCCTCACGGCAGAAGCAGATGCGGCTTACCATGGGTAAGTACTCCATTTCTTCCTCCCTGTTACTTCTAGATATATTTTGTAGGAATGGGCTCGAGTCTAATGAATGGGATTATGTGGAAAATGCGCGCTAAGCTTGCACAAGCCTGCCAATAAGGGGCAGTGTGCCTTATTATGCTTTGCGACGGTGACCAATCTGCATTTGTTGGTTGTTCATGCCGCGACGAAGGTCATGTATCCGGGCCATCCAACTGCTCGTCCGGTTCATGCGGGCGCCAACCAAACCCCGGCGACACTCCTGCACGTCGTTGGCTGCTGCGCGTGCTGTACGCCCAGCGCTCCAGGCGCCCGACCCATGTTAAATGTCAGGTGATATTGTAGATACTGAGAGACTTGCTATTGCTGCGATGCAGATCCGGCGAGACCGGGCGGTTGGAAAGAGTGCTGCATGATGATTCCTCGACTACCCTTTCTTTCCTTTAGGCACGTGCTGTGCCTCGGCGTCGATCGGGGGTGGGATGAGGGGAGGGAGGGGAGGGGGAGAAGGATGGGCACGTTTGTCATTTCTGGAGAGGCATGGGACAAGGCGGAGCCGCAGAGGATGGCTGTTGAGCTTTGGTAAGATAAAACTAAAACAAAACATATCTAACAAGCCAAAGCAGTTCCGGTCCTCAGTCCTTCGCACTCAACCCCCTCTCTAGCAGCGATGCCTCGCCCAGCCTCCGATCCACCGGGCGACAGAAACGACTGTCATTCCCCTCACTTCGCCAAACGATAACCTGCATCTACCACCGCACTTGCGCTCGCTGAAGCTGAAAATCCAGCCCAAGCTCCCTCCGATACGTAGAAGTGGTAGAAGCCCAAGATCACACCATCATCGTCCCATATCGCCGACCCGGATGTACCGTCCGGTGGCTGAACCTTACTATCATTTCCCTCATCCTGCCCTGTATACATCCAATCATAAACCACGTACCCAAGGTTGCTTTGTGTAGGATGCGGGTCGGACCTGAAAAGACGAACGGATTTGTGGACCACAACTCCCACCATGTTGCCTGTGTAGGGGCTGTTTAGATAGCAACAGCCGCTTGGCATATCATCTTCCGAGGTTCGCAAGCGTATAAACTTGGGACTCAGCCCAGCTTCGGTTTCGAAAGTTTCATTCACGAAGGCCACATCTTCCTTCAGCTTCAGGAGGCTGATATCGGTGAACGATATCTCCACGACAGCCTTGCCAATGATTCGATCGGCCCGCTTTCCTTGCCACACCGTTTCGCCCTCCCCAATTCCATGGGAGGCGACCGTCATGAAGGCATCGCCAGCATCGTTTTCCACGAGAACACCCGCAGTTGTGGACCAGACTGACGGATGTGCATGGTCTCGGAGGTATTTGCTGTTGATCTGGACTCCGGGCCGCAGAACGTCGTAGGCGGTATTGTCGATGACGCCTTTGTTTGGCTGTGGCTGAATCACACGCTTGGCAGGCATATCGACCCACGAAGGCCGGTGAAGCTCCCGGTTATTTATGTACCCAACAGGGCGGTTAGCGATCCAGCTAGGCAACTTGTTTCTGTGAACGTTGATTGCTACATGATCCTCGAGGACGATGTAGATGGTGCGTTCGCATGTAAACATTAGCTCCAGCATGCGAATGTCCGGCACGTTTTTCTCAAAGCATGCATTGACCTCGGCAGCCAGTCGGCGAAGGTTGGCGTCCGAAATCAATGCCTTGCTGTCGTCGGGGTACCCTTCGCTGTAGATCTTCATGTTGGGGTTCCCGTGAATTTGCCTTGGGAACATGAGAGCACGGCCCTGACCGTCGTCTGACAAGATGGTGAAGGGCAAACCGCCAACTGTGACGGGCCAAGGCCCACGGGGAAGCTGATCGACCTGGAACAGGAGGTGGGATCGGTACCGAACTTCGGTGACGTCCCACGTTGCAGGAAAGATGCTTCGAAGCAAGTCCTGCACTTCTTTGTTGTTTATTTTGGTGCCAGGATCCCGCAAGTCAAAAGGAAGCAAGACTTGCTTGTGGTGCCAAGTGGCATCTGCATCTTCAGGTTCTTGCTTTTCCTGCTGCTTCAACGACGGCGATGGCTCCGGATGAGCATGTGTGTATTGCTGGGTGATCTTGGCGTCACCGCGCGGGAAAAGCTGTTTCGGGGCAAAGAAAGGACGGGTCGAGATGGTCGCCCCCGGTGAAGTGTTGGCGGGCTGCTTGCTTGGGCTAATGAGCAGCAAGACGCGCTTCGAGGAGGACAACTCGGCCGAGGGAGTGACTTTACGCTTACTCCCCGGTGTAGATGGTGCCGTGTGGCTCGTAGAGGGAGAAACGGCGACGCGGATGGAGGACATCTTTGATGTTTGGTGCCTGGTTGTCAAATGGTGGAATTGATGGGAAGGTGACGGAGGCGGGTTCCAGAGGGCCGAAAGGCTTGTTCGTTTGCACTGAGCTTGTTCCCAGTTTGCCGTGTGCAAGCAGGTAAAGATAAGAAAAACGCAGCGGGATGATAGGTGGCCATCGTGAGCAAGTGGGGATCCAGAGACATGTGAAAGTAAGACTTAAGACGCTGAAGTCAGAATCGAATAACCCCGCTTGGGATAAGGTTTCCACCTAAGGTTCAGTGAGGCTTGGGTGGCCGACGTGACACATCTCACAAATCCTATTTTTTATGATTCAGATGAACATCGGGAACGGCGTTGATGAACAAAGTTTTCCGAACCTTGCGAGGCACTCATCACAAGTGTACTTACCTCAAACTTAAATTGGCCAGCCGGTCATGGTATAAAGTGGACTCATTCCCTCACTAAAACTGGTTTCAATCTCTTCCCAGAACAACCGCAGCACCTCCAACCTGCCAACTCTGACCCAGTTCATTCCATCACAACTATCGATCCACCTCACCCTTGTGCAACTCGGTATCGCCCTGTAACCATCCGTCGCATAACATATCACTTCCGTACGCCTGACCCTCACCCCGCATCACTCAGGAGAAATGGCACCGACAGCAGCTCCTCATCAGTCCCGCTGGGGCCCCCGAAGCACCTTCACCGCTCCTGCCCTTGCCAGCCTCAACCTTGCGATCGAAGCTCCGATGACGGCTGAGCAGGCTGAGGCCTATGCTCTTCATGTCCGCATCTCCGAGATCACCCAAAAGTTAGAGATGGATGATATTGTCCCTGCTGATCCAATACGCAGGTCAACATCCCCGACGCCGGAATATGACATGTCCGGTCGACGAATTAACATGCGCTACCAGCGCTACCGGAGGAGCCTCACAGCGGAGCGCCAGTCATTAATCAGCCAAACAGCACAGGTTATGCCGAACTACCACCCCCCTGCCGGCTTCCGATATACGACTCCTTCGAGAATAACGGAGAAACTATACATCCCCGTCAAGGACTTCCCCGAAGTCAAGTTCATCGGGCAGATTCTCGGTCCCCGTGGTCGCAGTCTAATGGAAACGGCTACAGCTTCCGGCGCGACGATCGCGCTACGCGGCAAAGGCTCTGTCAAGGAGGGCCGTGGGAGAGCAAACAGCAAGCTCCGCGACGACATGAACGAGCCTCTCCACTGTCTCATCACGGCAGACAGCCAGGCCAAAGTCAACAAGGCCAAGTCGCTACTGAAGGAGACCATTGAAATGGCGATTACCACCCCCGAGCACGCTAACATCAGGAAGCAAGAACAGCTTCGCGCTCTCGCCAGGGTCAATGGCACTTTTCGAGATGACGAAGGCTTACACGCAGGTCTACCCGGAACCGTCGACAGAGAGCCCTCTAGTATTCTGGTTGTCTGTCGAATCTGCGGTGGTAATGGCCATATCGCACGCGACTGTGTGGAAAGACAGGTTAGGTTGTTACACCGCGGCAGCACTGTGAGGTCGAAAACGCCTCCATGGAGGAAGGCGAGACAGCATGGAGCTCAACCTGAAGCTCACGGAAATATCAACTTACTTGATGTCATGTACTCCAGCTTCCTGTCTGAAGCATGCCCTCGACAGTGAACAGCTTTTCTAGTTAGGTGTTAGTTATAATAGTATAGTTCTATATAAACTCTTTACAGGCAATCCAACAGCCTGTTAAGGGAGCAGTAGGAACTCGGAAAAATGGAAAAATGAAAAGTCGACTTGAATGCAGGAGGAACGGAGATCGGCGACCTGTGAAGCCTTGTGCGTTGTCGTCAATCTCTCTCAACAGCGACTCGCATCCTTTGACCGAGAGGCAAAAAACATCATCGAGCTGGAAGAGCTAGATAGCTCCACTAGCTTGCTGAAAAGCCGCCTCGACTTGTCGAAGAGCAGCCTTCGTGGTAGACTACAGGTTCGTCAGAGGTGCGCCACCGCAAAAAGTGGAGCTGTACCCCCTAAGTTGGTTGAGTGCCACGTATAGGGCTGTGCAGCAGAATGCCCAACTGGCTTGCGGTTCAGAAGCATGATGCACGGCACACTAATGGCCGCTCGCATGTTCTTCAATCGATGGCAGGTCGATCAGCAACTTGCATCCCGAGTCCGGCATACTCAACACGAAGGGCATCTTCTTGGAGCTGAAGGCGTGGTTCTAACACGACGCAGCATATTTGGCGACTTCAAACTATGGCCGGGGCCGCTTTACTCGTCTTCTTCTGCCGCGCCTTAAAAGGTCCATTATTAGTTTAGCATTCTTCACTGGCGACATACGGGATCAACACTAGTGAATTCGTAGATGACACCTCGTTGTAATGAGTGAGTGGGTGACTCTTTGGCGTGGAAGCCAACGCTGATAGAGTATCTATCACGAAACAGGAAAGTTTGCAAATGTGGAGAATCCTGTGGCATTACCAACTTACTTAAATCGTGACTTGATTCTTTGACCCATCGTCTTCCAAAACCCGGATGGTGGGGGCGGTCGGCCGGTCAGCCTGGGGATTCTGACCTCGATAGGTTGCCACCGAGAAGGGTTGATAGTGCTATCACGGGGGCTTTCAAAGTTTGTGAGGCCCAGGGTTCCCTCGGACCCTGGGACTTCAGAAACCTCCTGAACACGGGCGTCGATAGGTTCATGTTTCGGGACCGGCGGTATGTGTGTCCCATGTGATATACTCAGCAGATCCTTTCTCCATTCTTCCTGATCTGATTGATTCCTCCCAAGTCTTGCCTGCTCAGCAAGAATGGCGGCACTGTCCTTGGTGTTGTACCAAACCCCTTCGATTCTCCAAGAGCATCGGGGAATGTCCGGTCTCCTGAGGACGGACGAGTTATCCAAAACGGGCGTTGGACAACATTTTCGAATAAGTGGTCTCTCCAAATATCGGTAATAGTTGGTGCAGTCCGAGTCCAAACACCACAAAACGCCCTTGGTGCTCTCGTCTCGCCACAGCCCGTAGGAATCGGGATCCATGGCCTCAAGCCACGAGTAATCCACAGTACGCCACTCGGTTTGCCAAGCTGGGCCACAGAGAATGTTTCGCTGGTAGTTGACCTTTAGACAGGGCTCGAAGCGACAGGTCACGACCGAGACCGTACACGTCCCTAGCGCCTTGAACGCATAGTTGAGATTTGTGGCTGCGAGGTGAGACGAGTCTTGGTTGTCTGCCGCCATCAGAGGGAACAGCCGGTGACTGGCGTCGCTGCGACACCCATCGGTCCCATCCCTCCTCGGCATGCCCGCCCATCCGGAGAACCTGTTGGTTGCAGCTGCACCGCGACTGCCAATTTCAAAGCATGCACACCGGTTCGGATCAAAACACCTCATTTCGGGGAGTGGACCTGGCCTCGACTGGGGAAAGATGTACTCGGCTGCACCCCTGCGCAACTCACGCAATCCCGCCATCACGCTATCTCGCGACACCACCGCGGCCTCGCGGGTGGTGCCAATAGGTAGTCGAAGATGGCCTATCCATTGCATCTGTAGACAGAGGCAGTCGTTTTTCACAAAGAGCACCGCCCGTGGCCACACTTCATCTTCGTCGGCTGGTGATTCGTCCAGCCGCTGATGGCCTGCTGCGGGCCGATGGCTGGGATGGCGGCATTCCCGGATGACCACTGACCAAGTCGTTCCAGCACGTTCCAACGCGGCAGCCCACCTCCTCGCAACATGAGCTCTGGTGATGACCTCGTGTTCGCAAAGCCGGATGTAGCCCGTGTGCCCGATGCAAGTCCGAGATTGCCACGGGAGAACCTTCTCCCGTTCAGCCGCCGAGAAAAAGACCTTCGGGTGGTCGACCAGGCAGGCGCTGCAAAAGAGATGCTTGTTGGCCAAGTCCCAGGCTTTCGGTGGATTGTCCAAATTGGTGTTTGTGCATTCGACGCACTGCTTGCGACCGTCGTCCATGTGCATCAAGTATCGGAAGTTGGACGACCGCCCGAGCGCCTGCCTCTCGAACGCTGCGTTTGCTCGGTACCATGGTAGGCGCGAAGCACGTCCGGGTAGATGGGACTCGGGGTGGTGCCAGTGGCTGAATGACGCGTCAGAGAAAAGACGGAGGAAAATGCGACTGGTGCGCCGTAGACATTGGATGGTTGTGGGGTCGAGAAGGTGCATGACGGCGAGCAGCAGCTCCTCTGGGAGGTCCAGCAGATGAAGACCCATGTTGTTTTGTTGAATCGTCCATCAACTGCTGCGTGCGTGCTGGAACGATTGGGTAGGGATAGGCCGGGAGTTAAGTAGAAGAGCACCTTCAGGCGCCGTAAAAGAAAACCGAAAACAAAAAACAAAAATCCATCTCCCGCGGCCGCACCAGCCAGGTCTTTCGTGGCTTGTGCTAGGAGTAAATTTTGCCCCTGGGGCCGGGATCTACCTTCTGCTGATGTGGGAACCTGGAAAACCCTTGAACTCAAGCAAGTTGACACGGCCGAATTCTGTCACTTGAGTATCTTCCGACCACAGGCACACGGCTTGGGAAGATTTGGTCCCTCGGCCTGTGACTCGAAGGCTGATACGTCACGTTGCCGTCTGGCTGTCTTAGCCGAGAAGGTTTTGCTAACCATGGTGGCGTTCAAGGTTTGCGAGGCTGACAATTCCCTCGGGCGCCGTGGCTTCAATAGCCTCCAGAATGTAGGGGTAGAATTCTCTTCGTTCTCGTTCGGTGATTCGGGAGCAAAGCCGGGAATTTGGGCAAGTGATGGTCGGGCTGTTATGCAGGGGTTAGAGCAAAGGAACATGGGAATGAGGGTGACGTGTGAACAACTTACTATTCCGTGGAATGGGCATAGGATAGGGCGCCAGTTTAGGTTTGAGGTAAAATGCCAGTGCGATACCTTGAGCTTCGACCAGACGTAGGAGATCGGTGATGGAGAGCTTGGAGGCTGGGGGAGTAGGCTCCAGCGTGTCCGCAAGTCGGCGCTGCTGCAACGCCATTCTGGCATGGACGGTTTCGATAACGACGCGATCATTGTGGAAGTCCTCAAAAGTCTTCGTATAATTGTCCAAAATCAGAAGCGCGGCTGGATGGCCCCGAGAACGAGACGAGCAACCTCTGCGATGGTCTCTCCCGAGTGCAACCAGCCTTTTGGTCGAACGACGAGGGAGGGGTGCACATCAGTTGGTATTCGAAGTCGGGCAGCAATTTTTGTTTGCAGCCACCGCCACCAGGTGTGCAAGTTCCCTTGCTCATTAGCCAAGTGGTGTAGGCAGACTTGCGAAAAATCCACTAGCAACCGACGCACCTTCCGTTGAGACCGGCAAGTCCGCCCCGCTTCCCAGTGCCATCTGGCGCATCCCTTCTGCTCTGCAGCTCTCAAATTCCAGCGCTTCCACATGCCCGACAAGACACTCTGCCTTACACGGCCCGAGGAATTCGCCAATCTCACTCCCGGTCGGCTCTGAGGACCTTACTGGCAAGATGTCGACATCAACTTCAACCTCTGCCAAAGGCGCGATCTTTGAATCGCATCCGCAGCGCATCGGCGCATGCACGAAGACTCTCTGGTTGCGTTGACCTCGCCCCCGTTTTCCAGGAGCACGGGAGATTGAGGATCTGGGGAGAGCATGCCAAGGCGAGTCTCCCAGTCAGGGTCAAGGGGTCATTGAACGACACGCTACGATACGACGGCGAGCTGAAGGCCATCGCGTTGGGCACTCTTGCCAGGCTCCAGATCTTGCTTTCTAAAGGTGTGCTCTTGCATTCCAGAAGAGAAACCCCAGTGTTGGATTTCTAACTCACGTTGCCTAGCTTCGGAAATCGCAAGCACAAAGACCAGCGAGCCCGCCGCCGACTGACGAGACACCGCCAACCCGACTCCTGAGACCACACAAACGCCGGTCACCACCATCCATCACGTCGGACACACCGATTGCGAGCCTAGTAGCGGTGAGGAAAGCAGCGAGGGTGGGAATAAGCCAGATTTGTCCATTCTTTGTCCAATCGATATTGGAGCACATACGATCCATGTACGAACTCTCGGCAGTGCTAAGTCGCCCAAGCATATGCAACAAGTACATCCGTTCCATCAGGAATGCTGCTCAATACGGACTGGTTTCTGATGCTCAGATACTGAGAAAATTTCATAGCAGCTACAACCACCACCATGTCATCGGAAGGAGTGACGAAGGCAATAGAGGCGCGGAAAGGGGATCCTGAGACGGCGCCTCCCTTCCCCCACCGTAAAGTGGGCATTATCTTGCGGACACTGGTGGGAGCTGGACTATTCTAAATACTGGATTCCAGTTTTTTCACTGTGCTTCGGATCCCGGAAGGGCGCTTGTATCTGTTATACAAGTTCCATCGAGATGCATTTGGGATTGCCCTCAACGTCTGCCACACCTGCAGCTTCAATGCACTCACTTAGGAACTCGGCAAGCGCCATTACCCAAGCGACCATCCCACGACCAGCCTTTACTGGGAGCCGGCCAACCGTAGTCGACGACCAAAACCGCACCGCAACACGGTGCTGCTATCGAGGTGTGTGGAGGCTAGCGCGGGATAGTAAATACATTACGATGATAACACTTACTTCACCTACTTGACCGCAGTCCAACCCGTGTCATCAAGCTCAAAACTACCTCTGTTGCGTATGGCGGCACCGAGCTAGCATCAGTGTCCTCAAAAGGCTTGCGCTCGTCTTGGGGCAACTTGATTGATATTGTGCAGATTTTAGGTATCTTCCTTCATAATTACTGCCCCTAACACTTCCTCAGTCTCTTTCAACTGCAGCGCTCAACCACCCCTCTCTCTTTTTAGTCCTCAATCTGCCTCTGAATATTCCACTGCTGTTCATCTGTGTCTTCAATTTCCATCAACCGCTGCCTCTTTGCCTCAAGCCTCTGTCAGCTGGCAAGTGCCTTCAGGTGAGGGGCGCTCTGTTCGGCCACGCATGTGAGGGGGATGAAATTTGAATCGACATATCAGAGGCATCGTCCTTGCTGCACCGCGGTTATTGGAGAGAAATGACTGGTGAGTTGATCTTTAATAAGACATCACTGTTGAAGATGTCATCTTGTTTGGTAATCGTGTTCTTATCATCCTCGATGCTATTATGCTTCTCGTGGATGAGACAATGATGTAACTTTTTTTTAAGTCTGTTTGGCAGCGGAATGGATTAAGGTCTGGTTCGCGACTCCAGAAAATACAGCTGACCTTTCCACCTATATCAAGAGTATATCTACGGCGGCCAATTGGTGGCTGATTCAGCCGCTGAGCGCCACCTCGCAGCCAAAAAGGGGCCGTGCCCTCAGCGACCGGAAATATCCCAAGGATGTCTACGTCTGTGTAG
>Ga0247760_1001613_pt1 | contig 20172 bp, 23 predicted proteins | sample UWRJL171409R4_FD_179936 | JGI IMG/M metagenome (GOLD analysis project Ga0247760, IMG submission 179936) | Plant litter microbial communities from Arlington Agricultural Research Station in Wisconsin, United States - UWRJ-L171-409R-4 | ecosystem: Environmental > Terrestrial > Plant litter >... | reverse complement strand
AGAGAAGGGTGCTTAGAGGAGGGGGGGTGATGTGTCCGATAAGGGAGGGTTGGGGTTTGATGATGACCGGCATGGTGGTTATTTGTTTTCGTTGTCGATACTGGGTTAGAAGGATGTGTCGGTGTGAGTGTTGGTTGGGATGGGATGGGAAGTAGGAGAGCAGCTTTGGGATGGCGAAGGGCTTTAAATATGGAAGAGCGATAGGTTAACTTGTCGAAAGGGAGAAAATATCGCAGTCACAGACTCAATACGCGCCACAGGTGTAGACGTCGGACTGAATCGTCATGCCAAAGCATCTTTCAGGCGACGGTAAAACCCCTCCGAAACTCTAGGGGGCCGCTCAACCCAGACAAGGAACTAGCAACGCCGCCTCGAGGGAACTACTAACAACTCCACCGTCGCGGTGGGACCACCGAATCAGCAAAAAGATATGCCCACTGCCAATTGAACTGACGACCTTGTCATTACTAGTGACACGCTCCACCACTGAGCCAAGCGGGCTTAGTGAATATGTTCGGATTCCCCCTGTTACGTCATCCGTGAATCGAACGTGACGCCCATCGATGACAACGATGGAACAGGACACCCCACCTGTGAGCCACTGACATTCATATAGCACCGGACCATCTTGGGCACGGTGGAATGATTACCGTTGAGGGTCTCGTTCAACCTATTCATCTACTTCATCTTCCTACATTTTACCATAACAAGCTGCTGCCTAGCCCAGCAGCTACCTACCCATCTCGTCATCCTCAAATTCCAAATTGCGCCATGCGGGATAAGGGTCTCATGGCGTCAAAACACTCGACCAATACCCAGGTCCAAATTGCTCGTCCGTCTTGTCCCTGTCCGCCGCCCCTTCAAATCCCATATGCAAGCAACCGAAACCAGCCCGTATATCCACAGTCATCCTTACGCTCCCTCCATCAAAACGCCTCTCCTTCGTCTACTATAGACAGGCTATTTTCGGGACTACTGTCCGCCGCGCCGTGGCCATCCAAGCCTCCGAGTGCCCGAGAGCGACGCTGCAGCAGTATCGCTCTGATTTCTGGTTCGATGGGGATATCTGCTTCAACCGGTGTAAATGTATCTTTTGTTGACTCAAGTCGGGGAAGGGCAAGCGCCGCGATACCGCTTAGTAGGAGGGGGGTGGGCTTGGAGACGATGTCAGCACCCTAGAAATAACAAGGCGGTTGTGGAGGAAGAGGGGATTGGGCTTACCCTTCCGCGTTGGCGCGGGAAGAGCGCACTCTGCACTTCGAACTCGGTCACAAGTCCGACAAGTGGGCTGCCGTCGTGTGCTTGGAGTGTCTCCCATTGTGTGTTGGCTGGGCTGCGGCACCAGCTGAGCTCTCGACCGCGGTTGGTTTGCATCTGTTGTGGTGTGAGGACACATCGTCAGCAGGTCTGTAGGCAGCGCAGCGACAGGACGAAGAATGTGTAGGTTGGTGGGAAGGCAACTCACCTTCATGTGCCAGTAAACGGGGTACTTGGACCACCAAATCTCCGTGATACGCTCGCCGCCCGGGCAATCGATATCCAGACTTCTGGAGAATTGCTCGGGCCAGGCCTTCCCAGTCCTCGGATCCATGGCAAGCCCGATTATTCGGGGCGATATTCCCGAATCGGCCGTGAACTCGACGCAGAGGCCGAGGATCTCAGTCTGCTCATCAATGCTCATGTGCATTGTTCTAGTGGTGACGTATGCAGTGATACGGCTCATGTTCGTCAGGTCCTTCTCATCCTGGCCCCATACTAGCGCCTCGTGAGGCACCGGGCAGGGTTTTAGCGGCGTGGTAAGAGGGGCGACGATTTTTAGCTTCGAGTGTCTCCAGATCGGTAGGCCAGAGAAAGTGGCCTTTCCTCTCCAGACCAACTCCTGAGGATCCAGAATTCCGGCTTCGTGTTGGCGTGGCATGGTTGGGGGGCAAGGCTTAGAGTCGTCTATCGGGTATACGCCTCCTGGGGGTCGATTTGCGACCAGCAGCCCGAGCTTTTCAATCGGCTGGAACAAGTGCTCTCCGTTATTTAGGTCGAAGTTAGACAAAACCTTTTCTTCCTACGTTCAGTTAGCAAGGCACACCCGTGGTCCACCGCCGAAACGTACCCTCTGGAACTGGGTGCTATAGACCCCCGCGACGTACGAGTCTCCACGTGCCAACATTGCGTGTTTCAGGTGAGTCGACGCGCAGTCTCCATGATTGATCTCCACTCCAGATGTAGTGACGATCTGGAAGGAGGAAGTGAGGGTTAGCAGTGCCATTTGGAATCAAATGACGCGGTTGTGACTTACCATAACTCCAACACAACGGTACCCGTAGTTGAGCCCGCTACCCTCCCGGCTCGGAATGGAAAAGACAAAGCCAGCGACCCAGTCCCTTGCGCTGATTTGCGCTTTCTCGGTCACAACGTCTTTCAAAATGTGAAGATCTGACCATCGCTGATAAACCTGATAAACATTCCGAGATGCCAATAGACCTCGCCGTTTGCCTTGGAACAACAGCGAAATGCCAGCCAGTGTGCCATGCGACCAAAATGTCTCCAACTTTACATCACCAAAACTGTTGATATCGTCCCAAGTGTGAAGCCAGAAGCACTTCTTTGCGTCAGAAATGTCAGAAGTCTCAGTGCCGTCGGCAATGGTGACAAGCGGTGCTTCGGCCGCGTGAGCAATGATCCTCTCCTGTTGATAGCAAGGCCGCTTGCGCAATCCATCATGCTTGTCCATCCACTCTTCGGCTACCCGCTCGCAAATGTTCCAGGCTCGTCTGCGGTTGGCGACGACGTACAACGAGGGATGTGCCGTTCCTTTAGTGGTGGTGCTAGTGGCGTGGTCGAGCCAGATGGCGAACTTCTTGGCGTTGATCTTCTCTAGGAATTCGGCGTCTTGGGTCAGGAGCGGCTGAAGTTCCCATATCCAGGGCAGTGTTGAGGCAAGAGTACGCCTCCAGAAGGGGCTGTCGCACGGCAAAGCGATGTTGACGGCTCGGGAGGCTCGAACCAGGGAGACCACTGACTGCAGGGGCAGTAACCCGGCGATCATGTAGACGACATCGTAGGGGAGCTTGTGAAATATGTCCTGGCTTCTGCTTTTGCCGTCATGAGCTATGCTGTTGACGGATGGCGAAGGGGCAAAGACCGCCGACCGGGCGTGTGATTGAATGAAGTCGGCGGCGGGTGCATCGATCACTGCCAGCGATGGCAGACCCTCAATTGGCGACAGTACTTTAGTTTCGGAGTTTCGATACGGGTACGGTCTTTTCCCAGCCGGATTTGGCCCTGCGAGGGTTCGCCAGAGGATTCCGAGGTCGATCTCGTCCCAATGTGGAAACCGCGGGATCAACTCCACATCAGCACCTGTCCCGCGCACCTCGACGTTCCCAGGTGTAGGCGGCTGGATCAAGTCCAAGGCTCCTGCGCCGCGCAGCACGAGACCAAATATTCCACAACACTCTCCGTGAAACGGAATGACGGGTATGACTTTTGGGCTCGATTTCTCCTTCGGGTCCCAGGCGTTCTCAAAACCATAGCACACCAAACTCCAGTCTGCGTCTTCTTCCCCCCTTGCTGGGTGATTGGGGTGGCGAGGCACACCTCGTTCTCCCGCTAGTGGGTTATTAAGATGGCGAGACACATCTGATGGGATCTGGAGCACGGGGCCAGTGATGGTGGGACGTTCAAGTTGTCTGCGACGACTGCCACGACGGCTTGCGGTTATCGGTCGTCGGGGGAATCCAGCTCCAGTGCCATGGTTTATCTCGTACGTTTCAACAGTGCCTGGGCCGGCGAAGAATGGTCTGCAAAGGGAGATTAGCACCTTCCGACATTGTGGATGAAGATCTGCTGGGTGATGTATTGACTCACGCTTGTGTGTGGGGGTTCAGGCCAACACAGTACACGCTGAGATTGGCAAATGTTCTCTCGTCATTGGGCCCGCTTCCGTTGGCGGGGTAAAATGACGGTGCGGGCTGCTCTTCAGGTGTGTCGGGACCATCGCTGCCCGGACCCGTTTCCACGGGGCCCCCGCAGAACGGGCACGGGCAATCCCAAGTCATTGTTCAAGTTGGGCAAGCTGCAGCAGGTAGGACGATGTTGAAGCAGGCAGGGCAATCGCGCCGGCAGGTGGAAGCGAAGTTATTTATGCGATGTTGGCTCGTCGATTTGTTCGTCGCGAACGAGGTAAGGCGGTGGAAGCATGAACGTTTGCAAACGCCTTTCCAAAAATGAAATATGTTGGAGGCCCTGCATGTGCTGTGCAACTATGCGCAAATTGGGACTAGCGCCAAATTTGGGCGACGTCCCCAAAGTCCACACCTCCGGTTTTGACTTCAGCTCACCACGTCACAATATCAGCAGCGCTACCGATTCTCCTTCGAGATCAATATTCGGTGGCTAACCTCGGCACTACACTGAACCTGAGCGCCATGTCAGGGTCAGTCGCAGCCGTAGGTAACTAGTTCGGAGCAGAGCTAGACGCGCAGTGACAATCGAGGGCGGCACCTTAGCTCATTTCAGCCTTTCAACCTGGGCGAGGCATGCACAGCTGTTTCTAGTGCGGGGGAGGGGTCAACACCACCGGCCCCATCAATGTCATGTGGCGCTAGTCGTGGTCTTCGTCATGGCCATCGCGAGCTTCGTTACTTCCCGTTCCGCAGCTTTGACACGAGCGAGATCCCAGAGACATAATCTCTGCAGGACCGCTCAAACGCATAGCAGGTACCTTGGCCAAAAAATTTGACGCGACAGTTCGGTTCGGTTCTATCTGTTGAGAAGATGGTGATTCCATACGGTACTACCATCAAAAACGTGAGTTTAGCGATTCCACTGCTGAGTTACCGGCGGTCCCTCATGGCAAGGACAGAGACATGGCAGTATCTCGTCGGCGGCTGCCGCCAGGAACGGAACCAACAGCAACACCACAACCAGAGCAGTCTGTCTCGCGATGAAGCCAGACGACCGCTTTGCAGGGGCGACGGACAGCCTCCTTACCTAATACCATTCAATCACAATCTCAAAAAGGTTCTTCATAAAATCGTCTTGAACACGAAGCAGACCAACAAGTCTCGGCAAGTTGTGGAGAATGAAATGAGGGCTTGACCCTCTCTTGTGCCCTGAATGATACCGCGCCGCCACTGCCGCGGAATGGATTTGCGGGGTGGCCGACGGCTTAGCGCTACCGTCGAGAAGTTGACCCTCGACAGACTGAACTCTTCCTTCTATCCTGACGTACTTGACTAGATCGAGAAAGAAATCTCAAGGCCTTGGAGTGAGAGTCTATCCAGATCCAACAATCCCGTCCATTCGTTCGAAAAAGACAAATCTCCTAGCCTTCAGAGGTCGAGAAATGGAGACTAAGTAGGTAAAAAAAAAGACGGATAAGACTAACACCCAATTTTGCGAGTCAAGACGGTATCTTCGGAGAGGGGGTAACATAGTAGGTTGGCGAAACCCCAACCCCAGTCTTCCGTCTTCGGGTCGGGGCTGGGTGTGATAACACCCAATCTTGCGAGCGAGCTCATACGATCACAGCCTGGTAATACGAGACGAATCTGGGCACACAGAATTTTTTTTCATTCGTATTTCTGAGCTGGGTGAGCCGGGGTCGAGCCAGCAAAGCAACTATAAGCGAATTGGAACACACTGTTATTCCGTTACCAGTCAAACAGGCGGTAAAGTCTGTCGAGAATTTGGTCACACTTTCACACCACCAGGACATACGCCAGTGTGCATGCAGCTCCTCTCATTTGCCAACGTCCTTGACCCCAGTCACGGCGCAGAACCAAGACCATTGGCAGCTATTCACTGTTCTCACCTGCAGGAGTTGACCCCTGATTTGCCGAGCCACCGCTGCCTGCAGCCTTGGCGTGGGCGGAAGCAACTCCACGAGCTGCGGGCGGGGTCTTCGCCCAGCAGCCCCCAATCATGCCATGCCCCCGCACTTAGCAGTCACCGATGCGGCTCTCCAGCCCAGGCTGCCACCCGAGACCAAGGGTGTTTCTTTCGCCCGCTGCGTATCTTGGCCATTTTCTCAGTGTTGGATGCACATTCACCTCGGGTCCAATTCTCATCCGTGTGACCGGCGTGATAATGCCGTCTCCACTCCCCACCATCGCCTCGGCCGCGACTTCCCATGCGCCAGTCACGCGGGGCCTGCGGCTCCTTGCACTCGACGGCGGCGGCATTCGCGGCATTTCGTCGCTGATGATCCTCAACCAACTCATGGAGAAGATCGACCCCGAAAACCCACCCAAGCCATGCGACTGCTTCGATCTCATCGGCGGCACCTCAACCGGCGGCATCATCGCCATCATGCTGGGGTGACTGAGAATGAGCGTTTCCGACTGCATCCGAGCCTACACTGATCTCTCCTCCAAAGTCTTTGTCGAGGTCAAACATCGCCTGTCCATTCGAGGGATTGTCCAAGGCCGGTTCGACTCCGAGGCCCTGGAGAGGGAAGTGGAAAAACAGTTACTCCAGCTTGGGCTTGAGACCGACGAACTGCTCAAGACGACTGCGGGATCTTCGGCTTGCAAAGTGTGAGTGGAATCGCTGCCATTCCCGCCTGACTTTTATGCGGTACATCCTGGGGTTGCGGCTGACCAAAGCTCAGATTCGTGTGCGCGACAAGCGCCGACCACTCCGGGACAACAGTGATGTCAAGCTACAGTTCCCGACGACGCGGCGCCTCGATGCTGAACAGGATCAAAATCACTGAAGCCGTCAGGGCGACGTCTGCTGCAAGCTCGTTCTTCGACCCCGTCGAGATTGACGGGGAAACCTTTGTCGATGGCGCGACCGGCGCCAACAATCCCGTCCGTGTGCTTTGGCAAGAGGCTCAAGAGATCTGGGGATTAACCGGTTCAGAACTAGCCGAGCACGTTGGCTGTCTTGTTTCTATCGGCACCGGGATCACCTCAGAGTCCGCATTCGGAAAAGACGTGTTCAAGATTGCCAAGGCGCTCATGAGAATTGTTCTTGATACCGAGACCGAGGCAGAGGCTTTCAAACGAGACCACGCGGAACTTTACAGGAACAAAAATGCTTACAGACTCAACGTTACTCGAGGCTTGGAAACTGTTGGTCTCGAGGACGTGTTGGAGATTGGACGTATAAGGGCGTCGGCTAGGAAGTACTTTGAGTCGGAGGACGTCAATACTGCTCTGGAAGACTGTGCTCTCGCGCTCCAGGATGGCCAATGTTAGTATAGGCACGAAATTCATCAGTTTCTAGTCGTGCTAGTTACACACTTCCGTACCATTCCGCCAATACAACATGCTAATGTGAGACGCAGGGATCGAAGTCTTGGAAGAGTACGTTGAGCTCTACGGCACATCGCCGTTGGGCTCGGTGGAGCCTCAAGCCAACAACGTTCCAAGTGCCACGCCCGATCCTAGTATGGTTTGGCTTTTAAATGCGTCCACTTACAAATCCTGGGTTCATGACGACTCGCCGCGTTCTCTACTTCGGTACTTGTCCACAGCGAGTGACCGCTCACACGACGTCAGCCTGTGGGTCGCCTCAGCCTTTTCTCAGGCCGGCGCCGAGGTTATCTACGTGGACTGTTGCGATCAAGACTTTCGAGGTATTATGGGTAGGATGGTGTCACAATCGCTATCCAGATCCAGATCCGAGGACCCGACGCAATTCACGGACAGAATGACCAGAATGTCTGTCCTCGACCAAGGGACATCGTTGTTAGCGAAGGGCTGGCTGCAAAGACACTTCCGAGCGCGCGACTTCTTGCAGGGCATCTCTGTGAGAGAACGTCAGAAAGCCCCGTTCATCGTCAAGAACCATGAGATCGTCGAATCAGAACGCCTAGCTGAGCTTTACGATATCCTAGAAGCCAAGAAAGCGTCAGAAGGCAGAAGCAATGCCTTTCTTGACAGCTTCAGCCCAGGAAAGATTGACGAGGCATTGGAGTACAAACGCGAAACGGGGAAGCTTGCAAATGCAAAGGGGCTGCTCGCAAAGTACACACTTGAGGAAAGACTTCGGGCCAGGGAATACGACATGAAAGTCGGCGTCTCGGACAGGTCCCAGGCTTACAGGATTGTGGAAATGGCGAGACAAGAGGACTTTTACCCGGGCATGGACCTTTTACTCCGCATACTTAACGTGGCTATGAGGTCCCGTGTAGGGGGAAAAATGTTGGTAGTGTTGGATCAGATCGAGGCTGCCAGGGGCCATGGTATCGGTCAGTTTTTGGGGCAGTTCTTCTCACAGGTCAACGCGTGGAATGAGAAAGGTCATGTCCATGTGCTGATCAGTGGCTCAACCGTCGGGGGTGCCGAGACGGCACTGGAAGGGGTTCCTGTTGTGACCCGAGACACCGAAAGACAAGGTAGGTTTCCCTTTCCCTAGGCCTCTCAACCTCTGTTGCTGTCACGCACCATAGATCGATGGTGATCGGCGCTAATAACATTGTTAGATTGTCTCAAGACGTTGACGTTCGAGGAGATGACCCTTCGTCACAGCACAGTCATGGCCGCTGCTGAAGGGACCAACGAGTGGATTTGGACACACCAGGAATACCAAGACTGGGAGAATCAGCAATCGGGAATCCTGTGGATTCAGGGGAAGCCGGGAAGCGGCAAATCGGTCCTAGCAAAAACGATATACGCCAAGCTGGCACGCGAATCTCCAGATCTTGTTTGCTCTTGGTTTTACAGCCGCCAGTTCGGTCAAAAGACAATCACGCACGATTCTTTGCTCCGAGCCTTTCTCCAACAAATGCTGAGTTGCGAGCCGAAGCTTTTCGGTCACTATGAAGACGTGTATCGCAACTTACCGCCTGAAGGATGGTCAGCCGGCGCGATGAAGGCGGTGCTGGTTGGCATCGCAAACTCGGGCAAGAAGATGATCTGCATCATCGACGCCATGGATGAATCGGCCAGTGGGGAGGGCAAATGGAGCCGCTACGACATCCTGAACTTCCTCGAGCAGCTCGCTTTCCAATCACCGACCTCCTGCGCCAAGATCATCGTTCTTAGCCGCCCGATTGATGAAGATCAGTACTTTCAGGACGAGTCGTGTTACCGCATCATCTTGCAAGACTCGAACCGGTCTGACATCATTCGGGTCATCGAGATTGGCGTCGAGTCAATCCACCACGTCCTGCACCCACCCAGACGCGAAGGGAAGCGCGTTTCACTCGCAGATGCTGGTGCGCAAGAAGAGACAGCTTGGAAGGGCCAAAGCAGTTATGCGGCAGTTCTCAGCCACAGTTGCTGACTTGGGAGCCAAGGAGGCACAAGTGCTGCAAGAGATCAAAGACTATGTCCTCACGAATGCTCATGGCGTCATCCTCTGGGCTTCTACGGTCATGGACGAGATGCTCAAGTTGGCGGGGAGTCCCACCTTCAGTTTTGAGCTGCTGCGCGAGGAGGCTCTCAAGATGCCCAAAAGCTTGACGAACCTCTATATCGCCATTGTGGAGGACCGCGAGAGGCAATTGTCCCACAAGAAGCAAACCTTGGCCCGGAAGGCAATGATGTGGGTGTACAGGGCAACCCTGAAACGGCCAATCTCACTTCAGGAGCTCTTTGACGCTCTCGCAATCCCAGAGGATGTCTCGCAAATCTCAACAGACCCTTCCGTACAGGATCCGTTTGCGGACACCCGCTTTCTATATCGGCCGAGGTGGGATTGTTCGGAATGGTTTCAGTTTCGTCAGTCTTTGCTCGAGCTCTGCGGCCCTCTCCTCGACATAGCACCACCGCAGGACTCCGATCTGGGAAGCGCCGAGGACATTGGCCCATTCCACATCGTCCAGTTCCTGCACGGGACAGTGCGGGAGTTCCTTTTCACCTCTCCAAACGCCGGATTCCTCGCGTTTCAAGCCGGCGAGTCCGAAGCTTTGGTTCAGAAAGACCTGGAAAGATACGCCCAAGTAACCCTGTCACGCCCACCGCCACCAACCTCCCCAGACTGGCCGCTCAACATCTTCAAAATAAAAAGCTACTTAAATAATAAATACCTCCTCTCCTTCTCCCTCGACTGTCTCCAGGACTCATCTCGCCTCATCCCTCCCCACTACCGCCACCTGATCGAAACCACTCTCCACCCCCCATTCGAGTCCCAGACCTCCGCCTCCCTCAACGAAACCTTCGGCAACGAAACTCTCCTCTACCACCAGTTCCCCGGCGTCAACCCCCACCAAGCCGTCCTCGTCGGGCGCTACTTCCGCCAATCCTGCCGTCTCGGCCAGTTCGTCGCAGCGCAAAACCTCTTATCCATCCTAACCTCCGCCGTCGGCTGGTGGGACGAATTCGCAGACATCGTCCTCAACGGCGCGCTGCTCGCCGCAATGGACGCAGATTGCGCGGAAGCACTGCCCGCCCTGACGGAAGACGGCCGCCATCGAGGGCTGCATTTGTGTCCTTGGCGGGCTGAGGAGGATCTGATGTGTAGCGACTTTGCGCCTACGCTTTGGGAGGCGTCGAGGACGGGGAATGTGAAGGCGACGATGTGGCTGTTTGATCGGTCGTTTACGGGGGCAAGTGTGCATCTTCGGGGGGCGTGGTTGAGGAGGGTGGAGGGTGTGAGCGCGAGGGCCGTTCTTGCGTATGGAGGGGGTGTAGATGCCAGGGAAGGCGATGAGTAGGGATCAGTTGATACAGAGTTGGTGCGGTTGGCGATTCACCAGGTCGTGCGGTTCTGGCATTCGAGGGGGGAGAGATATCGGAGGAAATGGGACTTGAGTAATAGTCGGTCGGTATTATTTGTTCAACCGTGCTTCGGATGATGGGGACGTGCCGCGTTTCTATCCTGAATAGATTCTTACTGCCTGTCTAGATTAGAGGCCCTTTGTAATTTGTCCCTGACACTTGGATACTGGGGAGCCCGTTTCTGATTACAAAATCCCCTTCAGAGCTTTTTGCGATCTATGTATTCTTTCACGGACAAAGAGCCGAGCCGAGCCTGAGCCAGGGTAAACAGTGTCTTGTAATCGAGATAGGCATGGAAAAGACAATTTAGTGTGCCCAGATTCGTCTCACATAACCAAAGATATGTACTGCCTTCGCCCAATTCACTCCTGTCGGGGACGAGACGGACGCGGGCCATTTGAAGTTGACTCAATTGAAATGAGGAACCAAGAGACGAGAGGGGGACCTCGAACCTCTAACTAATACCTCCCCTCCAGGTGGTACCAAACGAGCGTGTAACCCAACACCCCACAAAGTCCCCCCTCTCACAACCACCGCCCAAAAAACCTCACCGCCTGCTCAAACGCCTCATCCATCGCCCACTGATCCTCCTCCCGCCCGGGATCCCCTCTCACCGCAAACCCATGCGACACCCCGCTATACAACCCAATACTCCACACCTCTCCCTTCTTCCTCAGTATCTCCTCCGTCTTCCGCCTCAACTCATCCGTAAAGATCAAATCCCTCTCCCCCGCCGCGGCAATGCTCAGCGGCCCGCGCGACGCCCACAGCTCCTCCTCGGTGACGTAGCTTGGGTGCGCGCCGAAGCCGACGTCGATTTTAGTCTTGGAGGTGTCGTCGAGATGGCGGATGAAATACTTGACGCCGACGCAGTAGCCGACCGCAGCGAGGCGGGTGATGTTATGGGCCGGGGAGCGGAGGTAGGCGATGGCGGCGGTGACGATGGGGTCGATTTGGGCGGTGGTGTGGGGGTTTTTGCCGTCGGAGCCGTGGGCGACCCAGTCGCTGGTGAGGTCGTCGGTGGGGCCGAGGATGGCGAAGGGTTTGGTCAGCGGGAAGGGGTCGCCGTTGAAGGGGTCGACGACAAGGGTGAGGTACCCGGCGGAGGCGAAGCGGTCGGCGAGGAGGAGGTTGTTGACGTGTAGGCCGAGGATGTCGGGGACGAAGAGGATTGCTTTGGTAGAGGGGATGGAGGTCGTGGAGGGGGGAGTGGCGAGGTAGGCGGCGATGGTGGTCGAGGGGAGTTGGATGTGCGTTCCGGTGGGGGTGCCGGTGTGCGCGTGGCCGGTGCTGCAGCACGATGCGGGGGGGTTGGATGCCATTTTGAGTGGTGGTGAGGTTGGGTGTGCTGAGGTGGTTGTTGATGGGAGGGATGATGGAATGAGGATATATTTTCAGGGACTATCGAAGGCAGAGAAAGGGGCTTATACTTATAACACCCAGCTTCCACAGCTTGATACCCGCCTCCAATGGTGGCCTATGAAGAACTTGAATCGGATCATTCGGTCCCGGGTTTCTGTGACACCTAATCGCCAGTCAGCGTTCCCTTTGCTGCTGAATGGGCGGCATATGGGGTGCCGTGCTGATTAAGTTTCCAACGCTCCGTCGCGTAAGAAATGCCGGGAATGATGCACACTTGCAGAGGAGTTATTACAGCGTTAGTTTGACCTCTTGCAATGCACATGTCTGCTTCCGATGGTTTTGATCATCGAGTCTACCGCGCAAGTCGTGCAGTTGACGCAATGGAATATAGGTCAAGGTAAACATCCCCTGCCAAGGCCATATTGGCATTGTGGGGGAGAACCCCAAAGCCCGGCGTTCGAATAAACTTCATGACTGCATCCGAAACAGGCGGGATGAGTCAGACTCCGGAAGCGGTTGAGCTCCGCGGAATCGGGTGTTACGAGGCTGAATCAGCACCACGTCGAATGGAACGGTGAGGTCACGGTACCTACATAGGTAATCACGGAAAAGAGCATTACAGCCCCAAACGCCGGAAGGAAGCTGGGTCGGTGGTCCATCGGAGTTGCTTCGGGAAGTGGGCTCGGATAATATTATGTTGGTCGGGTGTCGCACCCGCGGTGGAGAGGTGGCTCGGGTAATGCCCGGAACCTATCGCGGCAAGCGTGCATAAGTTGCTGTTCCTACCTAAGATACCTAGGTCATAGCGTCCCTCCGAGCCGACACTTGACGATCCTTTGGCCATTCAACGAGCAGAATCGTGGTGTATTTTGTCCTTTGGTCCGTTCGGTGACGATTAAAAGCCACCCTTGACAGCACTGCCCAGCGACCACGATCAACTCCTGGGCTACAGTCCATCCTTGTTCCAGTCCCACTCCGCGCCGGAGCTGGCATCATCTGCGACACCAAGCGCCGCCTCCATAACTAGAGCCTCCCAGGTGCCGTCGGGCATAGCCAAGCGCGGATCCACCGGGTCCACACTGGGGCCCGCGCTGGGGTCCGGTCCGCCGGTCGCTGCCGCGCCGCTCGACGAAGCAGCTTCCATGGCCGCTGCCTTGCGCTTCTTGCCACCACGATCCTGGGCGGGGCGCTTGACGGTGTCCTTGATCTTTGTGGGCTCGCCGTTGGAGTTGTGGTTGAAGCATAGCCAGGCGACGGCGTCGTAGTTCTTGTATTCCTGTATTGTGGATCGGGAGAGGTTAGCTGTCTGGGATGGATGACTTGAACTCGAAGCAAGCTGAAATGAGGGTAGTTGCTTACGTCGGAGTCCTCGGGTTTGCCAAAGGCGGCCTGGTACTTGGCCTGCAGCTCGATGACGACGTTGTTCATTGAGGCGTCGACCTGAGGATGGGTGATGTCAGCCATGCTTCGAAACAGAGGGGACGACGGGTATTCCGATGCCCTGAGGAAAACCATACCGGCGTGCAGACCTTGTGGTCAATTGAGCACTCGAGGCAGTACTTTCTCACGCTAGTTCTCGGAGCAACCGCTGTTTGGGAGAGAACTATGTCAGCCAGTGTGAAGAGAAATCAGACGAAGACAAATCGGACGAAGAGAAACCGGACGAAAAGTAGCAGGCGAAAAAGGAAGCAGACCTACCATACGTTGTGCAACCGACCATTCCATTGCGAATCTTGTCAGACTTCGTCCGACCACTGAATTTCGTCGGACCTTTCTCGAGCATCGCCGTCGCGCAATGGCGGCAAGCAACAGGAAAAGAAACTCTCTTGGCCTCGGGGAGGTCGATCCATCCGAGCTCCATTGCCGCTTTTCTGGCGCGTTCCGTCTCGACTGTGCGAGGCATGATCGCGTCGTGCTTCTTGAGGCGAAACACGCGCTCAGCCGTCTGATGAAGAAAACAAAGATGAGAACCTGTGCCGATGGTCAAGGCTGTCGGCTTCAATTCGCGCTCCCGCGTTTGGTGTTCTAGTGAGGAAAGTGGAAGCTGCCAAACCATGCACCGGTTGGCAAAAAGTCTAGTTACTAGGAACAAACGTCAAAAATGGGCAGGAGCGTGGAGTTCGGTGAATGATTTGCAAATCCTGTGCGCGGTAACATAGCGAACAAAGGTGAAGCTGAGGGACCCCACATTGATGGTGAAAACCCGGATGCTGTCCAAGTCGATCAAGTTGGGATGAAATCTTCACTGAATTGTGAACTGGGACGGTTGAATAAGCAGTCTCTGGTTGCCTCAGGTATTCATTCTTTCCTTACGCCGAGAAACCAACTACCTGACAACCGTTCTCTAGACGGCAGCACCCATCGTTCAACTTTGCACGCCCAGCTTGAGAAAGTGATGTGCGTATATTACCTTTGGACGTAGATGTCAGCTTAGATTGCAGTCTGCAAATTATGTAGGGACATGATAGTTGTCTGTGTAGAAACGGCAATGTTTTCGTACATGTTGAGAACGCACTCAACACGTTCAATGCACCAGCTTCAGTCATGATTGGCGGGAAATCCGAAAATCCGGATTGGTGTTTCTGGGCTGCACAAGCCCTGCCCCACATCAAGGACTTCCATTTCAGGCACCATTCGGGCCCAACCCTCCTTCCTACATCAGCTCCACGTTGGACTGATGTCACAGCGTCTCCTAGAACAAAACCTACCTAGGTATCTTTTGACAGTCAACCATCGCGATGACAACACTGGCCAGCCTGCCTCTGGAACTCCTCCACCAAATCTGCTCCGAAGTCTGCGACCCTTAGTCTGTCGCTTCCTTTCGCCCCGGCATCGACAACCTATCCCGCCTGTCTCGGACATGCAAATCCCTCAGCGTAATCGCCCAGCCACTCGTCTTCTCCTCTTTCTACTGCGCCTATCCCCCACGCCGACAACAATGTCGCCTCCTGCGCACGCTCGACATGCGGCCTGACCTCGCGCAGTGTCTCCGGTACTTCAAAACCGAAGTTGACGATGATTCCCACATGCCTGCCGTACCTCTCTCGCATACCGACACCTAGCACGTCGACTCGCTAATTGCCTAACTCGGCCCGCCCTTTGCGGACCTCTGGCCCCTCTACTAGACCGGCACTCCGTACTCCCCCTCCCTCCGCCACAATCCCCATTCCGCCTCCTTCCCCCCTCTCGCCCTCATCGTCGAGCTCATCCTCCTACGAACACCAAACCTCGAGATCCTCAGCCTCCCCCTCAAAATGTTTGACCTGCCCCTCCTCCTAGACCACATCAGAGCCTCCCCACAACCTTTGTCCCCCCGCCTCCACTCCCTCCAAACACCCAAACTCTGGATCCCCCTTGAGTACCTCACAGCAATGTGCTCCACCGCGCCCCTCCTCCGCGACGTCTGGCTCCCCGAGCCATCCACCAACCTGCTCGAGCGATACGGAGAATCATCCCCCTCGCCCTCGCCCCCGCCGCCGCAGCAGCCACTGGAAGAAACCCCATCCTACCCCGCCCTCAACCTCCGTCGTCTTGAGTTCTGCGGCGCCGGCGGAGTCGACAGCCGACTGCTGCGCAACATCATGCTGTCAACGCCCCAGCTGGAAGTCCTCGCGGTGTTTTCGGACCCGACGTGCGACGATGTCGCTGCGCTGTGGGAGGCGTTGATTCCTGTGAAGGGTTGTCTGAGGGAGTTGAGGTTCCAGAGCTACCATGGTTGGAGCGGGCCGATGAGAGGGTTGGAAGAGGGGTTTTCGCTGGTGGGGTTTGGGAGGTTGGAAGTGCTGAAGGTTGGGCCGGTTCCGTTGGATGTGCTGAAGATGGGGTGGGAGCGGTGGAAGCTGGGTGTAGGTGGGGATAGGTTCTTGGAAGGGGGGGTTGCCGAGGGGGATTAAGGAGGTTACTTTGTGGGATGCACAGGCGTAGAATACTATTAAGGCGGTGGAGAGGTTGGTGGGCAAGCATCTTGGTGCAGAGACATGACAAGCTCGCTTTCTCAGCCGCGGTGGTTTGGTATCCAGTATACTTTGTGTTTCGGGTGACGCCTACACAGCTTGAATAGTGCCAACCGTCCGTACGTAGTGTAGTAGGTGCCGGGCACCATTAATGCTAGTGACGGCGGTCACTTACCTCCTCCCTTAGTATAAAAAGTGTTCAATACGTCTGCAAATGCCTGCATTTATCGGATGCTGTGGGTTATGTGCAAAATTAAAATACTTCTTAAGTCATACCGCACGTGATAAGCGAGTCTCGCAATCTTTAGTGGGCCACATGCTAAACTAAAAAATTGTTAGAGTCTCTAACAATTTGCTATCAAATATCTGCGGTCACCCTCACCCCATTCTGGTAGAGTGCGTAGCAGTTTCACATTTCCCGCTTAATCTACCAATAAACCACACTGGCTGCCTGGTACTCAGCCACGTCACCACCCTTAATTGGTTATTGATTTTAATCCCTTCCTTTTCACCGCAGCCAAACACAATGTCGATATACAAGCCGCTGGAAACACCGACCTCGGTCCGACTCATCGAGCTGCTGGGGAGCACGAAAGCAGACGGCCCGCTCCACTGTCACATTCACCATGCCAATCTCGACGACTCCCCGGCCTACAACGCCCTCTCCTATGTCTGGGGAGATGAGAGCGATCCCGGCGCGATCTACTGCGACGGGATCCCGCTGCCCATCACCCGGAGCCTCGCGGCCGCGCTGCGTCACTTACGTCTCCCGGGAAAAGCGCTGGTACTCTGGGCAGACGCTATCTGTATCAACCAGAATGACACTACCGGCGAGAAAGAGGCTCAGATCACCTTGATGGGCAGGGTCTACTCGCAAGCGGCCGAGGTGCTCGTCTGGCTCGGCGAAGAGAGCGCGCTAGAAGATCCCAAAGCCGCTTTCGAATGCGCCCAGCAGTTGTGGGACCGTCTCGCGTCGTGTTTTGACGACTTCGAAACCTGGAGGGTGCAATACAAACCGGCCGAAGACATTCCGGACCTCACCAAGGTCGACAACATCGTTCACGACATGGACGCTATCAACCGCCACTTCAGCATCCCTCCTGCGGGCTCGCCTGGGTACGGGGCCTTGGACAGGCTGCTTCAGCTGCCCTGGTTCACTCGGGCTTGGACGTTCCAGGAATCTTTCCTTGCGGTGGGCCGACGTTTCGTTCTCGGGAGCAGGAGCATGGATGGGGAAATGATGATGCTCGTGGCCGAGACTTTAATCATTCTCGGCCGCAAGACCGGGAGGAGCTATTTCACCGCGGTGGGCAACAGAAGGTCGCTGTGTTCCATGGTCTCCGGGCAGCAACCCATGAAAGCGGCGTTCCGGGACAGCTTAATTGGGCTACTTTCGCTCCGGCGCGGTGCAGCCTGCAAGCTCCCGAGCGACCTCGTGTACTCGCTCCTCGGGATACACCGGGAGTCATCGGCAATCTGTGTCGAATACAATAAACCCTTTGGGCAAGTCTTTGGCGAGGCCGTCTTGGAACATATCAGAAGCTCGGGGAGCCTCTCCGTGCTGGGACAAGTAGACGTGGCGACATCGGATTCATCCACAGCATCCGTTCCATCCTGGGTTCCAGACTGGAGAAAGGTCAGCAGCCACCACCTGTTCTCGCGCGTCCACTATGCCCTGGAAGATCAGCTTTATTCCTGCACAGGTTCATCCAAAGCTCGCCTTCTTCGTCCCGTTGAGGCCACTGAACTGCATATCACCGGCGTCGAATTCGATAAAGTTGTCGCCATCATCCCTCGCGAAACTTTAGACTTTGAGCTAGTCTTTTCCCAGTTCAGGTCGCTGCTCAACAAAGACGGTCTGTACGAGCCCACCGGCGAGGTCCCACACGTCGTGGGTATGCGAACCAAGTGCGCTGACCTCGATATTTCCCTGTTTGATAAGGGAGTCGGGGCCACGAGATTAGGCTCGGATCCCCAGTTGCTGACGGAGCTCATGTTTGCGGGGGACAAATCTACGGCGGTGGGATTGCACAGCAAATTTAGACTAACGAGCCAAAGCACCCGGCCTATTGTCACCCGAGACGGCAGGTTCGGTCTCGCGCCGCTGAACGTCCATGAAGGAGACGTGGTCTGCTTGATGCTGGGAGGCGAAGTCCCTCTGTTACTGCGCCCGAGTGTGGGGGAGCCGGAGGGCAAATACACCTTTGCGGGGGAGTGCTACCTCCACGGGTTCATGGACGGGGAAGGCTTGGTAGTGTCGCGAAGTCGCATGTGCTCCTCGTATGATAAGGCGGAGACTGTTTGGCTACACCGCTTACATGAGCCTCAACCGTTCCCCTTTGTAACAGCTGAGTTTTGTATCGGATAGGTAGCTCACAGAAGAGAAACAAGACGGAAGAACATCAAAATATATAGAATTATACAACAGACCTATACATTTCTAAACTATGTCCTGAGAAGTTTCTATAACGTGATAGAGTACGGCACCGAGGCCTACAGAATTTGAAGTCGCAGTTCCATGTCCCGGCTCTAACAGCATAGCTCCACGGTAAGACTAAAACCGGATTTATGGAGTAACACAGGACTAGCGGAAAACGTTGATCTTGTGCCTGAGCGAGCAGCAACACCAATGCAGACAAGAAACGTAGATCATGCGCTGGCATTTCGTCCCCCTAATTATAACTCTATAGGTATATAACTTGACTTGCATGTCGTTCGTCTTTCGCGTATACTATCTAATATGTCATCTCATCCCTCTCTCCCTCCTGATTTTCCTACAATTAGTTGCCCATCCTGAGCAAGCCCACCGCCCACCCCTCCTCTACCATCCGCCCCTCAGATCATCCCCTCCTCCTCATCCCTCTTCTTCCTCCTCCCCGCAACAGGCACAAACAAATACGCCCCGCCCGTCGCCACAAACCCTCCCACATCCGGCCCCCCACCCGGCGGCACCGCCGGCATCTCCCCCGGCCCGCCACTCGGCGCTTCCAAGCCCCTCTCAAGATCCCCACAATGATTGTACCCCGTATGATTACCATTCAATCCCCCTTCCATCCCTCCACCACCTCCATGTCCACCCATCTCCCCGCCTCCATTCGCGCCCATCTCCCCCCCTCCACTCCCGCCCGTATTCCCCATCTCCCCGGGGCCTCCGCTCACATCGTGATACCCCGCCTCCGCACCACTCCCAAACGTATTCCCTCCCCCAGTATGGTTCATCTCGCCTCCATTCCCAGCACTGGTGCTATTCCCCCCGCTGGAATTGGGCTTCTCAGAGCCGTTGGAGGCGGCTTTGGCGCCGAGAGAGGCTTTTACGGCCGCGAGGGCCCCGCCTTTGATGAGCAGGTAGGCGCCTATGGCGGCGGAGACTAGGGCGACTGCGCCGCCGACGGCGATGCCCGCCACGGCGGGGGTGGAGAGCCCTGCTGGGGCGGGGGCGGGGGTGCCGCTTCCTGTGTTAGAGGCTGAGCCGGAGCCGCCGCCTCCACCTCCTCCGCCACCACCTCCGCTGCCGGAGCCAGAACCGGAGCTTCCGTCACCAGAGCCAGAGCCAGAGCCGCTGCCGCTAGAACCTGTGCCGGAACCTGCGCCTGAACCTGACCCGCTGGTACCAGAACCAGTCCCACCCGACGGAGTATTCGAACCTGTATCAGACCCGGCAGGGTCATTGGCAGCCAGAGCCGGGGCTGCAGGTGCTGGGTTTGACGACGAGTCTCCTGCGTTGCCGTTAGGGCTCGGGTTTGAGGTATCGGGAGAGTTGGCTGAGGGGGTGTCTGGGCTAGGATTGGCGTCTGAGGTATCAGGAGAGTTCGTTGATGGGGTATCCGGATTAGAGTTCGTGTTGGACGCGTCGGGAGAGTTGGCAGCCGGACTGTCTGGGTTGGAATCGGGGTTGGTGGTATCGGGGGAGTTGGTTGACGGCGTATCTGGGTTGGAGGACGCCGGGGTGGTTCCAGTGTCGGGACTGTCCACGGCGGGAGTATCCGGAGCGGTGGTATCGGGCGCTGGGGTATCCGGACTGGCGGTGTCGGGAGCGGGGGCGGCCGGAGCGGAAACCTCTATGGTTGAACCATCTGGGGCGGGAGTCTCCGGGGTTGCAGTATCCGGGTTGGCCGTGTCCGGAGCAGGAGTCTCTGGGGCCGGGGTGTCAGGTGCAGGTGTCTCGGGGGCAGGAGTCTCCGGAGCGG
>Ga0247760_1001612_pt1 | contig 20176 bp, 13 predicted proteins | sample UWRJL171409R4_FD_179936 | JGI IMG/M metagenome (GOLD analysis project Ga0247760, IMG submission 179936) | Plant litter microbial communities from Arlington Agricultural Research Station in Wisconsin, United States - UWRJ-L171-409R-4 | ecosystem: Environmental > Terrestrial > Plant litter >... | reverse complement strand
ATAACTATATATTTTCTCTCTCTCTCTCTCTCTCTCTCTCTCTCTCTCTCTCTCTACAAAAAAAAAAGATTGAACCCGACTCCTTGAATTCTCGTCGTTTCATTTAAATTTTGACTTCCTCACATGACACATGACCGTCTACCTCAATGCATATGAACAACAACGAAAATATGGGCTCGTCCGCAGCGTCTAGATTCGCTAGCTTGCCCGAGCTTTTGCAATGTCTCGTTGACCAGGTAAGTAATTCTAGCTACTCCCCACCTTGGGTAACAGATTTCTCGGTAAAGTACCGAACTAACAGAGCACCCAGATCCTCTGCAGCAACCACCTCGCGGCCCTGCGCCTCGTCAACAGAACTTTTCACAATGTGGCGACACGGGTCCTTTTCCGCGCGGTACATGTAGCGCGTGGACCGAATTCAGATGTATTGAATTTTGCCAAAACCATCACCGCACTGGCAGAAGAAGCCCATCTGGTTCAACATGTTAGGTCTTTCTCCGTGGGATACATCGACAGACAGTTTGCACCGGCTGCGAATCGCGCTGTTCAGGACTTGCTCGTGGAAATGCCACTTCTCGAGGCATTCCGTTGTGCATGTCCTATTCTACCGGAAACGGTTAGAATTCTTCACCGATCATGTCGCAGATTAAAGTCCCTGTCTCTTGATTTTGAAAGAATGGAGGATTCAGTGCTTGATTTCATGGAGGACAACCCCAACAAACAAACTCTCGAAGCGCGTCGACTGTTCACCATACCGGACCTAACTGTCTTTGCGGATATGGACTTGGAAGAGCTTAGTTTGCTTCATTTATTTGGAGATGTTGGCCGATGGAGGGACCAGATCGTCACGGTTCTCAAAAGCTCGCCCAACCTAAAGAGACTGGCGCTTTCACTCTCGGCGGATGCAATTTCCCATCTCTACAGCGATCAACAGTCGGATAAATATTGGGGCTGGTTCGAATCGCTGTGTACAGGCTACATCGACGACGACGACATGGATGCAACCCAGCGTTCTCCCCCTCCCCTCCGTCTACGGTCTCTATTTTGCGGTACCGCGGTTTTCCCCAATGACGACGAGCTTCTCGAGCAGTTTATTGATCTCACCTCCCTCGAAGAAGTGTTTATTGACAACCGAGATATCTGGAATGATCACAACAGCACGCAGATGATGATTGTTTACGGCGAAGACGATGAATCGGATATCGTATTCGAGCCCTTTGTCAATGCGCCTAACCTACGACGGTTAGAGGTGACAAGCTACGCTGGGGATGTCCATCGCGCATTCTGTTCCATCCAAAACCCCGACAGAGTTCGCCAGATTGCTATATCCTGTCGAGAAAGCGGTGAGGGTTACGAGCCTGCGGGGCTTTTGCGTCCGGACAGTCGCTACCCTGCGCTTCCATTGCAACCTAGGATGTTGGGGATTGACCTGGATCGGAAACACGATAATATTCTCCTATTTGACGAGGACGGGGAGGAAGACTACAATGTCCCCTCCGCCGACGAGGTTCTGCACTCCTTAGTCAATGGAGATGAAGGAACCATAGAGGGACTTGTTCTCTACCTGCCAGCTGCCAATCGCCCAGATGATGATGACCCCCCTACCCTTGAAGGGCAATTGGCGCTTCTCGCGCGATACCTTCCGCGTCTGACTAACTTGTCCCAACTTTGCATTCACGGACGTGGTTACAACGTCGACGACGGATATACCGATGTAGCGGGGAGGTTGGCCTGGGCGATTCCCAGTCTGCGGTACATAAACGTGAGAATGTCCAAGCAAGCCAAGGATAAGAATTATCGCCGTATAATCCGACAGAGCCAAAATCCGGGGGTGACGCTCGTGGAGCTGGAGGGGAAAACGGAGAATGAAACAGTGGAGCTCTATCGCATGTCGCTGCACGAGCGCATGTCGGTTTACGGGCCATAGAATTTGTTCTAGTGGATGCTATTTACGCTGTTAACAGTTAACATAGTATTACGAGCCCATACATCGCACCGTACTCTACCACTAGTTGAGGGGCTCTCTCGGTACTGCAGATTTCTCAAGACTCATCTAAATCGACGACACACCTCTCTGGACTTGACACATCGTCGTTGAGGACGAGTTCTCAATATTGTGATTCCCCATCCCACCCCACTCAGTCCAGTTTGCTCCTGCTCCGGCCCTTTCTTGAACTCTCAACCAACATAATGTCATCACTCCGGTTTTTTGCCGTATACAACCTTTTGTCGGTAATAAGCATGATGCCTACCCGAGCGTAGTTCCCGATTGAACTTTGCCAGATAGGCGGTAATCTCCTCGCGCGACCAGCCCACCATTTGCGCCATGAACATGATCAGTCCTTCGGCGTCGGAGCCCAGTACTAGCTGGCTGTACTCGCCAATCTCTTTGAGACGGGCGTCCTTGGGCCAGCGGCCGATGGGTTGCTATGCCCTGTCAGTTCTGTTCCCTACTGTGGTGCCCCTACCAAATGTGAAAAACCAGAGTAGAAAGAAAAATGAAGAGGGGCAGGGTTCGGGAAAATCGAGGTAAGTAAGTAGGTAGGTAGGTAGGTAAAGAGAGAAAAAAAAAATACCTTGATAGGCTTCTCCTGAATCTCCTTAAACCCCGCCGCCTCCATCGCTTTGCGCTGCAAATTCAGCGGCAACACCTCAAAGGTACGGCCTATGCGGCGTCCGCCTTCAATGAAAATGCCAGCCCACTGAGCCATGGCGCTATCTTTAGGGATGGTATCGTCGTCGCTTTCCCACAGCGGGGAGATCTCATAACTTTCGAGCCAACCGCCGGGTTTTAGACAAGTATACGCCCGCTGAAATAGAACGTGCCAGTCGTCTATGCTTCCGACCAGACCGCGAATATGGATGAAATCAAAGTGGTTGGGCGGGAAGGACCATTCTTCGGTGCAGTCTTCTATTTCGCTACATATTTGATCAGGAGGCATTAGCAAATACACAGGGAATCGCCAGTAAAAAAAACATCATTCTTTGCCTCACTCTAAATTCTCGAAGCGGAACTGCACCCTCCAAGGAAATATCATGTGGTGGTGGGCACAAACTTACAACTTCACATTGGGTGGCACCCAGGTAGGTTGAATCGGTGAGATATCTGTCCCGATAACCTCGACGCCGGGGTTTTCATCGCCGAAATCACTGGCACAAGCAGGTAAGTGAGTGATCACATTGGGTTTGGCAGGATCGGAGTTCATACATGGCCCAGATACCTGCGACACATCACATTAGAACCCTTTGTCAAGACTGGACAGGACGGATGTTATGTGACTGACGTACCGGTTCCGGTTCCCACATCGAGGACAGTCTATGCATCGGTACTACCAGTTAGAGTTGACCGTAGAGTAGTAAAGACTTGAGTGGAACAAACCTTAATCTTGTCCTTTTCAAGCGGGGACAAGTGTAACTTATCACCAATGGCCAGCGTCAAGGCGTGATGGCTGCAACACCATCGTATCAGTTCATCTCGTTTCACAAAATGGCTCAGTCCAGTCAAGTCGAGTAAAGACAAGTCGATAGAGATAAATAGGTAGGCTTAGGTTCGGTAGACTTACTTGATGTCCAGAGCGCCATTCTGTCGATCGTCATTCGATCCCCTATTTCGAGTATCATCATCAGTGAACAGTTCCTACTTTCCGCTGACCCCCCAACCAAGAAAAAAAAAAGAAAAAAAGAAGGAAGAGCTCACCAATACTGAGCATTGCCTCGCTCGCTATGATAGGTCCTCCCATGAATAGTTCTGTACCGCAGAATCGAAGAGGCCAGAGAAGCAGTGGATTCGGGAATATCCTCGCCGAGCGACGAGTCGGTGTCACTGTCGTTGTCGCCGGCATTCTAAACATATATCAAAAAAAGGGTAAGTTACCTAACGTTCAAGTCGGGTTTGCATCGAGATGAGTTCATCCTTGATAAGATAAGTAAGAATGAAGTACAAACCTGAGCAACTCCCTCGTCTACCTGGAGGACTTCATCATGCTCAGTCATGGCCTCGGGTCGGTTCTCAGCCATTTGATGAATTGATGATATATCTGCGAATGATGTGATGATTCAATGTGAGCAAGTGGAAAGAAAAACACTGAATCCGTACGATTCACAGCGAAAATTTCGGCCCTTATACCTCTTTTCAACCGAGCGCAAACTGTAACCCCCGAGCTTATACCCCCTTCAAATTCCATGTGCTGTGGCGTGCAGGAACTCAAAAGTCACATTTTGGGATTATTTGCAGCAAGCATGCTGCAAGTCGGTGTATTCATGCCGACTGAAAAGAGAATGCAGTTTGTCCATCCAATCAGCATGGCCGAGCAAGCGCTGTCTTAACTGCACAGGTGGTGGTGACCGCAGTTGCAGCGGGACAAGTGATTGGCACGGAATGGCCAACCGTTACCGACGCACTGGTTCCAAGAATGTGAGTTGGGGGATGACTGCATTGTTCCCCCTTGGCAAAACGCGGCACAACACCGAAACATGAACCCTGAGGTTGCATGGGAGGGGTATTAACGCAAAACTGTTGGTCATTCATGCTTGGCCGTTGGGAGAATAAAGTCCTACAGGTCACTTTCTCAGGCATCTATATAAGTATTGCTACTCAAAGTAGCCTGGAATCAGTTCCTCATCCCGCCTTCCTGCATTGTCCCACCGCACCGAGACTTGGCGGTTTCCGTCGTCCGTGCAATTCATTCGGAAACCTCTGACACCCCAGTGTCTTTCTCTTTCTTCTCCTTCTCAACCGTCGTCTGTTTCTCCCACATTGCACAGTATCTACCCCCAAGCATGAGAAGTTCCGAGTGAGTACCGCGCTCAACAATTCGGCCCTTATGGAGGACTACAATCTGGTCCGACGTGGTAATGGTTGACAGACGATGTGCGATGGTGATTGTGGTGCGGCCAAATGTGACCCTCTCGAGGGCGTCCTGGATTAACCTCTCGGTATGCGAGTCAAGAGACGCGGTGGCCTCATCCAACAGCAAAATCGGCGCATTCTTGAGAATGGCCCGCGCGATGGCGACCCGTTGCCGTTCTCCGCCCGACAGCTTCAAGCCCCGCTCCCCAACCTTGGTCTCGTACTGATCCGGGAACTCCAGAATGCGCTCGTGGATGTTGGCCGCCTTGCATGCCTCATAAACGTCCGCCTCGGTGGCGTTGGGGTTGGCGTATCGCAGATTGTACATGATGGTCGCATTGAATAACACCGTGTCTTGGGGCACGACGCCGATACTCCTTCGGAGGCTGTCAACCTTCAGGTCCCGGATGTCATGCCCATCTACGGTGATGGCTCCATCATTGACATCATAGAAACGGAAGAGGAGCTTGAGGCAAGTGGACTTGCCGCTGCCAGATTCGCCAACAATCGCTGTCTTTGTGCCTTGTTCAACCTTGAAGCTAATCCCATCAAGCGCGGGATTTCCCTTGCCGCCCTGGCCCTGATAGGTAAACTTCACGTCCCGGAACTCAACCTCGCCTCTCGGATTTCGTAGCTTGACGGCGTCTGGTTTCTCGACAATGCCCGATGTTTCCTTGAAGAGATCCAGCATTCGCTCAGCCTCAATGAGACTATTCTGAAGCGTGGTGTAGTAGGTGCCAAAGAAGTTGAGGGGCCCCTGGAGCTGCGTAAAGTAAACAATCAGAGTCACGAACTCGGGCACAGTTTGCTGGCCCTTGGAGATCTTGTACGCTGAAACAGCCACAAGCAGCGCAGTGCCCAGCGAAAAGATCGAACTCTGCGTGAGGTTCAGGCCATTTAGCGACCACATAACTAGTCGCTCGGCATTTTGGTAAATGAGGACATGGCCACGGAACCGGTCAGTTTCGGGACCAACAGCGCAATTGTGTTGTACTGTCTCATATGCCATGATAGCGTCCGTCTTAACGGCGTCCATCTCTCGCGACTTTGTGACCATGTCTCGCCGCTGACGGCCGCGGTACTTGGCCATGTAGATGGTCAGGAAGATGTACGACCACATGATGAAGAAGACAATGATGGTGTAGAAGGCATCGTATTTGACGAAAAACAAGACGCCGGCGACGAAGATGTCGAAAACCATGGGGAAGACCTGGAAGACAAAGTTCTCCAGAAAGTTATTCATGGAGGCGCCACGACTGAGAGCGCTGGTGACCTCGCCGATTTTTTTGCTCAAGTGAAAGTCGAGAGACAAGCCCAGGACGTGCTCGAAACCGGCGCACGAGAGCCGGCGAAAAAGCGATTGCGAGACAGGTATCCATAAAACCGAACGCAGGGCACCAATGGCCCCCTGGTTGCCCTGCAGGGCGCGGTATAAAACGTAGAGGACGATATCGCGGTAGGGAATGCGACCATATCCGAGCGAGTCGACGAGGACACCCAGCTGCAAGGGAACCATGAAGTTCACGATCCGCTGCAGCATCAGGAGGATTACGCAGACCACAACGATGAGCTGGTAAAGGAAAGAGTCCTTGGGCCACAGGTAGGGGAAAAGAACCCGGAATCCGGCAAAGTAGTCAAGCCATCCTGATTCCTGGGCATCTCGGCGCTTTCCTGCGGCCGAAGGTGCGGAAGCTCGACCGTTCTCCAACAGCCCTTGGCGTTCTCCCGCGGTGGAGCTCGCCAATGATGACCTTAGGGCGTATTGCCGTCGCACGACGAGGCCGATCAAGAGGCAAAGGGTGGCAATTCTGGCGACGCCGAGCCAGAAGAGGACATTGACGAGGTGAGCAGGTAGGCCGATGTAGCGTTGCTGAGTGAAGAAGACGGTGGCTATAACAGCCTCGAACAGCACTGCGGCAATCCAAGCATGGCAATGGGAAAGCGTCGGCGACCAGGGACCGTCGGGGTCTGGGAGCAATCCTGCGAGGAAATAAAGGAGGATGCCGACGTGAGCTGCGAGGTACGCGCTGTGCGGGAAGTTGCCATTGCTGTCGTCTTCGCGTTGGATGGCATCGCGTACGACTAGAATGAGGGCGGGGACCAGGAAGAGAGCAAGGAGTGATTGGGTGATGCGAAGCAGCCTGGCGTAAAATTGTCGAATGGCGTCGGCGGCTTTGTCGGGCGCAGATTCAGCAGGAGGTCGCTTCCGCGCGCGGTAAAACTCAATTGACTGGGAGATCCCCAAGGTTAGGAAGACCCCTACTGGGTAGAGGTAGAAAGCCGTTGGCAGGCCTAATTGAGTTTCCGCCATCGCTTGAACAGACTTTGCAACTGATGGGTCGAGTTGATGTTGAGGCGGGCTCGGATGTGATGGGAACGGGAACGGCCGAATCGGAATGCTGCGGAGTGGGCCCGCAGGCTTGGCTTATTGTGGCCTCAGGCCTTGCGCCAGGACCCACACTTGCACCCCACTCACGAGTTCGTCGCGGTTTTGACTCTTAAGAAAGAAATCTTTGTCCTGTCGCTTCGTTCCACACCATTCAATTATTACATGACAAGCCCTTTTACTCTACTTTAATTACAATTTGCCGCATACCTATTACCATACCTCGCCATTACGCGTTGAACGCGACCGTCAAAAGTGCCACCACAAAACCGATCATCCCCGCCGCAGCGCCCCCACGTGCTGACGCCCCACTCTTGGATGTATCGCGCTCAATCTTCAAGGCAGGAGCATCCCCAGCTCTCACCATTGTGGTGTTGAAAGCAAGATTTTTGATCGCCACGACTTTCCCATCCTTTCCGGTGACAAAAACAAACTCACCCAGGCTGAGGTAGTTGTACACCGCCCTGTCCATGCCAAACCACGTGTTGCACGCACCCTCGGGGTAGAAGATTTGGTCTTCGAGCGCCTTCTTCTGCTGCGCCGTTGACGTATCCACCACAGCGCGCCACGCCGTCTCTCCCTTGTCTGTTGCTGTATCCCGCCGATTCGTCGGGTACAGCCTCGCATCCGCCTTCTTTGGTGGCGCGACCGCAATCTGGGCTCCCCTTTCGAGTGCGCCGAGGCCGTAATCGCCAAAATGTCCGACAACATCGAAGCCCCGCACGCTGAAGGTACTCATGACCAGTCCCGGGCCAGTTTCGTCAACGGAGAGAACGAGCGTCGCATTGGCTGCCGCATCGGTAAACACACCGGGATAGCCGCTTGCTGCCGCTTCGTCGCGGCCTGCACGTTCCAGCGCCGGGATCAATGCGCGTAGGACAGCGCTGAGCACAATGGTTCGCGTGTTGGGCTCTTGCGTCACCTCGTCACCGGCTGTCAGCACGCTGACAACCAGGTCGTAATCTGGGATGAGGGCGAGCACACCGTGGTACGCGCCGAGATCACCAGTCTTGGTATAGACGTCGATGGTGCGACCGTCCAGCGTGAGCGTCGTCGCCCGCCCGATTTCCCACGGTGCACCAACACTGAAGCCTGTAGAGGTGGTGTGTGATGTCGGCTGCATCCAGCGCCGAGTTTGGACCGGAGACAACAACTTATTGTCAAGGATGGCGGTTCCCAAGGCGATCAGGTCTTTTGTGGATGAGAACATTCCTCCGGAGCTGAAGAGGTGCCAAGTTAGTACACCATCAAGGGCGGAGAAGTATCGACGATACTCACGATTCGAACACACCGAGCGTTGCGTTCCAAGTAATGTCCCGGTTGGGGATGTATCCCTTCTCAGGGAAGCCAGCGGGGTATCCACCAAAAGAGCTGCTCTTCATGCCGAGCTCGTCAAAAATACTGGTGCGAATTGCGTCTTTAAACGGTTGCTTGGTAACGGCCTCGACGATCATGCCCAAGAGGGAGTAGGCGATGTTGGAGTAGAGGGGACTGGTATGCGGGAGATACACCGGTGGGCGCCTCTCCAAATATTTGACAAGGTCATCGCCAGTGCAGGCCTTGGTCCCTGGGTACCCTGCGCATGTTGGGCGGGTGTCCTTGGGGGCCTCTGGGAGTCCCATGGCTGCCCAGATACTGTTGGTGAAGATGGCAAGATCAGATGTCGCTGTTCATTATTGTTAACATTCTAGGTCCTTGCCGCTTTTCGGGTGAAACTCACAGTCACTTCCAAGACCGGAAAGATGCGATGCCAAAGCTCCAACCGTGATTTCTTTCCATGGCGTGGACCTGACACCGGTGATGCCAGCGCCGTTCTTCAAGCCAGGAATGTACTTGGTGATAGGGTCTTCGAAGCTCACGTTACCATGGCGAAGGAGCGCCAGCACGGGCATGAGCTTGGAAATACTGCCGACGCGATACATGGTGTTCTCATCGATGGACTTTGTGCCGAGCCCTGATAGGGTGGGTGGCGTGAAGTGGTAGTTGAAGAGAAGACCATCTTCATGGAGGGACTTTGCGGCAATAGACACGGCCGACGCCTTAAACTTGGCATTGATATCGTTATTGAGTTTGGTCTTGAGAGCGTCGGTAGCCTGCTTGACAGTTGGGTTCTGGCCGGGTGATCGAGGGGCTAGGAGAACAGGTCCCAATGGAGGACAAGCAGACGAGGTTCCTGCAGCCAATGGCACATGCAAGGCTGCAAATAGGACCGTGGCGGCCGAGAGGAGAGCTGACGGCATGGTGAAAGAGTGAAGGCGAATCCGGAAAAGACCGCAAAAGAGATGGGAAAATTAAGGAGGAAGATTAAGGAAATGGGGGGGGAGACTTTGAAGATGACGACCGGAAAAGCCCACACTTTTATCTTTCTCTATCTGTCTCTGTAGGTGAGACACAAAGTACACCTCTCGGATACCTGCGTGACCTTTGCATCATGCTGATGTTGATTTGATGTTGACGAAATGCGCCAGCCCTGGACTGTGGCGATGCAAGTTTAGAATACTTGGAAGTGGTCGATGCTTCTATCCGACCCTGTCTCCACGTAGCTAAGCCAGGTAGGTAGGTAGCTGGGCTGAAGCTAGGCAGGCAGACAGGCAGGCACATGCAGGCTAGGTACCTCATTTCGGTCCACGTTTCCAGGGTTAGTTCTGTAAGGGTTACCGCAGTTTTTGTTTTGCTTTTGTTACTTCGTGCCGCTTGGAAACCATCCATCCCGTCGGATACCGCACGTGACATTTGCGAAGAATGGCGATTCTTGGCGCTCAAATGTTGATCTGACGCTGGTACCAACATGAAGTAAGCCGCTAAAAAAAAGTTGGGTGGGGACGAGGGGGGCATGGCCGTTACACACGTGCAGTGCATCGACTATCATTCGCAAAAGTTCTTGCAAATTGTCAACGGGATCACCAGCATTTAATGGACAAGGTGTTCGGAAATTGCAGAGTAAGATGGATCAAATGCTTTTCTGGGTGGTATTTCGGCGCGAGAAAGAAAAGCAGGCTTTGAACTTTCTCTTGGAGGCATTGAAGATGCACAGAAGGGTCTGGAAGCTACAAGTAGGTGGAGCAAGCTCTCTATCCACCTTGGGGAGAATACCCTCTACAGAGCCACTCCTGCGCACTGCGGAGTCCCGCTAAGAATGGGAATAACACTTGAACTGCCAGAAAAGTTAAAACAAAGCCACGCGCTTACATGTACTCCACATGGGTAAAGTCTGGTTAGTCTTATTTCATCTCAAGCAGCTTGGGGGCGAAGCATTACACCCGGCTAGACGCAATACCGGGCTCCGCCGCGTCGGGTTGGGCAGCAGCTGCACAAGCAAGCTGGGAGATGCCAAGTTGGGCGGCGGCCATCCATCATGCATGGATGCGGCAAAGGCTGACACCTCACTTAACCCTATGTCTCTTTCCGGGCCGGGGACTGGGGAAAATGAGCAAACAAGGTTTGTGGATCGCCAGGCATCTATTAAATACCTACCAGGTAATTACCCTATCTAGGTAGATTATCAGACCAAAACACAAGATGCATGGGTGACTGGACAACTGGACGAGATCGGATCAACCGCTCGGAGCGAACCGTCCAGGCAGCCGAACCGGAAAGGGATTGAACGCAAGGAAATTAGGTACCTACCAAGTAGCTAGGCATCCCCCTCCACCCCGGAAACTTGGTCCAGGCTCTTGAAAATGTTCACCTCAGTTTCAAGCGATTTGGTTGACAACGATAGCGCAGCGGCTGAGATATTTGCCAAGACATAGATAGCAAGAGGTTCAGAGCTTGGCCAGGCAGACACTGCTGGCTTGTAGGCTTGCTGGCCTGCCGGCCTGCTAACAACATGGGATTAATGCTTGTGCTTGTTCTCAGTGCTTCTGAATGAAAATCCCCATGCTCCCAGGTTGGTCTGGTGTATGACTGCATGTTCTAATTTCTTTTCTTTTCCTTTTCCCTCTCTTTCTCTCTCTCTCTCTCTCTCTCTCTCTCTCTCTATTTTTTGTTTTTAAGCATTTCCACTGTTTCTAGAAAGAAATTACTTCGTGGTGCACATGTCTCGAGGACCAACCTTTACATTTCCGGTTTCACTGCTTTTTCTTCGATTCGAGGAATAGTTGAGAGTATCCCGAGCTGAGAGATCTGCTCCAATCTCAAGTCTACCTAGGTATGCTCTCGCCACCCATCAAATGGCAGGTCAGTTGGGGTGGGAAGTGAACCCCCATATCCGACCTCCTTGTCAACAGCCTCAAACCCTTTTTTGGTGCGGCAACCCACGGAGTTTTTCCAGTTTGGTTGATTCATTAGATATCGGCTTTTTTTTTACTGGCCATTAATCTAAATTATTATATCTAGGTAGATACATTCCCAAGTATCAAATAAAGTGAAAACTACCTTAGCTAGGTTTGTTCCCCCCCAATCACATCCGCCGCCTTTTCCGCCACCGCATACACCGTCGCCTGCAGCGCCGCTCCCGGAATCATGGGCATGATACTGGCATCCACGACTCTCAGCCTTTTCACCCCATAGACTCTCAGATCACTACCTACACACCCGCCCAGTCTTTCCGGCATCATTGCACATGTCCCGGACGGATGAGCTAGCGATGGCCAAAAAGCCAGGGGATTTCCCGTGAGGGCCGATAAAATCTCTTGGTCCGTTTGTGCTGCTGCCCCGGGAACGACCTCGACGGGAGATAGGTACGCCAATTCAGCACTCCTCCAAACCCGCCGAATTCGTCTAACGATAGCAACGACATTCTCCCCGTCAATAGGGTTCGATAAAGTCTCAAAGGAAACGACCGGTAGCCCTTCTGGATGAGACGGGTTTAGGGATACTGTCCCGCGTGAAAGGGGTTTTAATAAAGGGGAGGGAACGAAGCCGTTTCCCCTAAGCGGGTGGGCAACTACCGCAGCTGCGCCATCACCGGAGGAGGGAGATTTGAATTGCGAAGCGAGGAGAGATCGCTGCGCGAGATACCCCCGCACCAGCGCCGGGGATTCGCGATATACCCCCGGCAAATAATCCGTTGGGTTTTGTTGTGCCAAAAGACGAGATGCTAAACTTGCCGCCGCAGCGGGGGTATCGAGGTCCGCTCGGGAAAAGTAGAGGATGGTGGAAGCGCTCGCCGCGGCGATAGGTCCCGTGCGGAAGAGTTCGTATTCCGCCCAGGCGGAGGCGTTATAAGTGGTGTTGGTAGTCAGAGAATCCGGGTTGGGGAAAGTCTGGTTGGAAACGCCGAAAATAGCAAGCGTCGTGGCGTGGTCTTGGAGATTCGCGCCCACGGCCGGGTGGTCGAGTTTCACGGAAATGTTGGCCGCTTGGAGTACCCTGCGGGGACCGATACCGCTGACTTGCAGGAGGTGGGGGGTCATAATGGCACCGCCGGCAAGAATCACCTCCCGTCGAGCGAAAACATCACGCGTCATGTTGGTGGTGCGAGATAATATGCGTATACCTCGGGCGGTTAAGGGGCCCTGAGAGGGAGAGGAAAATAGAATCTGGGCGGCAGTGTGGCCGGTAAGAAGCCGCAAGTTGGACCTTGTCGCGTTGACGGTATCGTAGTAGGCGCTGCGGGCCGTGGCACGGGTCATGGTGCGAGCGTCAATGGTTGAAGGCACCCAAAAGGCTCCAGACCCGCGACCGAGATTATTGTCCGGGGGTGTGGCAATGGCTGGATCGGCACGGAATGCCCGCCAAAAGGAGGCAATGTCCGGGTACTGGAAGCTGGGGATGTGGGTGCGGAGCGGGCCGTTGTTGCCGTAGGCCGAGGGGTCTTGGGTGATGTTCCACTGGGCAGCAGCCTCAGCAGTGGGCGGGTTGTATGTGGTGCTCTTCTTGAAGTACGGCAAAAGCCCCTTCCAGCCCCATCCCGGGTTACCTAGAGCCTCCCAGGCATTGTAATCGGCTTTGCTCCCGCGGTTGTACCCCATACCGTTCACCACGGAGCCTCCGCCAACAACCGCCGGAACCGCTACTGCCGAGGTGGCATTGTTGAGTTTCTCGTTGGGTGCAGAAATGGGTGAAATCAGTACACTAGTGTCCAGCTCATTGGCAAAATAAGGCACAATGGCCTGTGGTTTATTGTCAAAGTCGCCGCGTTCAATGACGAGGACAGAAACTAGGTGACTAATCGTCAGCAAGCCAAACAATTTTACGCAGGTAGGCTTGGGGGGAAAGAATACCTCGACGGTCCTCGCTAAGGCGGTTTGCAACAACCAGACCAGAAACACCTCCGCCGACAATCACATAGTCGTACGTATCACCGGGACTGGACCCAGAACGAGCGTCGTCGTCGTGGCTGGTGTCGGCGTGCACTCCAGAGAGCAGCCCAGCCAGAGCCAGCGCCGTGATCTGAGTCGATCGCATTGCAAAACCGAAGAAAGAAAAAAAAAGAGCGACTGTTTGATGCGCAAACTCAATGATTCAAACTCGAAGAAGTGGACGCGAGACTCTTGACGTTGAAGTTAACTACTTCTCACAGCGTTTTATTTCGGCCAGGCCCCACATATCGAAGCGTCATGGTAATGACACCATGTAACCCAACCCACTGCAAAGACGTTTGGGCTAGCCCTCCCGGGAACAAAAAAGTTACGGGCCACGGCTGGTGCGAATACGGTACAACAAGCGATTGGACGGTTTGCTGACCCAAAGAATGCGAGTTACCCATACCGTTCAAGCGGCCATGTTTGCACTGGGGGTAAGCTGAGCCAAGAGGCAAACTATTGAGTGCATGTGTAAGCAGCCCTTGGTTAATCCCACTCTAATAGCAATACTGGGGACGATATATGGTGTTTTGACAGAGAATAAAGCGGGGAATGCTACGATATTTAAATTGTGTATGTGATCTGAACCGCTGGGCAGTGGGAACAGAGAATTATCACAACCCGCCCCCCTTCCAAACAAACCAAAAAACCCAATCAGACGATCACTTACAGTGGATTTCAAGCAGCTCGCCGGAGGAGATGGAAACAAAAAAATAATATTTTCGACGTGGGCCTGATTCGAACAGACGCTCCCGAAGGAACAAGATTTCTAGTCTTGCGCATTAGACCACTCTGCCACCACGCCTTGGTGACTGGGGCGGAAGTTGTCATATATGAACCTGGGTCGGGTTGCCAGTTATTCGGCACTCTATGATTGATGCAAGTAATTACTTTAGGGACGGGAGAAGTTCCCCAAGTATACAGCTCATTCTAGTCCATCATCCATCAACCGCTAGATCTGGTCACACAAATGTTGCAACTTGAGAGTTGATCTGGGAAAACTGTAAAATAAAAGAGGGAAAAAAAGAGGAAAAAAAGACACATGTGAAATCCTCAACGACAATCACCCGTGGACAGTACACGGAGGAAGGATCGCACTACTTCACTGCATCCAACATGGATCTCGGAGCATATGCGGCACACAAGTATCGTCCCCACGACCCGCACAATCCTGTCATCCAACACGCTACGTGTAATCCTCGTGGGAAACACCCTCGCTCCTCTCAGCTCCACGCATCGCTCATGCACCGCCACGACAAAGCACAACCCGTTGGGGTGGAAGTGGTAGGCATAACTATCAAATCTCCAAGTCTTTAATTCAGGATGATATCTACCTCCTCCAAACCCCAATTTTCCCGGTTATCCATAGCTTGGCCTTCCATCAGTCCAAAGATGAATGCTTCTCCAACCAGCTTGTAGCAATTTTCTCTGCCTGTCTTTCTCAAGATGACAGGTACACGCATACCACAAATGATGCAGCACAAGTCTCCTTCTCTCGTCACGCCGGGCGCGAGCCCATAATAACCATGATTCGTGAGCACAAATCTCCGACTCGTGTACCACGTCTTGGCACGAGTCCTGAAAACCACACTATCATTACCACCACCCTCTGCTGATGCTGCTGCTGCTGCTGCTGCTTCTTCTAGCTCAGCAATATCTACCACCCCATCAAAAGCCCCGCTCTCCCGACAAAGCCACAGACCAAAAGATGCTTCATCTGCACCCAACTTTCTATAATCCTCGTCGTCGTGTGGCCGCCCCCCACGTAGTGTTTTGACAAAGGCCCGGAGACGCTCGCCATTAGCGTAAGCAGATCTAGTCGTTGGGCAAGACAGATATTTCCAGAGCTCCACAAACGCGTCCCTCTTCATGTTCGTCGTGTCGGGGACGACTAGTTCCGCGAGAGAGTTTAGCAAATCCTGCATGCGCGACGGTAGAGATTGCCAGAGACGGGCAAGCAAACTGGAACTGGGATGCTGCCGAGGGAGACCCTTGGACCGGAAGTGGACACGGTCGATGATGAATCCATGAAGCCTTAGGGCTGTTGCACACGAGTCAAAGTCCAGTTTTTCCTGCTTCGTTCCTTTCGAGGCGTTAAACCGCGAATCATGAAGGCCGAACTGGTCATGGCAAAGGATGCAGTCCCATCTCGGAACCCAAGTGGGCTCGCCCGAATCCGTCTCGAGGGTTTTCGGCGTGTGATCTATGGTCGACAAAAGAGACAGATCATTCGTATGCCTCAGGAACTCTAACGCAAACTCATGGTATACCTCGAAATAGGGCTTTGTGTAGTTTGGTTCCACGATCGGGCGGTCTCCTCCCGGACCAAAGCGCGCAATGGCTAGTCTGAGGAAGGCGAAGATCCTATCTCTATCATCTGTGCACCGAAGCACCTTTGCGCGGGCCAGAAACGACGCAAATTGTGTTGGATTCGTGTGCTTATCTGCCGTCCAGAAATCCGACTGGTGAATATCGTTGAGATACAAACCGTGTTGAAGCCACAAGAAGTTAGCCTTAAAGAGGAGCCAAAAGTGGGTTCGGAGTAGGTAGCGCCACGGGAACTGTGCCAGACCATACAGAACACTGGCATCTCTAGAAAGGGCAGCCTCTTGCACCACCCACACCCGGCTGAACCATGGCGAGGTAATCATTTTGTGGACAAATTTCCATCGGGCATCTCTGGCTAAGGGGTCCTTTGCGTCTAGGGGCGGTACCTGGTCCCAGGAGCCGAATTCCTGTAGCTGGCTCTCGGTCAGCTTAAAGACGTCGCCTAACAGGGAGGCCACACTGCTGCCGCCGTGTCCATTGTCTGGACCGAGACAGATCAGGGTCCTGCTGGCATGACTGTAGATTTGACCCATCAGTGCGACCTGTTCGGCTTTCTCCTTGCGGTCGTCTTGGTTGATGCAAATCGAGTCTGCCCAGAGCCTTCTCGGGGCATCTGCTAATCGTACCCGCCTCAGCACATCTCGCAGATTGGCCGTGATGGGTATGCCATGTCCCGCGCACAGCACCTGCGCAACTTTGTTGCTGCTGCCCCACACGTATGAGATGGTCTCAAAGTCGGTCAAGTCAGCGAGTGCACTAGTGTGGAGGTCGCAAGAGAGGGGTTCCGACTCCTTCCCGGGCTGTAGGACTAGGTATCGGATGTAATTTCCCGCAGGGAGAGGGCCATATTGGTAGGTTTGGGGTGATTTGACCAACGGAAACATGCTAGGACTTGCGAGGCTAAAAACCAAGACGAAGCTTTGGTCATGTTCCACTTGGCTGCGGCTCTTTTTGTGCTTGTATCTTGGGAACAATATAAAGGGACTGTCGGATACGAGATCTGAGTGCTACGGCAGGCCGCGCGGCGCTTTGCGATAGAAGGAAGCAGAAATGACCTCTACCTCCTACAGAGAGGCCCTAAGCTGACTGTATTCGGGCGTAACAATACAAGAAACGATGACTGACGTGTGCGCTGACAAATCTGGCCATAAAAAATTGATGATAAAAGTAGAAGAGGGCTTTCATGCCGCCTTTTGAGGAGGGTATACGCTGGTGCCCAAAATCGATGCCTAACAAACAGGCTAGTACGTTTGATGTATGTACGCGCATCCTTGGCAATGCAGCCCCTAAGCCCGTATAGGGAGGGTCTCTCGGCAGGCCCAGACCCTTCTCTTGGAAAAAACTTCCATGGCCACAGCCCGGGGGCTGGGGGCCCCTACAGCTAAGTAGCAAACTAGCCCATACGAATATATTTATAGGGCTTATTCCAGTTTTTTCCTGTGAAGGGTCTGGGAACGTTTATGGGGCCAGGCGACACGCAGGCGAAACCCCGCCGCAGCGTCTGCGCAGCGCGGGGGGCAGCAGTGACGCAATAGGTCGGCACACGCATAAAAGCCGCTGTAGGTAGCTGGCGCTCGCAGGGGGTTTTTCCCTTCTGCAAGAATCAGTCACTGTATCGAAGTGGAATCTGCTCTATCAACTCATCGCTAGTGAATCACCGGTGTGTCGCAGCAGCATCGGGCTCCTCCTTGATCACCCTGGTAGCTTATTACATATAGTCTAAGTCGTAATTATAACTTACAAATTTTCTTTCTCCGTATCGACCTTATATAAACCACTTCCCCTCCCAGTCATTATTTAAGGTTAACGTTTACACTTTACTGTAAAATATTAAGAGCAGTAATGAAATGCTAAAGCTTTCACTGTCTTCGGTACTAAAAAGGCACGAATAAGGTTTAAGGATAAAGTTAGGCTGGGTCAATATCAAAAAGGTCCCAGCTTTAAAGTTCCCTGTATTCATATAGCGCGAACCGGGCAGGAGAATCTCACACTAAGCTAAATCGGAATGGTAGGTGATGACAAGGTCCGCGCCTCTCGTTACTTACGCTTGCTTATTAGGCAGTGGTGGTACTGGATAGACGAGTGAGGAAAAAGCCATGGTGGGTGTGGTTTCGTTTGGAAAGGGAATGGAAATTGGAGAACGAGTCCGCTTCCGGCATGATTGATCACGCAGCTCAAATGGGTAAAAAGTGGTCTCTGGCAGGCTGTGACGAGCGACATGGAGATTCATGCGCATCTCCAAGGCGATAACTCACATAGACGGATGGCGAACAACGATTTCCTATATGGCGAAAACGATCGCAACGATGTCCATGACATGGAAACTGATACAAGTTCAATATCATCCGGCAGACACTGCGTTGACGATGACAGCTTCACGGACATGGCTGGCGGCTGTAATGCCGCTGTACCCAGACCCAAAGCCACGCTGGTAGTTGGTTGCCATGCCAACCTCTTCAGGTCGTCCAAATGGGGTCAATGTTTAAGAGCTCAATCAAACTGGGGCCACATGAGATCCATGAACAGATGGCGTGAAGATAGCGGGAGATGACGATGCGAAAGGGCACAGAACGGTTCTCCAAATAGGATTTCTCATAATACTACTCCGAGGTGATGCTACGAAGTCGGGCGATGGCCGTAGGGCCAACAAAAAGGGGTTTGCTTGCGGTGCCCGCGACGGTGCTGCGCGGTGCGAGTCTGGGAACATTCAGAAGCAACTGGCGAATTTTTTATGTTGTCTGCAGGGAGAAGCATCTCAATTATTCCTGCTTCAGATCGCGCCGAGCTTGATCTCCGCAAAATCGAATCTTAGCGTAGCCTGCTTTGTTCTTACTCGTACCATCCATCAGGTCCTTGAAGAGGACACCCCCTGTCACCTCATGTGTGTGAAAGTATCGCATACGGCGGAATCTTGTTGTTGGGGAGGTCCTCCGTCACATCGCTGCGTTCCCAGCCGTACACCCAGCCATTTCTCATAAGTACCCTGTTTCTATTCTCGGAGTTCCTAGTGTGCTGGGTCGCTAAAGGGTGGCATTACGAGCAACGTCTGGGTATCTTATAAATCCCAAGCGGCATATCCAAGCACCGCGAATATAACCAGCTTAGCAACGTTCTATATTGAAGGATTGTTAGCATCAGTACATTAAACCCCGTATCTCTCACGTACGGTATCAGCTCTCACGCCATTAGAAGCCTTTGTGTTGGCAGATGTACTCGCACTATCCGTGGGGGTGGCTCCGACGGCGACGAATTGTTGAAAACAGGCGACTGAAGTCGGCTGCGCACAGCATGAATCGACCCGGGATATGTCAATACTGGTACAGACCTGGCACACAGCATCGGCCTCCTGTTGCTGTAGCTGCGTTATGTCCGTGATGGGGAGGGTGTCGGGATTTGGCAAGCCATGAAGAAAGTTTGTGCAGATTGTGAAGTGAGCAGACTGAAAAGATGCACTTTGCCCTTGAAACGCTCCCGTTATAGTTGGGGCCCCAGCAAACTTGGAAAACATCTGGGAATCTGCCATCACGGCGGGCAAGCGGGCGAGAAGTCCCAAGCAGATGACAATAAAAAAGGGTGGAGTCTTCATGGTCGATAGTACGAAAGGCGTCTGACCATCTGAGACGCTGAGCTGACTAGTCCACTTGGGGGGGCGGGGGGTAGAGTTGCCTAGTTATAGACATGTCCTCAGCTGGTCTCAGCAATCATTCCAACCTGGACAGAGAGCGTGCATATATTGGTTTCATTACCGCAGGCCAATGCTCGGCCCCCATATGGGGGCTAAACCCCGCTTGTATGCGCCTGGTGCTGTAGCGCTTGAGCTCAACAAGGGCAATACGTCCCTTTGTATTGAATGAAGGATGCCACACGCTGGGTTGACATGGCTGGGGTGTGTGCCGGGGTCTGAGTTTTTGTAATCTGCGCCTGGGGATGCATAGGGCAGAAACAACAAGGCTGGTAAGGATGTTGCGTATGTTATGCTTCAACCCGGAGCTGATTGAGGCAGCATATCGGTGAGGCTTTGGGCACTGGATTTGTTATAGATCTTACCATTCATAATCGTTAGGTAGTAGTTGTCCCTGAGTAGAGGCCGCCTCAGATCCCCATTTACCTCCTCGCCAGATTCAATACACGCCTCCATATTTCTCATTGTTGGATACACCGAGTTGCCACCTGAGCAGATGCCAAAAATGACACAGCCCTTTGGTGCCACTGGCGCTTCAAGCAATCGCGAAACGTGCGCCTCAACTGCTTTGAATACTACATTTGCTGTGCAGTTTTTTCCAAAAACTCAGAATATTAATCTACGCTGTGGACCAGTTTACGTCTAGGTGTCATTTACCTTTCCATTCCGGGTCCATCGCCGCT
>Ga0247760_1001610_pt1 | contig 20196 bp, 24 predicted proteins | sample UWRJL171409R4_FD_179936 | JGI IMG/M metagenome (GOLD analysis project Ga0247760, IMG submission 179936) | Plant litter microbial communities from Arlington Agricultural Research Station in Wisconsin, United States - UWRJ-L171-409R-4 | ecosystem: Environmental > Terrestrial > Plant litter >... | reverse complement strand
AAAAAAAAACTTTTCCCTCCCCCCCCCCCCCCCCCCCCCCCCCCCCCCCGGTATTTGCACCGCGTGAACCATCAAAAAGTCATGAATTGTGAACTGCTTCATGTCCCTTTCAACTTCACCTGTACTCTCTGGCTATTTTCGGATGCTGTTTCTTCCCCTTGTGAGTCCGTTGCTTTCTTTTTAAAATGGCCTTTACCTTCTTTCTCTGTACCCCCCTCGGTCATGTTCTGACGCTTCTCCCGCTCTGGGCCACTTTAACTCCTGCGAGCCCCCTGTCTGCGCTACAGAAACAAGTTGGATACCTACCTACACCATCTTGACACCATTAGAAGATATATTATCAACTTTTTTGCCCAAGAAACAGATAAGTATCCTACATCTAAATCTCGTATCATACACCCATCTACACTCTCAAAACCCGCATCATACATCCCCCAAGTTCAAGCGTACAACCCCTCAACCCAGAATCGACACCGCGGATTGGCCGCCGAGTCCGTCACCACAGTGTTGCCCTGTCCCGTAATGTTCAGCGTCTTGGCTTGCGAGGTATACACCGGGATCTGTGAAGCCGTGCTCCCAGGTCCAGCCCCAGCAAGTGCGTAATCCGCAAAGAATCCCTGCATTGTTCGTGCAATCGTCCCGTTGATGGGCATGCCAAAGCTATCAACCGGCTCGCCGTTGTAAAATGTGTAGCCAACATCCCCAGCGTGGATCCCCGGCGCGACGGAAAACTTGTACGCGCGGGTTTGGTTGTTGTACCCCAGATCAAGCGCAAACGCATTGCAGAGCACCAAGGTCTCGCTCACGGCAAGCATGAGCCGATCCGTGGGCGTGCGGTAGGGCTGTGCGCCAGAGTAGTCTTCGGGGTAGACAGTCGTCGCGAGGGCGTCGATCTTGGCCGCGGAAATCGAAGGCATCAGGCTTGACATGTAGGATTTAAATCCAGCATTGTCTTGCACCCGAGGGTCGGTGAAGAGGATACCCTCGTTGAGGTTGTAGGCAACCATCACTTCAGTCTTGCGGTCGACACGTCGGCTCGCGAGCGAACGGACGAGTTGGTCGGGGAAGAAGAGGCCGTCTACGTTAGGTCCTACGATATAGGTTAGAATGGATGCAAATACCAGAATAATTTCTGTCGACTTGCCAAAAGTAAAGTGTCCAAAGGTGGAGCCAGCCACCATCATGGCGTTGACTCCTTGGAGCTGGGCAGTTGAAAGGCTTCTCGCGCTGTCCATGGATGTTACATTGGCCGTTGCCAAGAACTGGTCATATACTTGGGCATATACCGCCGCATCGGTAGCAGGACGGATCGCGGGACTCTGGATAATGGCTCGCTTGAAGGGCGCCAGTCCATCGATGCCGAAAAAGGCCGTCAGTTGAGCCGCAATGCTGCTGGCACCAGCTGAATCCCCCATAACAGTCACAGCGTTCGGGTCGCCGCCGAATCTGCGAATGTTCTTTTGTACCCACATGAGTGCCAAGCGCTGGTCGTAGAGGCCGGCATTGGTGGCAAGGTCCCAGTCACCTGGGCCCTTGGGCGGGAATCCAAACAGGCCACTGACAAGATGTTAGCAACGTCAAGGCCGGGAGGTGCCAAGATAAACTCACAGGCGGTAGTTAATGCCAACATAAACAAATCCAGACTTGCCGTCACGGAGACCCTGGCCAATAAGCCCAGCCGGATTGATATCGTCCTTGGAGCCACCGGTAAAGCCACCGCCGTGAATCCAGACGAGAACCGGCAGGTTTTTCTTTCCATCGTCGAAAACAGCACGCGGGGTCTTGACGTCCAGATACAGGCAGTCTTCCGACTGTCGAGGATCGGATGGCGGCGGACCAGGGGGCGGGCCGCCTCCTGGAGGTCCTGCCGGCTGACCAGTGAGGTACTCAATCATGAACGGCACCGAGATTCCAAGCCAAGCGCCGCTTGCCTGAGGGCAGATGCGGGTTACTGCGCCATCGTTGACGGTGCGGTTGACAGTGATCTTGGGGATCGGTGCCCGAAATCGCAGCGGTCCCACTGGAGGCTCAGCATACGGAATGTTTGAGAAGCTGTAGAAACCTCCGGCAGCCTGTTGCTAGCATCAGCATAGTAATTCCCAAGGTGGCGTGTGGAGTTACTTGCGTTGAGAGTGGCCTCATGCACCGATGTGAGCAGATCGACCACTGGCATTCCAAGCCCAGCCCCGACTGCCTCTTTTGAGACCGAGAGGACTAGCAAGCCCAGGGGAAGGGAACTGCTAAATATCATGGTTGTCGTAAAGAGCGACAGCAGTTACCACTTCGGTGGATCGACAAGACGACGAGGACAGAGGAGATCTGCAGCGAACTGCAGTATTTATCGCCATCCCGCAGCATCGGGTGGGTTCCGGGAACCAAGCAAGCTAACGACGCAAATGCCACTTTCTGGTTCGTGTTTTGCATGGCGTCGTATTGGTTTGTTCTTCGCGGCTCACGCCCGACTGGGCGTCCTGGAGAAGAAATGCTGGCGAAGGCCAAGCATCCCTGCTCCATGCGTTGCAACATCAACGCAGACTACCGACCACAATGCGTACTCGGCATCAGAACGCGCGGCATCCAGGCTAGATGGGGACGAGTTTGGGTCGCAGCGTTGCACCGGGGCGATCTATAGCGCAAAACATCATGCATCGTTGGGAAATGAAGATCCTGGGTCAACATCGGCTGCGAATGTCGGCAACTTGGGTCCAGCAAACCAAAAATAAGTCGAGCGCGAACAACTCAACAGGGCCAAGATGGACCCGTTTAGTATGATGGATTCCGCTACATTGACAGTAAAGAAACGTCTGGAAATGGCTCACAAGTCTGTTTTGTCACCACCTTTAACCGACCTGAAACACAGGCATGAGAGATCTTGTCGGGAACAGTCCCAAAAATGAAGGGCTCTGACCCGTCTGATGATCGAGATAACACTCCACTTTCCGGGCGACGGCCCCGCGTTTTTACCGTGCAAAAAAATTTAAAAATGGACACACGTGTGGAGGGCAGATCCACTAGCCCCACACCGTACACGTGCCAGCAACCTGTGAATGTTCTGCAGCTTTGAGGGCATCAACATGACAAGGTAGATACGACAAGTTATCGAATTCTAGAATAAACGAGTGGACAGGTTCGAGTAACGAAACGTATCGTAGGCCGGTGCAGATTTCCCGCGTCTTTTTGTTTTGAGTGCCCCTTCCCGATTCGCCTTGGCGCTGCCCCACCCGCAACATCACATCGGAAGGAGCGAAGTCAACATTGTGACAAAATCCAAGTCCCCCCAAAAAAAAACTTGCAAGAATTCAGCAAAAACTGGAGACAATTGAATTTCGGCCTCAACGCCCTCATGTGCCGTTTGTTCCGTTTGCCGTCTTTTCCACAACGCTCTTCTTCACCCACACCTCACCAACCGGATCACCCTCATCGCTGACACACACCCACTCACCAATGCCGTGGTGTTTGGGCGCCACACGCACGCCACGGCCTCCTCCGCCCACGATCAAATTTCCTGGTCGATAGTTCTCGTCCATCTGCATGCGGCGAATAACACTGCCATGAACCCTCGCGTTCGCAGGGATGTCGCGCACCTCACCGCATGGCAGCGGCCACCGGATTGGCTTCCATGCACCATCTTCGGTCAGGTCCATTCGTCGAAAGGGAATGAACTCCATCATCTTCCACGACAAGACTGTGGTCCAACCTAACCCGCAGGAGAACTCGAGAGAGTCATGAATTCGCGCGGTACAGGCCTTGTGGAGCATCTCGTGGAAGGTTGGCGCTCTGTCGCCCTCGCCCACATTGGAGTCCTCTGAGGCCGCAAGCTGGGACGGTTCCTTGACCCCTGTCTCTTTCTGGAAGTTACCCGACTGGAAGAGTTTCGGCGTGCTCATGCTGGAGCTCCTGATCATGATGTTGGGAACCGGCGGTTGTTCGTTCCTGTGGTTGTTTACCCTCTCATGGAATGCCGGTTCTTCGGCCCCTCCGCCGCTACCGGCCATATTCGCCTCACCCATGGCCTCGGCACAACCCAGATCTCTCACTTTGTCCATGTCGAAGGTCAACCCAGCGCGCATGGCTTCCCGCACCATCCAGACCAGGGGGATATGGCTCGCCGCCTTCGAGCCTGGTATTATCTCCCACCCGCCACCAATATCCCCATGACCGCCCGAGAACCACACCTCGTCAATATCTTGATCATGTTCATCCTCAGACTCGGACAAGGAGTCCGCATCATCGGCATGCGGGTGTGGTCCCACCGAGATCTCAGACTGCCCGTCGTGGCGGATGTTGCCAGCGTCTGAATGCTGCGTTACACCTGCACGACGGGAGCGTGATGAGTGCGACCGCGCTCGGTAGGGCGCAGGCGTGTCTGGCACCTCGAGGGTCGCACGCCGGCCACGGTTGTCGTGCTCGTTGTGGGGCGGACCGGCGGTGCTCCCGTGTCTGCGGTACTTCTCGTGGATCTCGTGCAGCTTCTGCTGAGCAGGGCCCCGTTCCTTATCCTTCTTCTTGGAGCGGTCACTCTGGTATATCAAATCTTGCCGGAACTTGGCACGCCGCTCGTCAATGCTCACGGCATGTCGAATGACTTTCGCAGATGTTCGAGCCGTGTAAGGGAACTTGGATCGCTGCATCCATGCCGCCTCGAAGCGGGGCACGCTGTTGACAGTATCAAACAAACCGAGAAACCGGATGCGCCGAACTGGCCGAGAGAAGGTTTCGCGAAACCCTTTCATAAACTCGTACATTTCCTTCTTTCTCTCGATTCCCTCTGCGCTCGTGTTGCCCTGTCGACTTTGCCAGTTTGAGAACGCCTTCCATGCAAACGCGACCATCTCTTCGTTACCATGGGAGAGCAGCCCCACATAGTCAAGCATTTCGGCCAAGAATCGAGCTATGTACGCACCGCGCGAGAAGCCAAAGATGTAGATCTCGTCGCCTGGGCTGTAGAATCGCATGAGAAACCTATACCCCCCGACGACATGGTGGTCAAATGATGACCCAATGGCTGAGTCCTTCGCTTTCATGTACCACGACTTCATCCTGGCGACGGTGCCAGTATTAGTGAGACTGTTGGAAACGACATATGTTCCGATTCCAGCTGGAGTAGGTCAGCAGCATTCAATGCTCATTTTGCTGGTGTCACGGATACTTACGCTGGTAGTAGTGGTCTGTTTCTGTGTCAGCCGAGCGCAACAGAACGGAGAAAGACGGCTCACATTGGTCACTTGCAGTTCGATCAAGCATGCGATAAATCTTCAGAATGTTGCTGTCGGAGTCGTCACCATGAAACTTGTTTCCCGTCCCATCAAAGCAGAGAACAATCTTCCGTGCCTTCCGCCCGGAGTGGTGGTTGTTCTTGTCCCCCATGGTGCTTGCGGCTTGTGATGAAACGTTTGTCGAGAAAAATTCTTCCCGCTCGTCGGCTTGCGACTCTCGAGTGACGCTGGCACCTTGAACATGATGATGCTCTTGACCAGAGCTGGGGAAAAGGTGAAACGCATCCATCCTACGAACGTACTCTGTTTTCGTTACACTGATCGGAAGATTACAGGGAACGGTTGCACACGAAGAGGCAAGAGGCCGCTTCCGAGAGCTCGCCGGGACATGAAATGAAAACAAGACCCGATCACGCTGTGTTTCCCGCACTCTTCGGAGTCTGCTCGTGACCAATCCCGCTACCCGAACGCCAAACTCTCCTGCAAGCTTCCGTCATTTCGGACGATCCCGGCAAGACCGGCCACCAGGGAGACACCAGGGCATACCAACCCCGCGAGTTTTTGGGAAGCGCCACCGGCGGTTCAACCGTTGCTCGACATGCCTTGGAAGGCCAACGAGAAGTGTAACTGAACGGTTCGATGACGCAGACTGTCCGCTAAAAGTGAGACAAATAATGCGTATCCTGCGCAATTTGGTTGCGAATTGGGACGGGAACACCACGGTGCAGCTCCAATCGCCATTTGGAAATCCGAGACACGACATGGGGGGCCTTACGATGGTCCTCGCCGTCCTCGGTAAGCAGTTGTTTTCATTGGGCCGATTGGGAAGTTGACGCGAACATTGGAGTTGGACGTGCATCAAGGCATGCAGAGTGATGGATTCCACGGACTTCTTTGCCAGAGACTTACTGTTCAGCTGGATTACGGGCGCCAATAATGCCATTTTGGGTAAGACGGAATTGTCATAAGAACTGCAGAGAAGCATCGCAGTTACTGCGGCTGAAGCTGATTGGCTTCACTTCAGCCCGGCCCTGCGCGCGATCGACGCTAGATGCCGGCCCGCAGCATTTTCTCTGGGGCTCCGAGTGCGGATACAGGGGTCGGGTGGTCGGATGGCCACCAAAGGGTCTTGAAAGTGCAATGCCGATCCATTCCACGTCGATTGGCTGGCATATTCCAGACATGGGATACGAACCGGAAACCGGACACGATCAGCACCATCCCCTTACTCGGTGAGCTATTGCGAGCCACCCGCTTGGCCTTCGCAACGGATACAATGCGGTCTGCAGTAGATACAAAAAGGGAGACACGAGCCTCAAGTGTCTCTGCTGCCGTGCCACGGGTTAGACATCCGTAGTCGTCAGGGTCGAGGCCGAGCGGACAAGTTGCGAAGTCACCTAACACGGCTGAATCTAGTGTAAGGGATTTGCTCCAATGCTCGCTGCGGGGGACCCGCTGATCGACACAGGGACCCGCTTAGGCACATTGCTTGGCCCGCCATTCGCCGAACACAAGCCGTCTTGCAGCAAAGAGCATGCCTCGATGGCCGTCTTCGTCTTCAAGTTGCCCACCCGCGCTTCCCGCTGCGTTGTTGGTCAGTGCCAAAAGTCGGTCGGTCGAGGGAAGAGGTTGGGACGCCACCCCTTGCTCGAGGTCCCCGACCCGGGCCACCACGATTATTATTGGCTCCGTCAGTAAGCACAGATGTGCGCCGCTCTGCGCTGGCGCGTGCAGGGCAGAGCATTGAGCAGCTAGAGACTTGGCCTGGTTATTCGAGGTTTGACGGTTTGTCAAATCCCACCCGCCATTTGTTCATCGCTAGGTAGCTAGCCCTTGGGTGATTGCGTCAACGGAGGTTGGACGCAGGATTGGCGTCGATCCAAATGTCTCGATGTGGCACGCGGCCAGCTGAGTTCGGAAAGCTGCCGAGCTTTCGGGACCCCAGCCCAACGCTAGTGAAGCTCGAGGAGGCAGGGGTCCCCGCCAAAGGAGCTTAGAGACGGGAGAAGGAGTTCACGGATTGCAGGCCGTAAATGTCGTGTGCAACCCGTGGGAGGTGGTGCTGCACGTCTGCAATCTCGTCCTTCGACCTCTTTTGTTTTCTTCCCATCCACCCCGCATAACCACCTGCTCCGCTTCACTGCAGCGTTCCATCTCCTCTGCTCTCTCCGCCAGGTCATCTGAAGGATTCCTCTCCTGCCCATCAAGGTCCTTCAACATGGCCTCCTACACAAACGGCACCAACGATGCATCAGCCACTAAAGACAATGGCGTCGTCACTGAGAAAGCACCGAGCTCCACAAGCTCCAGCAGTGCTGACGACTCGGGCGAGAAACTCGCCAGCCATGCGAAGCCAAAGCCCACTGTCTACAAAGCCAAACCGACCAAGGCCACCCGTGAAGGTGTTGAGAGTGCCTTCGAGCAGTATGGGCAGGTCATTCGCGCAACCTTTCAACCCGGCCCCCATCAGGGAGGCGTCGGGACAACCGGCAAGAAATGGGGGAAGCTGCTCGATGACCTCAAGGGGCTGCGTGGTGCTGGTAAGACGACAACGTCAAATACTGTGATGTGGAGGAGGGCTAACATGGCATGGCAGACCTGAAGACGCTCAAGAATGTCTTGAAGGCGAAGATCAAGGGCGAGAAGATCAAAGACGACAAGACCATGATCATGGAGCGCGTCATTCAGCTGGTGTCTAACCTGCCCAATAACTCCAGGCTGCGTGAGGAATTGACCAACACATTTGTTGCTGAGCTTTGGGATAGCTTAGAGCACCCTCCGCTGCTTTATGCTGGAGAAAAGTACAACTATCGACAGGCAGATGGATCCAACAATGTTTGTCCCCACCCTGTCTTTGTCTCATGTTGTCAGGTTGCTCACTGTCATGCTGTAGAACACCATCTTCCCCTCTCTTGGTGCTGCTGGCACCTCATACGCGCGATCTGTCAACAACACGGTCATCCGCCAAGGCGCCCTGCCCGACCCGAATTTGATCTACGACGCGGTTATGAAGCGCGAGGTGTACAAGAAGCACCCCAATAATGTCTCGAGTATCTTGTGGAACTGGGCTGCCATCATCATCCATGATCTCTTCTGGACGGATTACACCGACATGAACAAATCCAAGACTTCGTCCTACTTGGATCTGTCTCCGCTCTACGGCAGCAACCAGCAGATGCAAGATACCATCCGCACGTTCAAGGACGGCAAGCTGAAACCAGACTGTTTCGCTGACAAGAGAATCCTTGGCATGCCGCCCGGAGTTGGTGTCATGCTGATCTTCTTCAACCGGTTCCACAACCACGTCTGCGACAACCTGATTGCCATCAACGAAGACGGACGGTTCACCGCCCCAGCGCCCGGGCTTTCAGGCGAGAAGGCAGAGGCTGCGAGAAAGAAGTACGACAACGACCTCTTCCAGACTGCCCGCTTGGTGACCTCGGGTCTGTACATCAACATTACGCTGGTTGACTACGTGCGCAACATTGTAAATGTAGGTAGATGTTGTACGAACCGTGTTGTAGACACCGCTGACCGCACTGTAGCTCAACCGCGTGGATACCCAATGGACTCTAGATCCTCGTCAGCACACAGGCATTGATGTTGGCACCAATGCTGGCGCCGAGCGTGGCACTGGCAATGTGGTCTCGGTCGAGTTCAATCTCTGCTACCGATGGCACTCTTGCATCTCGGAGAAGGACGACAAGTGGATCCAAGATTTCTACCAAGAGCTCTTTGGCAAGCCGGCAGAACAGGTTACGGTGCCGGACCTAATCCAGGGATTTGGCAAGTTTGAGCGCAACATCCCTGAGGACCCCCTGCAGAGGCCTTTCAACAAGTTCAAGCGTGGCCCAGATGGCAAGTTTAGCGACGATGACCTGGCCGAGTGCATTACATCTGTTATCGAGGACTGCGCCGGGTCCTTTGGCGGCCGGAATGTCCCCAAGTCAATGCGCGCTGTCGAGATTCTCGGCATTATTCAAGGTCGCAAGTGGAACGTTGCAGGTCTCAACGAGTTCAGAAAGCATTTCGGGCTGAAGCCGTACGAGAAATTTGAGGACATCAACTCGGATCCCGAGGTTGCTGGCGCCCTCCGCCGACTCTACGATCATCCCGACTTTGTCGAACTCTACCCTGGCCTGGTTGCCGAGGAGCACAAAGAGCCCATGGTTCCCGGCGTCGGCATTGCTCCCACGTACACCATCTCTCGTGTCGTCCTCTCTGATGCCGTCTGTCTCGTCAGAGGTGATCGTCACTACACCATCGACTACAACGCCCGCAACCTGACCAACTGGGGATACGCCGAGGCCCAATATGACCTCAACATCAACCACGGTTGCGTCTTTTACAAGCTTTTCGTCCGCGCTCTTCCCAACCATTTCAAGCCGAACTCGGTCTACGCGCATTACCCAATGGTGATCCCGTCTGAGACGGAGAAGATCCTCAAGGATCTCAAGCGCGCTCACCTCTTCGACTTCTCGCGCCCAACCCGCCTTGCCCAGCACAAGACCGTGTCAAGCCACACTGGCGTGAAGGCTGTCGTTGACAACCACGGCACGTACCAGTCGACCTGGCACGGCGCTCTCCAGGAGCTCGTCACTGTTGGCGACAGCAAGTTCAAGCTGTCTGGAGACATCTCCCACCACGATAGCCAGCGCCTCGCCGCCCAGCAAGAGCTTTACACCGGTTCGCACGACCAGATCAAGGCCTTTTACAAGAAGACGACCGAGAGTCTCTTGGCGGAGCACAGCTACAAACTCGCCGGTCGCCAGTTTGTCGACGTCGTCCGCGATATTGCTAACTTGGTCCCTGTCCACTTTGCGGCTCGCGTCTTCAACCTGCCGCTCAAGACCAAGGACAGCCCGAAGGGTATCTACACGGAGCATGAGCTGTATGCCGTCCTCGCCATCATCTTTGTTGCTATCTTCACCGTCCCCGACCCCGTCCACGCTTTCCCTATCGCGCAGACAGCGCGGGCTGTTTCCAGTCAGCTCGCCGAGGCCATCGAGAGCGGCATCAAGGGCTCCAAGGGCTTCTACTCGTCGTCGGCCAAGAAGAGCGAGCCAGTCAGTGTGTATGGTGCCAACCTCGTCAAGGCGCTGTCAAAGGCTGGCAAGGATGCCGCCTGGAGCCAGGTTCTACCTACCGTGGTGGCCTTGGTACCAACCCAAGCCGAGCTGGTAAGTTGCCGTGCATCTCTCTCTCTCTCCTATGATCGCCCCCCCAACTAACTAACGGTCACACAGTTTGCCCGCGCGGTCGACTACTACCTATCAGCCAAGGGCAAGGCCTACGTCGCCGAGATCCACAACCTCGCCAACCAGGCCTCCTCCGAGGAAACTGACGCTCTCCTCCTTGGCTATGCCCTCGAGGGTGCCCGTCTGTCGGGCGCATCTGGATCCTACCACACCGCCGCGGCCGCACATACCGTCACTGAGGCTGATGGAAGCCAAGTCTCTGTCCAACCTGGCGACCGCGTCTACGTCAACTATGTAAGCCACCTACTTACCCACTCACTCGCTCACCATATCTAGATCAACACTAACATTTATCAACCCCCCAGAAACACGCCGCTAGGGATTCCTGCTCCGATCCCGACACTGTCAACCCCCGCCGCTCTATCGACAGCAGCTACATCCAATACAATTCCGGCCCTTATGCTTTCCTCGGCCCACAGCTCACACACGTTGCCCTCACGGAAATGTTCCGCGCCTTGTTCAAGCACAAGGGTCTCGCGGCGGCGGCGGGCCCACAGGGTCAACTGAAGAAGGTGACGCGCCAGGATGGGTCTGTGGCATTCATGCGTGAAGATTGGGGAGTGTTGACGCCCTTCCCTGTGACGATGAAGGTTACTTGGGACGAGTAAAGACCCTTCCCCGAATAAGGGTTGATGGCAGGGGTGATTGCCACAAGCAGGTAGCTAGGTAGGTAGGCAAGGCATGGCATGGCCGGACTGGCGAATTTGTAATGCGATGGAGGAATCAAGATGGATAAATGATACCAAGTTGTTTTTGTTAAAAAGTAATGTCAGGATATGCCACTACTTTCTGTTGCTTTTGTATTTACATTTCATGACAGAACCGTCATCTCAGTCCAGGTCAGCGTTTCCAGGTATTCCTTGTTTATGTTCTCCACTCGTCTCTTTGGGATCTTGATCGCACCGCAACAATATGCACACATCCTAGTTTGCCAGAGGTAATTGGTTACCAGTCGCATGCACTCAGAGTTCCTCAAATAAGACCCAAGGCTATACACACACATCACACCTAGACCCTACCCCGAGAACCAAAGTACACAAGCAGGAGGCTAAACCCCCACCTTACACAACCTCCCATTCTGACTGCCCGGATAGCCATCCAAAGTCTTAACCTCCCACCCTTCACTGCCCACCGTTGTCTGCGCCCAGAACACCCCCCACGGATCCCGTACCCGCTTAATGTCCAACAACCTCCCATAATTCTCCCTCCCAAAGAAGCTCGCCTGCCATCCCGGCTCCATCGGATCACCCTCATTCAGATACGCACCCGCATCGGGGCTTACTTCCCTCCACAGGTTCAAATACTGCTGTACCCGCGCATCGCGCACTCGTGCTGCCGCAGCGCTGAGGCCGACGGGCTGAGTCTCCATGAGGCTGGCGTGGAGGACGCCATTGCGCCACGCAGGATTGACGGCGCTATTAGCACCGAGGGGCCCCGCGGCGGTGAGGGTGGCGGCATATGCGATGCCATGGAAGGTGTAGTTTCCTTCTTCGACCGCGAGCCGGATGGCGGACCAGGTACGGTTGAAGAGGGCGTCCGAGTCCCAGTTGATGCGGGGGAAGATGCGGGAGCGGTAGCGGGTGTTGGCAGGGTTGGCGCCTGGGGGGCTGCGCAGGCGGGGAGTCGCGGTGATGTTGTTATTGGGGTTGGGGTTGCTGGTAGAGTTGGTGTTTGTTGGGATACGTGGGAGGGAGATGTTGATGCCGGCAGCGTTGAGGGAGGTGAACAATGGGGCCATGAGAGAGGCGGCGGCAGAGGCAGAGAGGTCTGGCATGGAGGCGGACGAGGTAAAGCGGAAGGAAGAGTTGCCAAGGGGGTAAATGTAGCTGTAGCAGTAACCACCAACAGCTTGGACTCGACTGCAGTAGCGGTAGGTGAGCTTCACTCCAGTCCAAAAAGCTTCCACATCTCTTAGCATGACGTTGCCACCTCCTGACCGTCCACCCGTAAAATTGACGGGTATCGTTGCATTAGGGAATGGAAAGGGAACGCTAGATCCTGAGGGCAGAGGGGGCCTGCGGGTTGGTGTTGCTGTCGTGACATTTGATCCCTGTGGGTTGACGGAGAATTGGACTGACACGGAAGTCGAGCGGATCGGCGGAAAGGCTCGCATGACAACGGAGGTGATAATTCCAAAGGTGCTGGGACCACCTCCGCGTAAAGCCCACCAAAGATCCGTGTTGGTCTCTGGATCAGCGGTGATGAATCTGCCGTCAGCGCTAACAAGATTAATGGACAAGGCTTGATCGGCACCCAGCCCGAGCTTCGAGGTAAGTCCGCCGTGTCCGCCAGCCGAAAACCACCCGCCAACCATGCCGACGGTGCTGCCACCAGGGGATAAGACGGTAAAGTTGTGGCGTGCCATATGATTTGACATTTCCCAGCTCTCTATGCCCGCGCCTACCCGCACAGCCATGCCGCTGTAACCGTGGGCTGTGTAATTTTGGATGAATGCAAAGTCCTTGAGAGGGTGAACCCACACACTAAGTGAGCCCGCCCCTGTTGAACGACCGCCAAAGTCATGGCCCGTGTTCCTAGGACGTGTTAGACATGACAATATGGCTTGAGCGTCTACCCCAAAACCTACTTGATGACGAGCCGGACGTTCTTGTTCCTGGCGAAGTTGACAGCGGCCTGGATATGTTTCACAGTGGTGGCGTTGACCACGTATTCCGGGAAGCCACCTCTGGTACAGTTCCCGCGTGCATCCACGGTGGCCAGACACGTGTTGCCTTGCGGCCATTGTGTCAACGTGACAAGCGGGTCGTCGATCCAAAAGTTGGTGCGGCCGGCCTGCTGCAGAAGCCAACGACATCTGGTAGCATTGTACCGATCGCCTTGGTAGCATGCAATACCCGGAGGATCCGGCCGAAGAAGAGCTCCACCGAGGGAGGTATTGAGTTGTAGCCAGTCATCTCGGATGGGCCAGTCCCTGCTTCCTGGCCAAGCTCGACAAAGGGGGTCTTGCCAGCCTGGGTCCGCCGTGCCGAGTGGATTTCCGAAGCGCAGCGCCGAGTTCCTGCGCACGTCGGCATTGGTCAGCTGGGTTCTCTCGAAAGGGAAATTTGCTGCCCCGTCAGCAACCACAGAAGAAACCGCCAGAACAACCACAGCGACGACAATCTTCATCATGGTGGCGTGAGTGGCATCGACGTCAACCCTGGCATGGAATATGGGCTATAGCCATGCTAATAGCGGGGATTTCCCCAAGAAAAACCGGGCATCTGGGCCTTCTTAGGGATCCGGTGTTGAGGCTGCGGGGTCGATACTCAGCATGTCCCGGACTGGAATTATGGCGGATGCAGCCGCGTCCGGGATAAAACTCTTTGCTTTCCCGGGACCGTGACGATAAAAAGGCCCCTATGGCTAAATGCCAGCCCGGACTTTGCATCAAGACCCGTGTCTTTTGCGGTTGGGGGAAAATGAAAACATGGTACGCGTACGGGCGGCCAAATATCCCATAGTGTGTTTTTCTCCCGGATGCCGAGTTGGAGTACCTGCAGTCCAGCCCTTGAGGGCTTATTAGCGTTAGGGTTTCCAGCTTGGCATTGCACTGCGTGGACTTCACAAGGGCGTTTGTCGTGGATGACCAAGCAGCTCAGAAGTTAGAGGCGTGTCATTTACCTGTCAAGACCTCGCGTGCTTGAGGTTTCTGGGAAGTCGCAGTAGCTATTGGGACTGTCGACCAAGCATAAAAGAAGACAAAAACGTGGACGGGATGAAAACATCGACATTGTGGACCGCTCCTTCTCTCTGCCATGCGCTGCAATTAGGGCTCCAATTAGGGCACCCAAAAGGAAGGAACGCGAGACGCAGTGTCATTTTGGGAGCGGATAGCTAAATTTACGTCCATTCGTATTCTTTCATGTTCATAACGCCCCAACGCCGACTCAATCCACCAACGAGCAAGAAAACCGACGAGTGTCCCATCACGACCAACTCCGACCACTCTAGTTCCCCCACGAGTGTCGCCCTCCGCCCTCGACCCTTAATTGCTCACAGCGACTCAGACTGCGAGTCGCCCTAGCCCGACTGACGGCTCTCCATCTCCTCCCGACGTCTTTTACATTATCCAGCGCATCGCTGCCGCCCTTCTCCAGCCGAGCTGACATGCTGATGACACTCTGCACACGCCGGTGCTGGATCCGCAGAAGTTGGTCGGGACTTATGCACACGGCAAAGCCAGGCGGTGGCGGGCCCTTGGGGCTAGCTACGCACACAACACTGTCGGTCGGCGAGCAAGGCAGGCCCTGATGGAAGGGAAACGGGAACTCCCAAGTGACGAGATCCGAGTCGAGAGAGTCCGAAGACGTTGTTGAGTCGTTGTCATCGTCAAAGTCGTCATCGTCACCGCCGTCATCTCCGTCCGACGAAGATCGACTAGCAGAATTCGCATCTTTGGGAAGAGAATTTCTGTTTAAAGAGGGTACCGAGGCGAGGCGCGTGTCTACGGTCAGGGGTGACTTGGTGAGTGCTGAGTGCTTGGCGTCGAGCATTGGGTCGAAACCTCGACGGCACGGCTCCGCTCCGTCTTTGTGGGCATTAACAGGCTCACACTGGAGGCTGAGTGGTCCAGCTAATGTCGCTGGAGGAACTTCGGCTGGCAGTTCCACCGGCGGGGAGTTTTCTGCTGTAGATTGGCTGCCGCGGCTGGATCCTACCTCTGGTGTCGGTGCCCGCTCAGCACCTGGATCGCTCCTCGTCAGGAGCGGGGGAGACAACTCCCTGCCCCTGACCAACGACTTCTCCAGAATTATGTCAAGATTCAGACCGCCCTGCTGGAGAGCCTCAACCACGTCCCCGAAAATATCCGGGTCACCTACCACCCGCAGATCCGGAATCGGTCCCCCATTCCCACTGAACATGCCCGGTTCGGGATACCGCCCAGCCCAGATACACCAGACAGTTACGGCCGCTGCGTATAGATCGTCTGACTCGGTGGGCAACACACAATGTCCTGGTTTGGTATTTCCAAGTAGCTGCGGTGATAGGAAGTCTCCATTTCCGTTCCAGCTCAGCCTGCTCCGCGAAAAAGTCCTGCCGGCGAGCCGGGCGTTACTGAAGTCACCGAATACAAGCCGGCCATCAGCATTTCGCTGTAGGACTTCTGGGTGGATATCTCCGTGTACGATGCCCCTCGCGTGAAGTCGCGAGACTAGTTCGGCGATTTGAAGGGAGAGAGGTCTTCGGTCTTGAGGCTGGATGGCGGACAGAACGAGGGGGTTGCCGCGCGTGAAGATTGCCGCATCGTGTGCGAACCTGGTCATGTCTTCATGAATATGACCGACCGTGGCAAGTAGAGGCAATGCTAGTTCTGGCCCGGCGAGGTGGAATATATCACATTCAGACCGGGTGCATGGCTTCAACACCAATGTGTCGCTGAGAATCCGAACAGCGGTATCCTGAGCTTCTGCCCATCCCTCCTCGGCTAGTGCGACTGCGTTGGAGATGCGGGGGTCTGTCGAAAGCATGACGGGAGATAGATCCTCGGCCTGGAGCCCCCCTTCCCGCCAGGTGTGGCCGGATTCTACCGGAAGCCCGGGGCGCTGCATGTCGTCGAGGCCGACAAGGGCGTTGAGATGAATCAGCAACAACGAGTAATAAGTTTGTTGGTATCTCGCATCAAACAAGTCTGCGAAAGCTAAAGCAATCCGAAGAAACCACTTCCTGAGGCCATCGTTGCATCCATGCGACTTTCCCAGCGCTATATACCGCCGCCTAGCCTTCCAAGCTAGTGGTCCATCTAGGATAAAGGGATTGCTTCGGTCAGTAGCCGCTGCAAAGCCACCGCCGGCCTACAAAAACAACCGCATGATGGCATGAGACGGGCCTTTTCACTGTCAAACAGCCCATGGTGGCGTCCAACCTGGGAAGCCGGCATCATCCGGGGGTTGGATGGCATTCTTTGGCGCCGTCCTTTTGCAGCATGCAATTTTTACCCATAACAGCTATCCGATAGGCAGTTCTGTGGTGTTGGGCGTCCAATTCTATTTACCTTGCGGCGCAAAGCGCCGTGGTTGCGAAGGGCGCTTAATCGAGGTTGAAACAGGCGATGGTGGGCCAACCATTGGTCTGCAACTGCCACCAGCCCGCGCATTTACATTGGCGACCGATGCATCGACTAGCGGCCGTCACACGGGCTGCATGACGGCGGGACGGCCATTCTCGAGATTTTCCTGACATCAAAACTTATGAGCCCCGTCCGGTTTTGTCTTGTTGATCGACGAGGTGGGGGTCAACTGAATGTCCGCAGAGGCGGTGGGAGCCATGCCATTGGATAAAATTTCTTCTTTGCGTCAGGGTATATCAGTGCTAACATATTATTAGGAACAGAGAGTAGCCCATTATCGGCGTCGCGGGAAACGCGTTGTAAGCCATTCCATGCCTTCCGGTTCGACATGCATCATGTCTCTAACCCAGCCGAAAAGCTCAAAGGCTCGGTAACGCGGGTGCTGAAAATGCCAGTTCACGTATCCTTTCTGATGCGTTTCCCACAGCTTCAATACCAAGGCCCTCATTACCTCCTCATGCCCACCTCGGCTATTGACCTCCTTGCTATGAGGCATTTTGAGCAGCTCCACCAGCTCAGCAATGCTATACGCTCTGCCGTCAGGGCCGTACCGAGCCTCAACTGCGCTTGGGCGAAGGAGGCGATTGATCCGAGCCGCTGGGACCACGGCTTTCCCGTACACCTCGTCAAAAGAATCGCGGAGACACCAGCCACCATCGGGTGCCGTACCAGGCATGCCGATCAACCGGCGCTCCTTGGTGATGACGGCAAGTGATGAGGTTGTGTCGCCAGCGAGAAGCTCTTTGGCAAACGAGAACAAGTCATTGATCGAAAGGATGACGTTGCGCAGCTCGGGGATAGCTGTGACCCATAGATATGTCGGGACGTCAACGCCTCCGGGGGCGCGGAAGCTTGAGATAGCAAAAGTCTCAGCAACCGCCGACCGCTCACGCAGCCATGCCGGCCACCCGTGCGGGACGAGGTAATCCGAATCCGAGTCGGGCCGGTCGCTATCAAGTGGTAATGGGATATCGGACCCCCGGTCCTGTGCTAGTCGCTCGGCCTTGTCGCGTGCCACCTCGGTCGCGATGTCTTTCACGGCGAAGTAACGTGCTTGGTCTTGTTGGATGTGATACTCGAGTGCGCAACCCTCAAGGTACATAGTGCACGAGTGTACTAACATGTTGCCCACAAAGGGATCTGACATGTGCCGTGCCAACTCTAGCGTCCCTCGGCGATATAGCTCAAACCAGGGTCCGCGAGGGCGTGATTTGGTAGCGTTATCATCCATGATGCGTACTAGAAACGATGAAGCCTCTTCAGCCAACGCGGCATCCTTGTCGATTAGGTCGTCGAGGTAGATGGCAATGCTGATGTACTTGACCATGGACACCTTGGTCTCAAAGTCACCACCTTCGTAGACACGTTCCGTGTACGTCATCCCGGCATCGACGCTGGCAAGGAATGTCATATCAACGGGACCAGTCCGGGGTTGGACTTCGGTTTTGATCCACTCGATGCAGCGGGCGCGGAGGGCATCATCAACTGGTTGTGGCTTCCACTGTGTACCAAGATCTTGCATTAACTGCCGGCAGATCTGGCTAGTCGCGTCAAGAATGGAATAGACTTGGTCTTGGGAGAGGTCTTCAAGTGAAGTGACGTCGAGGGCGGGTAGGTGCCCAAGTGGGCGTAGATGTCTTGTTGCACACATATTGCGGTAAGATGTTGGGGTAAACGCTTTGGCTGTTGAAAGTGGGGAGATGAAGGCAGAACTGAACAGAACTGACGTTTTATAGACAATTGATGCCTTTACCAAGCCCATCGCAACATTGGTTGCCCCCAGGTACGTCCCATCCTTCATCTCTCACAAAACACCGGCGCATCCGTCCAAAAACGGTATTGGGATTAGCTTGCGTTTTCGCGATGTGTAACAATAATACCCCGATTAGGACGTCGAATGCGCTAGCTTTTCCCATTTTCACTGTATCTCCCAGCACCGGCACAAGGATTTCAGGCACAGCCCCCTATTGGACGCTGAGGACGGCCCGAGGTGGCGACCGCAGCTGTCAGTGCAAGCAAGCTGAACGCCATTCCCGCCTAAACCCACAGGGATGGGGGACACTGCCACTTTCCCATACCTCGGTTGGTTTGGTGTCGGATTGTCCGCTGGAAGAAGCCGTCGCTAAGATCTTGGCTCCCTGTACGTAATTGCCCCACGCACATCAACACATCTCAGCAACCGGCAGCTGTCCATCGATGCAGGGCCGGTGGGCTTCCTCCAAGACTAAGCAGGGCGACGGGATTCGACAGTGATGAGACTGTCATGTCTGCAAGGGACCCAATGCAGCGAGGGCTGAGTGATGGCCAAGTCAAGTTAATGGCTCCGCGCATCGGTCTGTCACTGAAACGGTGATGGCATCAGTAACGCCAGCTGAGTGTGTGCGCCCTTTGATCTTGAACTCCAATTCCTTTCGATTGGTTTCCTTGACATGACGGTTTAGGTCATGCATTGGAAGCGTTGCGCCTTTGGCAGTCTAGCCGAGACTTTCCACTTCTCCACAAACTCCGTCCTCAAGAGATAATATAGGCCTGTAAGGAATGTTATATGGCTCCTAGTAAGCGTCGGGGACGAACATAGTTGCCAGGAATGGTTTTGGGTTGCATCAGTCAAGACCCTTCTAGAGTTGAAAGTTGCACTCCAGAAATCTTGCAGGGGTTAAACTTTGAGGGTTGCGACACTGCACAGGGGAGTCTTTTGATTTTCATGAGAAGAGTGTCTGGGCTGAGTGAGGTCAGGCGTTTTCACCTTGAGAATTGAAAGGGGACCGGACTGTGAGTGAACTCCAACCATTGGGGTGGAGGAATTAGATAGGTACAGACATCATGTTGCATTATGTTTGATCGAACCCCGAAAATCACGGGACAAAATGTCATCCCCTCCAGAGGGGTTGAAAAGGCAGCGAAAAAAGCGTGGAGAGAACGACTATGAACCATGCATGCGAGAACAAATATGCATGGTGCACGTGAGCCTTTTAACCCTCTCCAGAGGGGCCGAAAATGCAGTGAGGGGCTTCAGGAGGTGGCGTGTTTGGTTTTGAGAAATGTTCTCCAGCAGAAACCGCTGGAGTGCCGAGGGACTCCCTTTGCATGGCTGTGTTTGCTTCTGCCTTTGCGCCTTCAACTGGTGTGACTGAGAGCCTGCAAAACTAGACTGCCTCCAGAGAAATGGAAAATGCAATGCTGAGAGACTCAGTCGGCCTCTTTGGTTTTGAGAAACGTTTTCTAGCTGCGTGTCTAGTGGGAACCGTAAACCTCTCCAGAGAGACAGAAAATGCAGTGCTACCGGGCTACGCCGGCCTGGCTGTGCTCTGCGTCTGCCTTTTGGGCGCCTTAGGTTTAACTCCTGTGACTGAGAGCCTGCAAAACCAGACTGACCCCAGAGGGGTCGAAAATGCAGTGCTGAGAAACTCAGCCGGCCTCTTTGATCTTGAGAAATGTTCTCTACCTAGGTAGTTGGAATCTCTCTCTAAAAAGGTCGAAAATGCAGTGGAAGACGAGTACTTTGGTTCTGGGTTGAAAAAAAAACTCTCCCAGAGAGAAAGGAAAATGCAGTGCTAAAGGGAGGACTGCGTCAAGTCTTCTTCAACGGGTGTGCATAATGCTTCTGTCTCTCTCTCTCTCTCTCTCTCTCTCTCTCTGCCTTAGGGCTTTT
>Ga0247760_1001609_pt1 | contig 20209 bp, 22 predicted proteins | sample UWRJL171409R4_FD_179936 | JGI IMG/M metagenome (GOLD analysis project Ga0247760, IMG submission 179936) | Plant litter microbial communities from Arlington Agricultural Research Station in Wisconsin, United States - UWRJ-L171-409R-4 | ecosystem: Environmental > Terrestrial > Plant litter >... | reverse complement strand
CACAGGGAGCATGGGGAATTGCGTGCGTGAGCGGGATGTCAACAAGAGGGCGCCGCTGTGGCAGCGGCTGCGGTATGTGGTTGTTGACTGCGGGGCCTGGGTGCATGTCGCGGTGGTGGTGGCGTTTGCGGTCGGGGCGGGGATGAGAGTCTGGCAGGTGGTTGCGCGTCATGGTGCGGGAGAGGGACACGAAATGTGGGTGGAGATGCTCAAGGCCGTGGCGTGGCCGTCGCATACGTGGGTTCCGACGGTGTTGGCGTGCTGGACGCCGATTAGGTATGCCGTGTGGCCGCCGAGTGTGCCGGAGAGGGAGAGGTTGATGGGGCCCGCGGGGAAGAATGGGGTGAGGTATGCGAGGGAGGAGGCGAGGAGGGTGAGGTGGAGTGGGTGGCAGGTGGGGTTTCCAGAGATGTATACGGGGTTTACGGTGGCGGTAGGGGGGTTGTTTGTTGCTAGTTGGTGGTTGTGATAAAGGGAGGGCTTGTAAGAGTTTCGGTTCTTTTTCTTCGAAGCCCAGTGCCTGATACCTGTACAAGAGAAGGGCCGATGGCTATCTATTGTTCCCATCTTTGTTCGCAGCCTTGACCTCCCATAGCTTTGCAGCTCGGCTCAAAAGATCTGGACTTCTCCTGTGTACAAGACAACCTTGCCACCCCACTTCTCCTTCGTTGCCGTAGTGAGGACCTCATACATGCCGTTTACCGAGTCCTCCACTGTAACTGGCGCCTTCTCAACGCCAAAGGTACGAGCTCCCTCGTTGCCCATTTCAGTCTGCACCCATCCCGGATCCAAGAGAAAGGTGTTGAGCCACTCGTCTTCAGCGTTGATTCGGATGCCATACCAGGTCAAGGCTGCCTTGGTTGGTCCATAGACTGCGTTCGGCACAGGGAGATGTCGTCTGAATTCGCCCAGTTAGCTATTCGGCCATGATTCAACTTGGAGAATAGGGGTACTCACCCAAGCGCACCAGCCCCCGACCCCAACGGCACAAATATCGGCTTCCCAGTCGACTTCTGCAGCAAATCCCTCGTGGCCTGGTACAATTCCACAGGCCCGAGAACATTCACAACATAATGCTCCAAAATCTCGCTGCGCTTAGCGTCCTTGACGAGGGGGTACCCCTTGACGATGGCAGCATTGGCAATGACCGTGTCGATGTGAGCCACGCCCTGCGCTTGGGCTTGTTTCACGGCATCGAAGGCGGAGTTTTCGACCGAGGCGTCGTATTTGACGACGATGAGTTTGCTTCCGGCGCCTATAGGGAGGTCGAGGAGGGCTTGGGAGGTGGGGTGGTTGGGGTCACGGTTGGCGGCGATGACGGTCTTTAGGAATGTTAGTGTTAGTATGATGGTGATTGATGGTAAAGGGGTAGTTGACTTGCGTGGTTTGGCTGCGCGAGGAACTTGGTGACTAGACCCAAACCGAGACCACGGTTTCCGCCGGTGATGAGGATGGTTGTTGGTGCCATTGTCGTAGCTTGTGTCCGTGCAGTGTAGGTAATAACGAAAAATAAAATGGAAAAGATAGTCTACAGCAAGTAGTCTGGGTTCAACGTTCTCCTCGGTTTAAGATGGGTCATGTGCTCTTATCAGAAAATATGAAAGGGTGGTGCATATCGACTTCTCATGACTGGTGATTGTTGGCCATGCGGTCAGATTGATGACAAATGCAGCAGTTACCAATCAAAACAGCGAACGGGGGTTGGAATGTAGGGCCCACAGTGCGAGACGACTTCTTTATCGTTGCCATTTGTCAGCTGCTTGTGACTGCCTGTTGATGTTACACAACATTGAAGGGACACCGCAAAGACCTGCATAGTGCATCATTCCGTCCTTTGTCTCCGAACCACGCCCCGTGCTTTGTGGAATCTCTCTATTGGTCCGGTTGGGCCCATGAAACACATCCTGTCCATATTAATCATAACCCCTAGCCCATTACTGATGCTTGAAGCTCGGGGCTCGCTTCTCCAAGAAAGCAGCCTGTCCCTCTTTGAAATCTGAAAGACTAAAAGTCGAGTAGTAAAGCGCCCGCTCAGTAGCCATCCCTTCGGCAAGGTGAGAGTTCTCGGCTGCCACCAACAAGTGTCAGCGTTTCACTCCCAAAACAATGCGCAAAACAGCACCTACCTGTCAAAACAGCTTGTTTGGCTAGACTCGTGACCAACCCAGACATCTTCGCAATCTTGACCGCTAGACTCATAGCTTCGGCAAGCACTTCTGGTCGCGGAAGCGATTTGCTAACAAGACCTAGCCGCTCCAGTTCCTTGCCGCTTGAGGAGTCGCCGGTCAGAATGAGCTCCATGGCCTTGTGCTTGCCCAGCGCTCTCGCAAGTCTTTGGGTTCCGCCTGCACCCGGGATGGTCCCAATCTTGACTTCTGGTAGACCGAACATGGCGTCTTCGGCGGCGTAGATGATGTCGCACTGTGGGTATGTTAGGTTGATGATAAAGTTGATGAAAATGGAAAACTTACTGCAAGTGCTATTTCGAAGCCTCCGCCGAGCTGAAAACGGGGGAGGATGTCAGTTCTATTTACACCGCAACAATAAGGACAGACAAGAGCAGCGACTAACAGCAAATCCAACAACCGCCGCGATGGTGGGTTTCGAGAAGTTGGCAAAGGCGTCGGTAAGGTCCTTGAGAAATCTTCTCTTGTGTCCTTCGCGTGTAGTGATTTGTGATAACTCGGAAATGTCCATCCCCGCTGGATATCGATCAGACGGGTCAGTGTACATCATCTCATGGAGAAAAAGAGGAAGCACGAACCGCAAAAAGGCCCATCAGGGCCACCGGTCAGTACGACAGTGCGCACAAAATCCGAAGAGTCAAGCTGAGTGAGGATGGAGACCAAATCATCAATCATGGACTGGGAAAAGGCATTCCGCTTCGCCGGCCGATTTAGACGGATCAGTGCAACACCTGCCCCATCGTTGAGGGTCAGCTGGATGTCTTGGGAGTTTGCCATTTTGGGTTGCAGGATTGGCTGGAACAAGTTTAGTTTTGAAAGTGAAAATAGGAGGAAGAGTACAGGCAGTTGAAAATTTACGTTAATGTCACTGGGACCTTTAAGTTACCTTATGTCTGGACGAATGATGAGGACAAGATGAAATACGACAACTAAGTCTCAGGATGGCCTTCGGGTAAGCGGCGCGGGGTTATACGTTAGAGTTGTCTGGGACCCCTCTGTGGTTGCGCCTTAGGTATCAATGCTCCCTAGTCAAATGACGAAACCGCAGGTCCATGGTAGCTTGCGGGGACCGTTACATGCAAACTACAGGCGACGAAGTGGATACCGGCAGCCGAGTGGACCAGCCCGAAATGCAATTCTCTGGGGTAAATGACCTCCGCTCCGAAATACGAACGCTTGGAATATGGGCCGTTACTACTTTGACTTGCAAAACCATGTGCACGTAACCTAGCATTAGTGTCTCGGAAATCAGGCCAAGCGTTTGTGTAGTAGTGGATTAGAGTTGCTGTCGCATTCAACCCCCTAAGCGAGTTTGTCAGTTCTTCGTCATGTCTAGTCAGATAATTGATAGTTGCATGTGGGTGGCGTTGATGGCGGGATCCCTCGGGATCTGTCTTAGCGGCGACCGGCACTGGTCCCCGAATTCGGCCTCATGGGTGAGCTCGAGGAGTACGAACGGGTACGCATTGGCGATGAGCGGCATTGCAACGTCCGTTGTGCGCAAAATTGTCTGTCTGGGAAAGTGCTCCGAGACTCAGTCCACTACAACCATCCATCCCCAATGAGGCATCACGGCGATAAAAGACACGAAGGCCACTTTTGGAGAGGCTGACAAGTTTGGCAAAGGCAACCGCAAAGATGAAGCCGTCACTCATTCCAACCCCATCGTTCCACTCGCTTGACAACCTGTCCTCCTCAGACAGGCACCTCTTCAACCTCTTTGGGCGCGGTAGGCTCGCGAGACCACCACATCCCACCGCGCATCGTGCTTTTGAGGCAATTGCATCCGCGTATCCCGAGGCCGTTGCTGTCCGTCAACATGACGGTGCTACCATCACATACAGCGAACTCAATCGGCGGGCCAACATCCTCGCCAATGGCCTGAGGAACGAGCATGGCATGGTAATGGGAGATCGTGTTGTCCTTGTTTTCTCACGCTCCATCGAGATGGTCGTCTTGATTTTCGCCGTTCTCAAGGCCGGCGGCCAGTACGTCCCAGTCGATGGCGGTGTGACGCCGGTCGAGACACTTGCGCACATCATCGCCGACAGTGGGGCCCCGATTGTGTTGTGCCTTCCCAAGCACAGAGCCAAGGTGGAGCAGAGTCTTTTGTCTGCGCATGCACATACTCAAAGGGAAGGCGTGACTGTCATTGACGTCGATCACCAGAGCTTTGGGTCCTGGACTTTGGGCGATGCAAGCAGCCCAGCCGTTGATGTGCGCCCACAGGATGGCGCGTATGTGATTTACACTTCAGGCACCACGGGGAAACCCAAGGGTGTCGATGTCATTCACAGCGGTGTCACGCACATGCTCCTGGCTGGGCCTGCAAAGCTGGGAATCATGGTTGGCAAGAAGGTCGCGCAGCAATTGAACGTTGGGTTCGACATGTGTGAGTGCTACCCCTCTTTCCCTTCTGTTTCTTTTCTTCCTGACCCTTACTGACAACTTGGTTACAGGCGCTTGGGAAGTCCTGGCGACTTTAATGAACGGCGGCACGCTCTGCACCCGCGGAAGCGGGGACGGGAACTGGACTGACTGTCTGCGACGGGTCGACATTGTCATTTCTACACCCACCATTGCCATCACCCGATTTCCTCGACACGACGACTTCCCCAACCTCGAGACTATCGCTGTTGGTGGCGAGCCATGCCCGCAGGCTCTGGCTGACGATTGGGCACCCCATGTCAACTTCTACAACGTTTGCGGCCCGACGGAGATCAGCATGCTCAACACGGCCCATCTGCATGAGCAGGGAGCAACTCTTACAATCGGAAAGCCGAACCCCAACACAACGCTCTACATCCTAGACGAGGACAAAAATCCCGTTAGGATTGGCGAGCCTGGTCTCATGTGGGTGGGAGGAGCTGGCGTTTCCAGGGGATATCTCAACTTGCCCGAGCTGACGGCGAACCGGTTCAAGGTCGACAAGTTCACCAACAATGGGTCCATGATGTTCAACACGGGTGATCTAGGCCGGTGGCTTCCCGACGGTAGCCTGGAGATGCAGGGGCGCCAGGACGACCAGGTCAAGATCAACGGCTTCCGAATCGAGCTGGACGGGGTATCCCGTGCCATTGAGGCACACCCGAGCGTCATTAAGGCGTGTGCGCTTAGCGTTGATGGGAAGCTTTGGGGCTTTTACTCTGCCCCTTTGGCGATTCCCGTCGAGGACCTACAGCACTCAGTCGGCATGCACCAGCCCTACTATGCCGTTCCGGCTGTCTGGCGGCATATCGAAGAGCTCCCCCTCACGGCAAACGGCAAGATCCACAAGCGTGCTTTACTTGAGAAAGCCATGGCCGTGGCTGACCGCGGCCTTTTCAGCAGCGGTTCCAGCAGCAGCAGCAGCAGTCATAATGAGAAGACGCCTGAGAGTGTCGAGACATTTGAGTTGCCACCCATAAAGAAGAATTTCATGGGCTCTCAGTGGCTGCGTCATACCGGCCTCTCGGCGTACCGAAAGCTATTCGGCACCATCATGGCCGCCAACATCGCTGCCTTCGCCATCCTGTTGTGGCAGAATAGCGCATCTGAATACCGGCTACCCCTATCCAGTCTCTCCACCGCTGTCAGTGCCAACCTTCTTGCCTCTGTCTTGTTTCGGCAGGACTACGTCGTCAACTTCATCTTCTGGCTGGCCACACGTCTTCCCACTTCGCTACCACTTTCGATCCGCTGCCACTTCGCTCATGTCTACCACTACGGCGGTATCCACTCAGGTTGCAGCGTCGCCGCATCCCTCTGGTGGCTTGTCTTCACCATCGCCGTGACCCGCCAAGAGCTCGGCGCCGTCGCCCTCGTGCTCACCTACTTGATCCTGGCTCTCCTCTCAGCCATCCTCGCCATGGCGTACCCCACGGTCCGCGCCAAACTCCACGACCAATTTGAGTGGACCCACCGCTTCGCAGGATGGACTGCCCTCGCCCTCGTCTGGGCCCATCTCCTCGTCGTGACCGTCGCCTCCCAGACCGCATCTGGGCAGCCCCTCGGCCTCTCCCTCGCCCGCACACCAGCCCTCTACCTCCTCATCCTCACCACCCGCTCCATTGCCTCCCCTTGGCTCCGCCTCCGCCGCGTCCGCGTCATCCCCGAGCCCCTCTCCGCTCACGCCGTCCGCCTCCACTTCACCTTCCACACCCCCCGCCCCTGCGCCTCCCTCGGCATCCGCATCACAGACCGCCCCCTCGTAGAATGGCACGCGTTCGCCGCCATCCCCGCCCCTTCTTTCTCACTTCCCGGCACCCTCACCACAACAGATACCACCCCTATACCTATCCCCGTCCCCGGCCCCGGCCCGGGATTCTCCATTCTCGTCTCCAAAGCTGGCGACTGGACCTCCCGCATAATCGCCAACCCCCCCACCACCCTCTGGACGCGCGGCACCCCCGCCTCGGGCGTCCTCGCCATCGCGCCCCTCTTCAAATCCCTCGTCCTCGTCGCCACCGGAAGCGGCATCGGGCCCTGCCTCCCCGTCATAATGGAGCGCAAAGTCCCCGTGCGAATCATCTGGTCGACAAAGAACCCGGTCAAGACGTACGGTCAGGAGATAGTCGATGAGGTGCTGAGGGCGGATAAGGACGCGGTGATTTGGGATACGGGGGAGAGAGGGCGGCCGGATTTGGTGCGGATGGCGTGGAGGGCGTGGAAGGAGGGGGGGTGTGAGGTGGTGGCGGTGGTTAGTAATAAGGAGACTACGGGGAGGGTGGTGAGGGAGTTGGAGGGACGGGGGGTTAGGGCTTTTGGGCCGATTTGGGACTCTTAGGGGAGGGCATAAGAGAGAGAGGGTTCCTTTTGTTTTGATATGTGTAGGTCAGTGATTGTATTGAGGCTGAGGATGAAGAGTGGGATGTGGAGTCATTTCAAGGACGTCTAAAGGCGTGGCTTTTGGGTATTGTCATCGTGGCACTCTCAGGATACAAATGTTTAATCTTTGCATCGACGTAGGGTAGCGGTTTGCTTCACAATATGAGCTTTCACGACGTCTTCTGCTGCTCTTCGCAGTCCATCGCGTCGTTTTGTCTAAGTAGTGTACACATGCACTCCAATAGGTAGGCAAGAAAGTCTAGACCCGGCAGTCAAGTGCTATCTAGTACGTATAGCACAGAGTCCCGCCCTTGACATCCATGTAATCCTTCACCACCGCATCCGCGGCCAGCCCAGCCATAGGCATCACGTCGTTCAGCGAGACCTGCGTCTCGTAATCCAGACGGAGCCCACTGTACTCATTCGTCCTCGTCTGCGGCGCCTTCTGCTGCCACAGCCACCACAGCCTATCAACCTGAGTATGATGCAGGAAGAACAGCGGGTCTATCCAAAATGTTAGCAAAGCCCCAAAACCCAACTTCAACCCCAGCTCCAGGACAGGAGACAACTCACCATTCGGACTAGCATTCTGAAACCCCATATCCCCCGACCCAAACCCCACCCCCCTATGAATCGCCGCATGCGGTCCCCCCTCCAAATCTCTTCTGAAGTCATCAAACACACTAATCCCCAAAATCCCATTCACCACCTCCGGCGTGTAGCTCGAGTTCCCCATATCAATAATATTCGACAGCGGATCATCCTGATACCACTCCCTACTGAGACAATGCGGCTGGACTTCCTCATTGTAATACACGGGTCGGTAGTTCTTGAACGGTCCGTCGGTCACGCACCGCCTGCCGTCCTTGTCGCGGGTGGTGGCGCCGTTTCCGCCGAAGCCAGTCACGGGGTCCCACACCGCGGCTTTGGTGGGGGCAGGCGAGTCAGCGACCCAGTCCCAGTACATCGCCGTGCCGGTGTAGCCGCAGTCGTGGAGGGCTTTCTCGTAGACGGTCATGAAGAAGCGGTGCCAGGGGAGGAAGCCGGCGAAGTCGTGGATTACGGGGAAGAGTTTTGCGTGCACGATGGCGAAGTCGTCGTGCAGGGTGGAATTTCCGTTGTTGTTGAGGCGGGAGGGTTTCTTGGTCACGCAGACGGCGGCGTTGAGGTAGGCGGTCTTTTCAGCGGTGGTGGCTTTGGACCAGGACTTGCGGAGCTTGGGGGTGGTGCAGGTTGCTTTTATGCTGAGTGGGGTTGGGCTCTGGGGGAGGGCGAGAGCGGCGCCGGTTAGGGCGGCAAGGAGGAGGGGTTTCATTTTGAGAGACGAGCGAGGGCTTGAAGAAAGAACAGGAGCGAAAGACTGTAGCTGGGATGGCTGTGAGGGAGGATGTTCTATTACTCTAAACTGAAGGAAAAGAGTCTACTTTATACATTGTGGACGAATATCTAACTTCCTGGATCCCAGCAAGAGTACTGTGCACGAGGTTGACTTTCTCCATGTGTTCATCAGATCCCCCATCCTTCCGGTGCCGCCGCCGTGGATCGAAACAGACTCTATATCCCCTCCAATCAGCTACCATCACCGAATCCAGCAACCCGGTTCCAATGCGTAATGGTGCGCATATCATAATCTGACAACCTATCGCTGACGAATACAGACTGCCTCGGACCGGAAGCCGTCAAAAATTGCACTATCGTTTCTGCTGCTCGCCCAGGCCGAATTTTCTGTCCTGGTTGCGTCCAATTGAGATCCTCGCCGTGTGCATGGGACTGGTCTGTCAGCCCTGCGCACGAGCGAGGGGGTCGTACTCTGCGGCACAGACACGATGCGAGCGTGCAGCGCCCTACGCGCCCGCGGCGTGGGCGCAAGGGACAAAAGTCCTTCATTTTATGGTCGAGAGGAGGGTAGCGAGCGGCGTGGCAAAATACTCCAGGGGAATGGGATGAATGTCGTTCTATTCTTGGCATGCCGTGTTGCGTGTCGTTTGTGCCGGGTTAGGCGTTCTGCGCAGCACGCGGATCGACGGCCCCAGCCCAGCTTCCGTAAGCCTCCTTAATGCGAAACCCCAGACCAGTCCATAGCCTCGGCTGAGTCAGGTGTCTCGCTTGTGTGTGCGTTGGTGTTCTCGGAGACCGAACTTTTCGCAGCCAAATCAACGTCTTGTTTCTTCGTCTCCAGCAGGTTGTCGAGAGATGCTCCGATCGGGTTGAGGTGCAATGTGACGGCAACGGACTGATTGGCGGTGGAGACGTTGTCCTCCCGGCGCTTCCGGTCGTTGGGAAACTCGACATGCTCGGACCCGTTGCTAGCCTCGTCGCAAGTGAGGGAAAGGCCCTTGGCGAACTGGTTGGCAAGGATCCGATCGGCCCGCTTCGCCTTCAAGTAGTTGAGGTACTCGTTCACGGCCTCGGGGGATTGCGGCTGCGTAACCAAATTCTCATGAATGGCCTTGCTCTTCGAAGAGAAATGTCTACCTCGGGCCAAGGCGCGTTGCGCCTGCCTGGCCTGCGGGCCACCGCCCGCGGGCTCCGACCGGCCCATGATGGGGTAAAATTGAGTCGGATTGGCGCACGGCGCTCGAGGAGATGGATACTTGTTCGAGGACTGCTCAGGACGAGAATGGCAAGTTAGGGTGTTGCCAAAGGATCAGGGCCGCGGGAGAGTCTGCGCGATGAGCTTTAGTCATCTGGCATTCGAGTTGTGGACAGTAAGCCCAGTGGCGCATCGGCGAAAATCGAGGCGTGAAGGGCTGTCTGCAAGAATGAAGTTGCGGCGGTGTGGATGTGGGGCGACAGAAAGGCGATGGGATGGAAAGGGCGATGAATTGACCAAATGAAGGCACCGAACAGGCTGTCAGACCCACAAAGGTGTGAAATTTTGCCCCCCAAAGGGTCGGATCACAGTTGGCACTTGTGTTTGGAGCTACCTCCTCAATTTGAGCCAGAAGACTGAAAGCCTGACTTGGACGCGACCACAAATAAAAGCAGACCGCAGACAGGTAGAGCAGCACTCAACTACCTGAACACGTGCAAGTTGTATAAGAAGCCAATCCCACCAATTGCGAACCCAATTCCAGGAAGCAGGATCCCCGCACCCAAAGCAACACCAAACAAAATGCAATCCACCCTTGCCCGCGCCTGCGCCTGATACGCAACAGCATAGCTCAACTTCCCCTGCATGCTATTCGGCCGTGTTCCTCACATGGATAGTCACGCTGCGCGCCATTTTCAAGTGCTGCTTCTTCACCATCTCAACGGTGCAGTAATTCACCCTCCGGCCGCACACCTCCAAGGCCCGGGGTAAGTAGTCCTTCACCCTCTCGTTGGTCTCTCGTTGCTGATACTAGCTGTTTGGGCTCAGTACATTTTTCGTGAGCACGCTGGCTAGGTCGTTGGGTGTGCCGGGGTAGTGGCCAAACGCCATTGCACAATGAGAAAGACTCGCCCGGTGTGGATAGTTAGGGAGGGGTTGCATGAAATGGTTCACTATGTCAGCCATACGACTATTCAATAAGAACCGTCATCTCCTGGCAGCTGTAAACCAATCATCATCGCTGAGCCGTAGCAATCCTATACGATGGTACCTGCACTCATAGCATCGGCCGCAATGCGAACACGACTTAGAAAGTCCACCTCGGTGGATACCTGGCCGCCATGCTCACTGCTTTTACGACTCAAGAGGCCGCTGCAGTGTCATCTCAGCTGCTCAAATTTATTTGCCTAGATAGGATTCACCGATGCAACATTTCGCCGTCAAACACGCTTGCAGCATACTCCCCTTCATAACTCCGCGGCGCAAAATCATACATTTCACCCAGCATCTCCAACCATCCCCACAACCTCTCCGACACCCCCAACTCCATCTTCATCCAACCCCAATACGACCTTGGATACCGCCTATTACTCTCGTACTGCTCAGCGGTATATTGCGCATCCACCACCTTTATCCACCCCTTTTGCAGCCCCTCCGTCAAAACATCCGTATCCGCCAACAGGAACACCCATGCCTGAACTGGCGGCATATTATACTGTTGTTTTTCTTCTCCCTCGTTATTAATCATCACAGCCTCATGATCGCTGCGCACTCCCTCCATGTGCGTCTTTCTCAACATGTCTATCCCTACACCGTCGTACAGCCCCTTGTCAGATCTGACATCAAGCTTGAAGGCTTCCCAGACTTGCTGCTGCAGTTTTCGCTCGTGCGACGCGTCTGTCGGGAGTGCGGAGCATTCGAATTGCGTATTGCAGATTTTTTCAAAGGTGGACTGATGGATCGTCTTAAGGAGCTCGGCCCATTGCGCTTCGTGTTCGGGGTGGTAGTCGGTGCGGTAGAGGATGAAACCCCAGTGGGAGAGACCATCGGAGTTGAGTTTTGCGAGGGGTTCGGCGGCGGCTTTCGCGTCCATGGTTGGCTGGAGGGTGGCGATGGAAGTTGAAAAGATAATGGCCGTGCGGGGTGACCACGTTTTTTTACGTTCAAACGTGCAGGCACGATTAGTGGGAAAGGAATTTGGTGTAGGAGACAGTAGTGGCTGCACTGTAGTGGCTGTACTGTGCGAAATGCATGCTGGTATTATGCTTTGGTTCAGGCAGATTGTGGGCGGCACAGGGAGTGTGGTGATGGAAGAGTCTGTGTTTATGCAGGTGTTTCATTAACACTGAGATTTCCGAGTTGCCATTATAATCCCACACGAGATACTTCACATCTACAGCATTCAATCACCCCTAATACTGGCCAGTTGCGCTGAGCCAAATCTGCTTCAAGTCTCGCTGGTCAAGTCAGACCTGTCAAGATGTTAGCAATCGAATAACATGTTACGAAACTAAGATGAAATCGTACTGTATTGCTACTTACTAGTGCCTTAAAAAAAGACATCGCAGCTGGGCTATATACTACAGTTACAAACGGCGCTAAAACGCAGTCCTCTTTTAGTTTGTACAGGTTATTACCCTTGGCAAGGTAGTAGTATTATCTCGGAGCTCTGCTGGATGCGTCTACAAGTTCATGTTCGCTACCTACCTAGGTAGCGTGCTACATCCTTGTGGAACACAAAACAGAGCGGTTTTCTGGCCGTTCTGCAAAAGAGTGATGGAATTGCTTATTCTAGATAAAAAGGAGAGAGGGGCAGAGAGCCAGTATTATAGTGGTGAAAGTGGGGAGTCACGTGGCTAACCAGGTGACCGTTTGTTTCACAATCCTTATCTGAGAAAGCCAACCGGGGATTGAGTGCACGTCAACCGTCGGCCTCTCCGTCATGCTGAACAAGTGATGCACCATCACCAAGCCACTCCCCTCTGAGGTGGGAAAATGAGACGCGAATCGGCCAGAAAGGTGCCAGCCTCAATCAGTTCCTCGGAAATCTCGTGGCCTTTGTGTGTTCGAGCCTACTCCCTGGGTGGGCATCATTTTTCCTGGAGGTTACCTCCAACTGTCAGAAAGAACAGTTTGGCTGAGGTTTGCAAAGGGTGCTGTCTGGAAGGAGATTGTGTTTGGGTGCTGCCCGTGATATATGTGGGCTAGGCGCGGTATATCGCTCCATCGATGCAATGCACCTACCCGCTGATGCAACCTCGGACTGCGGCGTTGTGGGAAGCCTAATGCGAGGGTCAGCTGGGCACAGGATTCACCCTGTACTCAGGCAGGTGTTCACGGACCAATGATGATGAGAAACAAATTACGCGCACATGCCGGCTGCATTCACCCGCATCCGGATCTCACCGGGACAACCCCCTTCAAAGTAGATAAAACATGGCACAGGTAGCGCCCAGAATGCTTGTCTTTCTCCAGTGGTCGCGAAAACGCGCGATCTAGCAGTATTTGCCCCAAAATGAGGTCCCAAACTATCTTCATTGTGTTTAGCCTTCCAGCATTATTAGCTGAGAAGGCGGCCGCGCTGAGGACACCCCCCGAATTTGCCACCATTGTCAACTCAAGAACTGCCAACGAGAATAATTACGACTTTATCATCGCTGGCGGGGGCGTTTCCGGGCTGACGGTGGCAGACCGTCTGACCGAAGACTCGGCTGGTAAGTACCCCCTAGTTTGGGATGCGGACTGTTTCCCAGGTTCCTCCCATTTTGTGTTGGTATGATAGGTTGAGACCTAGACAAGTAAGTCGCCAGAGCCGCTCACAACCCTCTAGTAAAAGTTCTTGTGCTTGAAGCTGGCCCCTTTGACAAAAACGAGGACAGCGTCCTGGTCCCTGGGGCTTTCTTTCCGGTGCCATACCTCTGGCTTCCACTCCCCAGTGTGCCTCAGACGGCCCTCCATGGCCGGAGCTTCAACGTCCCCGCCGGGAGAGTAGTAGGCGGTGGATCTGTGGTGAATGGAATGGTCTTTGTAAGGCCGGGGAAAGGAGAGCTGCGAGCGTGGGAAGATCTTGGGGCAAAAGGGTGGAACTGGGACGCTTTGCTACCATATTATAAGAAGGTCGGTCCCCTAAGACAACTCGCATCGGAGCATGGGAACCAGCCATGAAGGGCCAAGATTAACTCAAACCACCAGAGTGAGAACTTCACCGCCCCTGACGAAATCTTTGCAAGACGGGCCAACTTTTCGTACACCCCGGAGGTCCATGGCCGCGATGGCCCTGTGCAGTGTTCATTCCCTAACTTCTACTTTCCGGGAAGCGGTAATTAATACCTCCCTACCAAATACCCCGTTTGTACCCCCATACCGTCGCTAACCCAAAGCAGAAAACTGGTTCCAAGCCGCCATTTCCAGCGGCCTGACTGCCGTCGGCGATCCTCATGACGGCACCGCGGGAGGTGTGATGTATTTCCCGACCGTTGTCGACTTCACCTCGAGGACAAGAAGCCATGCCCGGCTCAACCACCACGAGCGCGCCAAGCAGCGCCCCAACTACCACATCCTTGCCGAGCACACTGTCTCTCGAGTGCTGTTCGAAGGCAAGAAAGCCATCGGTGTGGAGTACCTGCCCACGACCGGAGGGCCCGTAGCCACCACAAAGGCAACAAAAGAGGTCCTCCTCGCCGCGGGCGCCATCCACACCCCTCAAATCCTCCAACTTTCCGGAATCGGACCCTCAAAGCTTCTCAATACCCTCAACATCCCTATCATCGCCGACCTCCCCGGATGCGGCGCCAACTTCCAAGACCAGCCGAGCATCATCATCCCGTACAACTTCACCAACAACATCTCGCCTAACGTCGGGACACTCGACTCCAGCCCGGAATACAACACCGAGCAGCGAAGGCGCTACAACGAGTCGCGAACAGGGCCCTACGTCCTCGCTCGCGGCCTGAGTACCAACCTCGCTCTTCCGCATCTCTGCGCCATGACGTCCAAGTGTCTGGAAATCGTCGCCCGCGCAAGGCAGAAGGATGGCTCTGAGTATCTGCCTGTGGATGTCCACCCGTCCGTGCTGAGGGGGTATCAAGCGCAGCGGGAGATCACGCTCAGGCAGCTGGAAGGGGATACCCCTGTTGCGATGATACACTGGGACACGGCGAACTCGGTGCGGATGTACTTCCTCCGACCGCTCAGCCGCGGATCGGTCGTGATCAACTCGACCAATCCCCTGCAGGTTCCGCTCATTGACTTCCGCAGCATGACGGATCCCGTGGACTTTGATATCGTTGCTGCGTCGACGCTGATGAACAGGAAGATTATGTCCCAGGAGACGATGAAGGTCCTGGGGCCGAAGGAGGCGGCGCCGTTTGGGGAGGAGATTACTAATGAAGAGCAGTTGAGGAGAGTCTTGGCTGGAGTTGCTGAGCCGTCGAGCGCTCATCAGTGCTGCACGGCGGCGATGATGCCGAAGGAGCTAGGAGGGGTGGTGGATCCTGATATGAAGGTGTATGATGTTGAGGGATTGAGAGTTATTGATACGAGCTACTGGCCGATGGTGCTGACGGCGGCACCAACGGCGACGACGTACGCGTCGGGGGAGAAGGTATGTGTTTTGTTTGCCAGGATTCTTGGAGCTGGCTTGAGTGTCGCGTCGCGGACACCGCTGACGATCATAATGCAGATTGCCGACGCCATCAAGAAGGAGTACCGTCTCGGAAACTTTGGCGGGAAGTGAGCTAAGGGGGTGGCGCGGAGCACAAGGTTATCGTTTTTGGAGGAGGGCGTATTGCGTATTTACACGTACTATAGAAACTTGAGTCCAAATCCAATTGGTCGAACTGAGGCAAAGGGGCTGACAGATCGTCTGCAAGGGGAGCTAGCGCTGACAACGCCTTGTGCGCCTTTCACAGCGACAACCGGATTCTAGTGCTGCATGCTGCACGTCATATTAGTAATATGTCCCAATCGCTGCCCCCTTAGACAAAACTTACCTCAACTCAACTTGAACCCAGCCACGACATCTTCAAACCACCACCATACCTTACCCCCTTCCACGAAAAACCGACATCTCCCGACTTCAAACACCCCAGGCATAAAACTTTACCAACTCCCAACTCCCAATCAACCCCTCCTCCAAAATGGCCCGCAACCCCACCATCAAAGCCATCTTCTTCGACTTCATGGGGACCTGCCTCGACTGGCACACCCCCGTGCTCTCCGCCCTCCCCGATTCAATCCCCCCCTCAATCGCGTCCTCCCTCGCAATCACCTGGCGCCACATCTACTTCGACTCCAACGCCGCGCGCCTCGCCGCCTCCCTCCCGCCTGAAGACATCGACATCACTCTGCGCGCGACGCTGCTGTCTGTGGTATCCTCGCCACAATACGCCGAGTATGCACCGCTATTTTCTGAGGGGGTGCTCCGCGACTGTGTGGGGGCTTTTCATCGCATGCCCGCCTGGCCGGATGTCCCGCCTGCGATTGAAGTGCTCAGGGCGGCGGGGTATGAAGTCTTTGTGTTTGCAAACGGCACCCCACGGCTGCAGCTGGATTTGTGTAAATCGTCGGGGCTGAAGTTTGACATGCTCTTTTCGAGTGCACTGCTGGGAGTGTACAAGCCTGCGCGCGAGAGCTATGACAAGGTCCTGGGGATGGTGAAGTACAAGCCGGAAGAGACGGTGCAGGTTGCGGCGCATGCATATGACACGCGAGGTGCGAAGGCGGTGGGGATGCGAACGGTTTATGTAAGGCGGTGGACGGATGATGTGAATGAGGATATGGAGGTTGTGAAGGGGGATAATGATGTGTTTTTGGAGGATATGAGCGGGTTGGTCGAGGCGATTGCTGCGCTGTAATAAGGAAAAAGACGAGGAGAGGAGAGAGGCAAAAATACGGAGGGAAAGGCAAAAAGATCAGTATGCCCAATAACAGGATTGAACTGTTGACCTTCGCATGACTTGATACAGAAGATCTGTATTAGTACGACGCTCTAACCAGCTGAGCTAATCAGGCTTGTTTCTTGTAGATTGTGGGTATTGTTGTGACTCATGAGTGGATGCGTTGGCGGGATGGATCCTCGCATCCGCTTTGAGCGAGACAGGAGTGCGCCGACACATGTGCGCCGCATGCCGTGGCGGGGTATCTTTCAAATGAACCGATATGGTACCAGTGGGATGGTCACGTTTCCTCTGGGGAAGGAGTTGGTGTTGGGTGGTGATGGGCGTGTTGGGAAGCAGCCTCAGCCATCTCCTCGTCTCGCTCTCGCCTCTCCCGGTCGATCCAGCGCTGAACGAGCCAGAAAGCCCTCAAATATGCAATCGATAGCCCGAATTCTTCCTGGCCAACCGCTTGCGCAGCTGCACCAAGTCTCCTCCGGAGCCATTTCCTTCTGTCATCGTCTTCGCTGTCGTCAACATCATCGCCAATCGTATCACTCGTCGTCTGCGCCGCGGCAACCAGCATGATCCAAAGATAAATGCCCGGCATCTTCTTCCATCGGATAGGGTATACGGCTTTGATATTGCGGTCCAGCGTTTTCTCGGTTTTGTATGATGACTTGATGCATGACATTGGCTGCAGCTTTATGATTGCTTGAGTGTAGATGATGGCTGTTTGATGGATGATCTGCTGGACGCGGTCGTCATCTGAGTTATCCTCCGCATGCTCGTCCGGACCTGCAATTGTGACTTCTCGTAACCTCTTATAGATAGACGATGCGGTTAGCTGAGCCTTTTCCCGGAATGCTTTGTTGTCACTCTGTGAGGAGGTGTCGGTGATCAATAGTGTCAAGACCCGAATATCGTCCAGCACTTTGGCCGTCTCGGGCGGTAGAAAAAGCGACTCTTCCAGCTTGGAGAACGGTGTCCTATGAGCCCTGACCGGGCACGCAAGATAGTCGCTATATTCCGCCGGTACGGGAAGCAGGAATGCGGCTGATGCCTTTCCGCTTTGGACACACAGGTCTTTCTCGAAGCAGCACGCGATAGCGTAATCGGCCCTGCGCAATACATCAGTCTTGCCCCCCCGAAAATGACAAGGGATTGATACTCACAGAATCAAAACCGACTGAAACAACGGATCACCCAGCGCCCACAGCCCCCCACGAGCGGCAACCAAGTCCCTCAACCCCCTCAAATGCGCCCACATACTTCCATCGTCACCCCAAAACCACTGTCAGTGACGCTGTCAGCCCTCTTCCTCGGCCTTTCCCTCTTATCCCCCAAGCAATGCCACATTCAGACTTGAACATACCTCAACGATAACCAAATGAATCACGCACCTCCAAATATCCGCTCGGTCATGAATCCCCGCCACCGCCGCATTCACCATCCGCAATACCTTCGCCTTGAGCACCAGCGCCTCCGGCGCGGCATTGTGGCGCCCCATCTCGCGCACCTGCGCCAGGGATGCCATAAGCAAGGCGATCTTGGGGAACATGGGCGATTGCAGCATCCAGGGGAGCATGAGGGTGCGGAAGATGACAGGCGGGTCGCGGCCGTCGATGGAGACTAGGTTGGGGGAGACGTAGCCTATGACTTGGGAAGGGGGAGAGTTAGTTTCCTTAGATACCGAGGAGAGGGAGTGACAGGTGAGGGAGAAAATACAGAAATCCATGAGCTCGCTGTTCCGCTCAGTCTGCTCGATTGGCGAGGTCTGCAGGCAGTTGATCGAGCTGAGGATTCCGCCGACTGCTCTCGGCGTCGAGGCGGTTGGAGGTGGCTGCTCTGGTGTCTTGAGTTCCTTCGCCTGGAAAACATGGACTGATCGTAGACTGGGATGCTCTGTAGCCTTTCGGATAGTCGGGAAGATGCACGGCACCGGCGGCCATCGCTTGGCGCAGTTGGAGCATGGTTCGCCGGGTTCCGAGGGGATGCACTGCGTGAGTTAGGAAGGCGCAAACTGAGATGCCTGGGAAAGAAAGACGAGCCTTTTGTTTGCGCCGGCGGCATTCGGCGCAGGACTTGTGGACGCGTTTGGGTGTCGAAGGAGGCGCTGTTAAGGGCTGCATAGTGATGCGGGAGGCGGCTGGAGTTGCATGATCAATTAGGTGGTCCCAGGAAGGAGGGGAGGCGCTCGATTTTTGTGCGCGATCTTGTGCCGCACGTGGCCGCCGAGACGCCGGTCTCATTGTCTAGGCTTCAGCTGGAAAGAGGGGCTGTCGGGTCGGTGCGCTGCCGCCCCTTTCGGGTTCGCGGATCCTGACCTGTGGTTGGCTGGGAGATCTGGGATGGTTGCACTTATCTGATTTGTCTTTTTCCTGTCAAATTCCCGCGAAGATCACAGATCGAGGTTTGTCCAGTTGCTTGAGTCTGGACAAGAGTTCTTGCTTCAGCTAGGTAGTTTTTGATAAAAATGTTGAGATTGTAATAACAGCAAATAATCAACCATCCTTCCCTAGGCCAAACCCCAGTCGCAGGCCCTCCGTCTCAGCAGTCATCCTAGTAGGCCTCAAATCAAATCTGTCGGTAATAAGCCTCAAAAGCCGCTCACGTTCTTCGTGTTTGAATGTGCCCACCCTTGTGAAACTTTCCCCTTCACTTTCCAGTGCCAGAACAAGACCTTCTACCACGTACTTCCGAACCCCTCTAGTCTCCCACCCACGGTAGTCCCCTACAATAAAGACAGCCAGCAGGTCGGATTGATGGAAGGCATCAAGGCTTGGGGCATCATTCTCCATGCCGAATCTGCCATCCCACTGGACGCTGACGCCGAAATGAGAACCATACTGTCTTTCGCCGGGGACGTGTTCGATGGGTGGCAGTAGTGTGTGATGAATGTCTTGGAGTTGACGAAAGCGGGCCCACATAGCAACCCCTTGGACTTTGAGAATGCTAGAGTTCTGGTCGAAATCATACAACCCTGAAGGATGTTTGGCGTGCGCAGTAGCGTCCAATATCTTGAGAAAGTATATGGGAGTATGAACGTCGTCCTTGAGATACCGTCTGTCTGCTTGAACATAGACGTCGGAGCCCGCCCAAGACCACGACGGCGCTAGATATGGTTTCGGTTTAGAAGATCCAACAGCTGAAGGGAGGCGGAGGGGGAAGGCTGTCCAGCAAAGCTGTTTGTGTAGATCCTTATGCCACAACCCGGCGAGTTAAACATCGCCGAATCGGTCTCTGAGCTCGCTGACAAGGCCAGCAACAGCTATCATCCTGTCGGTGTCTTTGGTGAGTTCGGTGTCGAGTATTGCTGGACGAGCTGGACCTAAACTCGACGGAGTTCTAGTGTAGAACCGAATTCAATTCGAGGCTTCTCGCCATAAAATAAATCCGAGGTATACCCAAAAAACAGAATTCCCGGGGTATCCCATTCGGGAATTTCTCCGAGGCTACCAACTGCTTGCATTCCTAGTACACGGCGTCCTTAGCGAAGTTGAGCTGCCTCGTTAGATATCGTTCCTGCACCACCCATCCCCGCGTGTTGAGTGGCACAAACGCCTTGGATCCGAGATTTTCGCGATACATGAAAGAATCACCAATGCGGAATTCCCGGGCTTCATTTTGATCTAGCGACGCCTTCTGGAGAGACTTGGTCGGACGTACGATGATGGAAAGAGTTGTGATGATGGCAAGATATCGTTGGCTGAAGCAACCCTGGCTTCCATCCTCTGCCTATGTTGCAGCGATGTTGCAGTCCGCATGCTTGTGACAAGCCCCATCACAGCCGACTGTTTCTTCCAGACTGCATGGTTTCTCTGGATGATGCACAGGGAATCGATCCAAAGATACTTGAACCCCAGAGACACGGTACTGCTCATGGCATCCTTAAACGTCTTTGGCAGCTCGGTCACCATATGTTCTTGGAAGAAGCTGTCGAATGTCTCTTTACTCAGGCGGGCCGACTCAGGAAGGTTGGGACCCCAGCAGTGACTTAGAGTGAGATATGGAGCTGGGGCGACTTC
>Ga0247760_1001607_pt1 | contig 20231 bp, 2 predicted proteins | sample UWRJL171409R4_FD_179936 | JGI IMG/M metagenome (GOLD analysis project Ga0247760, IMG submission 179936) | Plant litter microbial communities from Arlington Agricultural Research Station in Wisconsin, United States - UWRJ-L171-409R-4 | ecosystem: Environmental > Terrestrial > Plant litter >... | reverse complement strand
CGAAGGGGCCCGAGCAGACCCACTTTTGATAATGAACTGACCAGTCCTAGGTCGAGTTGAATTTCCTTATCAGTTTTGACTGAATTTCCCATAGTAATTTTTTTTTAGACCACCCTTATAACAAATTGTCCTCCGGACAGGATTAACGTTAACCTTAAATCTTCTTTTCTAGAGAAATTCCCTTTAAGGTAGATTTTAAAAGTGAGATATAAAAAACCTTAATCTACACCTTTATATTAATAAGTAAGTTAAGTTTATAATTAAAAGTAATAACCTTTTTCTTAATGTAAAACAGTCTGTACTTTTTAAAGTTAAACTTCTTATTAAATCATTTTTACTTAGTTATTAAAAAAGCTTTAAAGCTAAGCTGAATTCTTACGTTATAAAACCCTAAAAACTGTTTGGATAACGGATTTGGAATCAGCGACCTAAACTGCCTTGCGCAGTGATGGCGCACCGATCGCGCACCGAAGGCGCGGCTGGCAATGGCGCTAAACCCTCTTTTAAGGGTGAAAACGTCCATCTAAACTAACGAGGAAATTTTTAGTAGAAAAGTGGGTTAAGCGAGCTGTAGCGCTTACAGCACACTTACGGACCGATTGTAAAGGGGAAGCAGAAGAATAACCAGGAGGAAAATCTTTATAAAAACTTCTAAGATGTTATAATAGGTAGGGGAGCTGAAGAGCGTACGTTTAAAGTGATCCTTAAAGCCGTAAGGGCTTACTTTAAAGCCGTCTTTAAGATGGAACAGATACGTAAACACGTTGCAAATACCCTGAAAACACCTGTTAATCTAACCACCACTATTAGTAACATTACTAATAAGAGTATCTAGAAAATCCTTAAAAAAGTAACGAAAATTAAAAAAGCGGTTAATTAGAAGACCGGACTTAATAAAGCCTACACTTATACGGGAGTGCTTTAATTAGGAAATATAACTGCCTTAACCCCAAACGCGACCTATATACACTATGTACTTAAGAAAGCCTTTAAGAAGCTTATAATTATAAATATAAACCTAGAGAATAACACCCTTATAAAGATTATATAAAGGGTTAACTAAAACATTAAGAAGATAAGTATAATAGTGGTAAAGCTTCTTTAACAGTCTGGTAATATGGTGATTACATTTAAAGAAGATAAATAGGAATAGTATAATAACTTTAATAATAAAAGTTAAGTATAATAAGCTTTAGGAGAGGGAGCGGTCTTTAAGTAACGTATTTACGTAATGTTAGTGAAGGGATTATATATTAAACTTATTAACAGTTATAACTTTATAATAGATAAAGGCTAGATAATGGAAGACCTTAGCGCTTATAATAACGTGCAGATTAGTAAGATTAACCACAGGTAAGGCTGTAAATAACCTAACGGTAAACTGAACCTTACTATATAGCTTATTATTAAAGTATATAGCCTAGAAGACGTTATTAGCTTAATTAAAAAGGGTATAATTATAAAGTATAAGCACTTCCCTTATAAACGTTACGAAAGTGAAGTGAAAGTAACTTAATATTTTAATTACAGTAAATAAGGATATAAAGTAAAGTTCTGTAAAGAGATACTATATTATTTACTATATATAAGAGCATTATATATAAATAATATAAAGGTTAACGAATAAAAAGTAACTTACCTGATAAAATTAAAGTTAAAATAATATAAGCCAGTGTGTATTAATTATAACGGTAACCACTTAGCTTTTTATAAGGATTACTGTGTGGTAAAGGAGCACTGTAAACGCGTTAGAGCGATTTTCCTTAACAGAGTTATAACGTATGAAAAACTGTATAGGGAAAGGAATAAGTAAAACCTAAACTTTACCCTTATTACTAAGTGTAAACGCATTGTAGCTAACCAGTTTACAGTCACATAGGGATACGGAAACTAGGTAATTAATAAGAGAAGATAAATCTTATAAGTTAAGGTAAGGAGACCTAATCTCTTAAAGAAAATAAGAATACTTAACAGTAATAGTATCACATAATACATAAAGCTACTAAGCCCTAACAGTGCCCTGGAGACCACACTAACCCCACCTAGACAGTAGCCTATAAAAGCCTTAGTAAGACTAATAATAACTATTAATAGAGTTTAACAACCCTTATAATTAACCATATTATTACTTATAAGTAACCCCTTATAAAACAGTTAATAAAGTTAAAAGTACTATACTGGAACATTAATAATAAAAACGTAAGACTTAATAAAGCGCTGGAAATATAAAGCGACTATAACTTAATAATAATATAAGAACTACCTTAAAGCCAGTTTACCAGCATTTTAAGATATAAAAAAGGAGGGAAATTTAATATAATTTACTATAATAGGAAGGTAGCGTTATATATTAGTAAACGGTTTATTAATATAACGTGGATTATAAACTCTAGCTTAAATTAGGCGTTAGTAACGTTTAACTATAAAAAGGAAGTTATTACAGTCTACTTAATTTATATACTAAGTAAAAAATTAAATAATTAGGTTATCCCCCTAACTGAAATCAGGGTAAAAGCGCCTTAAGGGAGAGTAGTTATAATAGGCGACTTTAACGTATATAACTTAGTATAGGATAAAGAGGGACGTAAAAGCCTTAAAGTTAAGTTATTAATAAGGTTAACGGAAGACTAGGACCTAACGTTAAAAACCCCTTTTAGGGAATTAATATAACTTAAATATAAAAATGGAGAAAGAGACAGTATAATAAATTACGTATAGGTATCTTACACATTAGATATTAACTACTTAAGTGTAAAGAGTATATTAAGTTAGATTATATACTGTAAGCAGTTAAGATTAATAACACATTAGTAAAATAAAAAGAAGGAGAGGAAGGTTACAGCTATAAAATGATAAACATTATAATAGTTACAGTAATAGTAAAACACCTTATAATACTAACTAGTATAAATAATATCCATAAATTAGAAGAAGCTTCTAAAGCACTGTTAGAGGAGCTCCTGTATATTACAGACATTATAGTATTTAGAAGGAAACTGAATATAGGGATTATAACGTTATAATAAAATAACGAAATAAAGAAAGTTATAAAAGACGTAAGGAGAGTGGAAAGGATATAAAGAATATAACGCTCTTATACTGTAAAGAAAGAGTTAAGGAAGGTTAAAAGGTATAAAGATAAGGTGATTAATAAGGTGTAAATAAGGTATTAGTAAGGCTCCCTTAATAAAATAGTAACTAATAAAGACTTAAAAGAAATATAGAATATTAAATGCTAAGTTAGATTACACAGCCACTAACCCCCTAAACTATTAGCTATTCTAGCACTATAAGCTACGAAAAACACTACACTTAATAAACCCTAAATAACCATTACCTATATTAAAAAGATAAGAGAATTTAGTAAACACTTCTTCCTTACACTAGAAATAAACCTCTTAAAACTTAAAAACCTTAACTAAAAAGTAAGCTCCTTCTTAAAAACCATACTAATAGATTAAAAGGTAAAGGATTTAGACGTGAAAGAGGTTATTTAAAGAGTAGGTGTTTTAAAAGTATTAAGACTAGATAAGATCTTTAACAGCTTCTTAAAGACTTATAATAAAGATAAAAGACTGTTAGTTATCTTAATAAAGATCACATAAGTAAATTTTAACCTTAATTATTACTTAAAACGTTAATACATTACATACGTTATAATACTGTTAAAATTAGAGAAATCGATTAATAATAAGAAATACATTAAAGTATACTACCTTGTAACTTTATTAGACGTAATAGGGAAGATTATTAAAGCTATCCTAATAAAGAGGATCTCTACTGTAACAGAAACGGCCTGTATACTCCCTAACCTTTAGTTTAGATTTAGAAAGAAAAAAGTGATAGATATAACTATTTAAGCTATCATTAACAGCGTTTACACGGTATAGTCACGTAAAGCCTACACCTCACTATTACAGCTAGATATCACTAAAGCGTTTAATAAAGTAGATTAGAACTAACTATTTACTATATTAAAAAACTTAAAGTTTAAAAGAAAGCTTATCCTCTAACTAATTAGTTATATATATAAGAGAATAGCTTAATTACTGTTTAATAATAGGCTGTTAACACTGTAAAACATCACCTAAGGGATCCCCTAAGGATCCCCCTTATTAATAATCCTCTTTATCCTCTTTATTAGTACATTATATAAAAAGCTAAAATATATTAAAGGCTTAATTACACTAGGTTTTACAGACGATATAAACCTTTAAGCCTTTATATATAATATATTAACATATTATAAGATCTTTAAAGTTATATATAAGATCTGTAAGGAATAGGTAAAGGAAAAGGGGATAATGTTTAACTTAAAGAAAAGTAAGCTTATTTACTTCTTATAAATAAGGTACTTATAAACTAAAAGAGTAAAGATTTTAAGAGAAGACTACTTAAGATTAACATTAATAAAGTTAACTAAGTTTTTAAAAGTTTAACTTAACAGAAAACTTAATTAGAAAGCTTACTAAAAAGGATTATTAGGAAAATAGAAACTTAAACCCTTACATTAACTTAACTTATAGGGAAAACGTAAGGAGTGTAAGCTATCTATACTTAAGAAATTTACACTAAAGTTATTAAAAGTGTCCTTACTTATAAAGTAAATGTATAATATACGTTAACGAAGCTAGGAGGACTGGTAAAAGGGATAATTAAAAAGCTAAAAACCACTTAAACACAGTACTTACAGATTATACTTAAAACATATAAGGTAACCTTAATAAAGAACTTAAAGTTAGAAACTTAAATCCCATTACTTAACATTTACCTAAACTAATAAACAGTAAAAGTTAAGTAGCGACTTAAATGTATAGGGATTATAAAGCTTTTACATAACATTAATAAAAAGATAACTAAATAAGTGAAATAAAGATAAGGTATAATAACATATACTCCTTTAATAAACAGCAGTCTAATAAAAACCGTATAGGTAAAAGATTAATTAAAGCTTACATTAAGAAAAATAGAAAACCTAAATTAAGAGAAGTGGATAAACTGTAACCCTAATATCTTTACCCTTTATAACTAGAAGGAAAGATGATAAAAAAAAAGGTATAAGGCGTTTATATACTGTAGTTACATTATTACTGTAACGGATATATATAACCTTAATAAAAGTATAATATTACTTTAACTTTATTAAGAACTTATAAAAACTTAAAGCTTTATCCTTACATAGGTTAAAATAGAGAAGATTAACCTAAACGCTTTCCTCTACTAGAGAAAGGTCCTTAAAATGGTGTTACCTTAATATTAGTATAATATTACCTTAAAAACAGTAGTATATATAATCTTAAGATGCTTAAAGTATAATAAGAGTAGCTTATACAGCATTTAACTTTATAACTAGTAAGACTTAAAAGTAAGGTTATTATACCTAGTAAATGTAGCGATCATTACTAACTAGATTATAGAAACTAAAAGGCTAGAAGAATATAACCTAACTAAAATACTTAACGATAACAGGAGAGGTTTAAACAGACCGTTATTAAACCGCACTAACCCTGATAATACATAAGGTATAAAAAAGAAAAAGATATTAAAACGTCAGTTTAGATTTTAAGGTAGTATAGTAAAGACTTAACTTAGAAGATAAGATAGTAAATAATATTAAAAGATAACTATATAATTAAAAACCTAAACTGTAAATACACTATAAACGTACTGTAAATATATTATAAATAACCCCTATATTATTATACACTAATTAAATATAATTACTACCACTAACTTAAAAACTGTTAAAAGGAAGACGGTTTTAATCCTAAGTATTATTAATAATAACTTATAATAATAGTTAATAGTAAATAAACTATAAACAGACTGTAATTAATATATATTTACGTCTTAATTAGCTTATTACTAAATAATCTGGCCCTTTAAACTAATAAGATTACTAAGTATAATTAAATAATGCTAAATAAGGTCTAAACGCGTCTTAAGACATTAAGCCTAAATAAGTAAAGTGACATTAACTTATAAGCTACCTACAGGAGTAGTAGGTAAAGGCACCTAAGCAGCCTAAGCCAGCGTTATAGGATTACTATTAAGACTGCCGTAAATTATAACGGATAAACTTAAGCTAAAGGGAGTAAGAGGGACGCTTTAACTGTAGCCCGAACACTTAACAGCCTATTATTTAACTATCCTAACATTAGGGTAAAGAGACAGCTAGACCTGTTAAACTGTATTAAACTAATTAATCAGTTATCACACTATTAGTAACCTGTATATAACTTAATAAAAGAAATTACTTACATTTTAACAAGCTAAAGTGGCGGCCAGCTTATAAAACGTACAGATTATTATAACAGTAACGTAACACTTTAAGGTGTAGGTAAAGCCTAAACCTTAGATAGTTCAGTAAACAGTAAATGGAGCGTAAGCGACACGAGAACTTACCACATAAAGATAATTACTATAACCATCACTATATTTCTAATAACAAGCTAAGTCTATAATCAGTTAACAAATACCCTATAAATAGTAAAAGCAGTTACCTACTTTAAATAAGATAACATTTATAATAGTTTAAAAGGGAGTCCAGATAAGTACAGTTATTTAATAAGTTAACACAGGTTAAGTAAGGTAACTTATTAACGTTATTATTAATAACACATTAGCGACACAATAAAAAGGGGATAATATAGATAATTAATAAGGTGTTAATAAAGTAGTTATAAATAGTGGTGGTAAAAGGGTTATAATTAAAACCGTTAAAATTACACTTATAAAAGCTTAAGATAAATATAATAATAATAAAAGTAAGCAAGTAAGGGTATAAAAAGGTAATTATAGGGCACGTAAGGTTTAAAACTTAGGAGGAGGAAGTTAGTAATTAAAGGAAGAAAAGTTTTAAAAGAAGGCTAGAGAGGAAGGAAGAATTTATAAAAGTTAGAGAGTGGAGCTGTAAAAACCGTAAAGGCCAGCTAACCTTAATAAAAAGGTTAGATGGAAGCTATAAGGCCATTAGAGGAGGTATATAAAGGTCAACTAGCCACACCAGCAACCTTAAATAGAAGGAACGAAGTAATAACAGCCTAAAGGAAACAAGTCAGCAAAGTATAAAACTAAAAGTTATAACAAATAAAGAACTATAAACCAGCAATAACTAAAACGGTATAAAGAAAACTAGATTAAAAGAGGGAGATATTATAAAATTACCCTTAAGCCGTTAGCGCCTCGGTCCCAGTCAAACCCCAGGGAGCTGCCCCAGGTTAAAGGGGTCTCCCTTTCTACCCCGGTGTGACGACCCTGCAGGCCGTCACTTGGGCCGGAGCGGCCCGACGAATCCCCCGCACAAGGAACAGTGCAGGAAGACAGTACGTACGGTACTGTGCACTGGGCTAGGGGTGTAAAGACCTGAAGCTCCTACGACTAACTAGCAGCTGCTCAGTCTTGGCAGGAGTGCTCACCTACTAAGCATTCGTGAGACCTTTAAGTAGGAGGTGCTTAGTGGTAAAGTGCTTAGTCTCCTACTAAGTAACAGACTACTGAGCAAGGTATAAAGTACCTTTTAATTAGTTAGTATAGATAGCTATGGTTGTGCCTATAACTACTGTGAGGGACTCTAGTTCCTCACGCTAGTATTTAATTATTTATTTATATCCTACTGTTTAAACTTACCTTTATACATTATAATAACAGCAACCTATAATGATATTAAACCCCCTATCTAGGAGTGCTAGCCTAATAAGCTGTCTTTAGAACGCCCTTAACCTGTTAGCGTCTTGCTATACGTTCTGTTTTAACCCGCACTAGTCCTTTTAAAGCCTATATTAAGTGCAGGTTGTAATACGATATTAACGTCTCAGTTCTGAACGCTGTTTATTGAATTCCCAGACACCACCTCTCTCCTATTAATATATCAACTTTTAGAAAAGGTAAGGAGATTAAAGAGGTATAAGCTTAGCCTTAACTCCTTACTATTAATAAGTTAGCTGTACACTTTAAAGACTTAAACCTTAATTAATAGGGACTGGTTAAGGAATTTAATAAAGCCTTCCCTGGAGATATTAAGAGCTGTATTAGTCTTATTAAGAAACTCTAAGCCTAACTTAACGCTGTCAAACTAGAGAATAACGACCTTAAGGGCTTATAAAAGAAACAAGTAAAGCTCCCCTTACCGTCACGCTTTAAGGAAGATTTAGTGTAACTAGAGTCCTGGATAGCCTAGCTTTAGAGTTATATCACCTATTACGATAAGCAGTTTTTTAAAGAAGAAGGAAAGGTTAAGTTTGTTAGAGCCTTACTAGATAGAGTAGCCGCTTATTAATATAAACCCTATATAAAGATAATTAATAACCTCTTTATAAATAAAGTACGAAAGGAAGCCCCTAAGACTTAAGCCCTTTTTGACGACTTTAACGTGTTTATTAACTAACTCTGAACTGAGTTTAAAGAACTAAACGCCTTAAAACGGGTTAAGTAACGCCTTATAGCCTTAAAACAGACGTCCTTAATCCTTAAATTCTTTATACACTTTAAATTAAAAGTAGTAAAGACTAAACTTAATTAAAAGGCCTTAATAATGTTATTTTAAAGTAGTTTAAAGGAACACGTTATTAGAGACCTTTACTAAGAAGATTAACTGGACCGTCTGTAAAAACTGGTTAAGATGGCCATTAAGGCTAGTAACTGGTATTATAATTACTATTATTAAAAGAACTTTTAAAAAGAACAGACTCCTTACTAGCTAAGTAAGCCTAAAAAGGGAAATTAGTTAACTATAATAAGTTATTACCCTAGATTAATAAATATTAGTATAATAAACTGTTAAAATTAACTTAACTGTAATAAACCTTAACGATAATAATAGTAAAAGCAGTTTAAGGACCTGTTATAGGTCCAGTGCTTTAACTGTGATAAGAAAGGCTATATAGTGTAGTAATGTCCGTTACTAAAATAAGTCAGTTAAAAGCCAGTTTTAAAAGGAGGAAAGTACGTTAAGTTTAATTTAAGAGACGTCCATATTAAGATAGTAAGTAACGAGGAAAACTGCACCTAGATAGATAAGTATAAATTAAAAGATAAGGAAAAGAAAGAAGAAGAACTTTAGGATATAATATACCTAGTCCTTAAGGGTGTCTTAAAAGAGTCAGCTATAAAGGTGTAAGTTATAAAAGACTAACTTTAAGGTGGAAACTTAAAATTATTAAAGGTGTAAGTTATAAAAGACTAACTTTAAGAAGAAATGTTCTAGTTAGTTATTACAGGCTTTAAAAACCTCACTTTATAAGCCTAGGAATTAAGGAAGTTTAAGAAGGACCCTGACTTAGAAATTACTAAGATAGTAAAAAGAGTTAAAGAATTAACTCTCTAAGCCACCTAAACGGTGAAGTAAGTATTAGAAGGTGAAAGAGAGTAAATTAAAAGAATTAAGTTAGAAAAGCGGAAATTCTTCTTTATAGTACCCCTTAAGACTCTTAAACATTTTAAGCACGCTAAATAGATTAGCACCCTTACCTCCCTGGAAGAAAGACAGCTTAGATAGCTACCTTATATTAAAGTTAATATGCCTTAAACTGGTACCTTAAAGGTCCCTTAAGAAGGTATAAAGTAAGTATATTAACGAAGGGTCTAAGAGCTAGAGGAGAAATATTAAAAGTTAGTAGATAAAATAAAAGACCTATAAGTTAAAGGCCTTATTATGACGTTTAAGGATAAAGTGGTGGAAATTAAGCTGAAACTTTATAATAAAGTTCACTTTACTAATTAACTTAAATATTAACTTATTAAAAAAGATTACTTTATGGAAGAATAAGCTGGGTTATTATTACCTAAGTTCTGGGAAGAAGTTTGGGAGAAATAACGTATATAAAGGTAAGTGGAAGAAGAGAAAGAATAAAGCGTTACTTCCCCCGTTCTATACTTTATAACTGTAACACCTGTAGTTAATATTAACCACCTTAATTATAGAGATATACTGTGGATTAATTATATATACAATAACTACGCTCTTAACTAGTATTACGGACTTAAGGCCCTTTATAACCATTTCCCCAGTATATGGAAACGGGATTACACTATTATTAAAGTAGAGTTAGAACCGGCCTATTATTAAATCTCCTACTCCCTAATAAGAGAATTTAGTAATAAATGGAAAGTTACTGTAGTTAACCAGGCTCCCGCCACGTACTGGCAAGGAGGAATGCTTAATAACTACTTAATTGTAATATGCTTATTACATTTTAACGGAAAAGCTAGAGAATGGTAGAAGTGGGAAGATTATTAATGGATTTAGGAGTAAAAAGACATCGTTATAATCTAAGCCTGTAAAGTGTATTACTGACTTATTAAGGACTTTAGAAACATCGTACCGTTTAAAGTTAACTAGACGTTAAGGTGTGAAAATTTAGGAAAGGTTAATTACCAGGTTTATTAGAGTTGCTTGTTTTTCCAGAAGGAATTAGGAAAAGGCTACAGGCCCTTTAAAAGGGCTGGAAATTAATAATTTACTAGTTAGTAAAAACCTTAAGAAGAAGGAGAGGCACTTAGAGGATAAGTTAAATAAGACCTTAAGGATAGATAATTATTATAACTTAGATATATAAAGAGTATAAGCACTATTCTGTTAGTGTTAATATAACAGATGGAAGAGGGAGGCCATTTAAGGTAAAAGTAGTAATTAATAGTGGGAGTGTTTTTAACTTAATGCACCCCTTATTAATTAACTAAAGGAAATTCCTTAATAAAGAGTATAAAGAGGCTATTCCCATATAAAACAGAGAAAGAGGCCTATATTAGTATAATAATAGTAAGGTTACCCATTACTTGTTACTCTTAATTAAAGTGGATGGGGATAAACAGTAAGTGGACTTTAACGTTACACCAGTTACAGGCTACGATATAATCTTAAGTCTACCCTAGCTGGAAAAGTATAACCCTGTAATTAATTAAAGGAGTGGCCACCTTACCTTTAGTAAGTCCCTTAGCTGTGATTACTGTTTAGAAGGAGTTAAGAAGGCCCTGAACTGCTTTAAAGACGTGTGAAGCATTTAGAAGCATACTGAACCTTTAGAATTAAGTATAGTTTAGGTTAAATTTGTTAAGACAGTTAAAGGATTAAAAGGTTTACTATACTGCCTGAATAACGATTTAGAAGGTAGAGGAAAGTAGGAAGCTGATCTACAGATAAGTAAAGAAGTCGACTTATTTAAAGTACTTAAGGAGTATAGGAAGTTTACCCTGTTTAGAAAAAAGATATTATAACTACTGGACTATAGATTATAGGATTATAAGATTAAGTTAAAGTTAGGAGTGAAGCTCCACAACTTCTAGCCTTATTATTTAAACCCCTAATAGGCTGAAGCCTTATGAGAGTATATTGATAAGAATCTGAAGAATAGATTTATTGTAAAGTCCCAGTTATTAATAGGGTATTTAATGTTGTTTGTTTTAAAGAAGGGAGATGGTAAATTATATATAGTTATTAATTACTAAATGTTAAATAAGGATATAATTAAGAACCGCTACTTATTACTACTTATTATAAAGATGTAAGAACGGATTGTTAAGGTAAACTGGTTCTTTAGCCTTAATTTCCCTATAGGATTTAATTATATTAGAGTAAAGGAAAAGGATAAGTATAAAACGGCATTTTGAACTTATAATGGGTATTATTAGTACTGTGTTATGCTGATAGGATTAATAAATGCCCCTGTGACTTTTTAAGGCCTTATTAATAATGTTCTCTGCCCCTTCCTTAATAAGTTTATCTTTATGTATTTAGACGACGTTCTGGTCTATTTTAAAACTTTAGAAGAACACTGAAAGTATATGTGATAGGTTTTAATAGCTTTTAAAAAAGCGAAGCTGACAGTGAACCTGGAAAAAAGCCACTTTTACGTTTAGGAACTGAATTATTTAAGGTTTAAAATAACTCTTGGAAAGTTTAAAATGTAACTGGAGAAAATAGAGGTAATTAGGGATTAGCTTACTTTAAAGAACTAGAAAGAATTATAAGCCTTTATTAGCTTTACGAACTTTTATTACTATTTTATTAAGTACTTTATAAAAATCATAAGACTATTTTATAAACTTATAGGTAAGGGAAAGCCGTTTAAGTAGATAGATAAATAGCAGAAGGTGTTTAAAGACCTTAAACACGCCTTTATTACAGTATTAGTCCTAGCCCTCCCTGATTTCTTAAAGTTATTCTGAGTTAAGACAGACTCCTTAGAATTTATAATTAACAGAGAACTTAGCTAAATCCAGGACGATAGGAAACGTTACCTAGTTACCTTTTTATTGAAAGGAATCTACAATCCAGCCTTACGATATTTAATTTACGATAAGGAACTAATAGTAATTATTTAATACTTTACTAAATAAGCATTGTATTTAAGCAGTACGGAAGAACTAGTTTAAGTCTTTTTAGATTATAATAACCTCTGGTACTTCCTAATAAAGGAACTTAATCTACAGTAAGTATAATAGGTAGAATTAATAGCCCTGTTCCACTTCTAGATTTATTATATTAAGGGAAAAGATAATAGGTAAACTGACGCTTTTAGTTAAAGATAGGATTATAAGGATGCTAATCTAGTCTTAATCCTTATTATTATGTTTAATAAAGTTAAGAATAGCACACTAGAGTATACACTGTAAGTATTAGATAACTAAATATTAAAATAAACTATTAACGTTTATATAAACTTATAAATAGAGTATAACATCTATTAGTAATAATAGGACTTTTAAGTAAGAAGGTTAATAGAAGGAACTTATAAATATAAATACCCCTTAAGAGACCTTTTAAGGCACTTATAAGACTGTAGTAAGGAGTGCCTAAAGTATCTAAATTATAATAAAACTAGTTATTAGCTAGAACAGTTATTAAAAGGTGTAGATAGCGTGCCTGAACTAGAAGTAAGGCTTTAGTATTAAGAGAAACCGTACGTTTATAACCTAGATAAACGGAAGGAGTATATTTAGTAAGTTTACGAGTCTTGACTTAGAGGACATATAAGCCGGGTTAAGACCCTTACGTAAGCTTAGTAAGCGTACGCCTTCCCGGGAATAAAGAAGCTAGTTAAGGAAGTGGTTAATAACTGCGATATCTGCCACTGGAAGTAGAATTAACATTATAAACCTTATAGGCTTTTTAAACCCCTTCTTATACTATAAGCGTTATAGAGTTTAATCTCACTTAACTTTATTACTGGGATCTTAAAGTTTAGGGACCCTGTTATAAGAGTCACCTATAACCAGATCCTTATAGTGGTTAACAGATTAATAAAGTGGGCCTACTTTTTACTAACCTTAAAGGATATAATAGTAAAGTAACTTACTTATATTTTTAAAAAAAAGGTAGTTTTATAACACCTTTAATTAAATAACATTATTATAAATTAAGATAAGTTAATTATATTGAAGTTTTAGTAAAGATTAATGTAAAGAATAAGTGTAAAAAGTAAACTTTTAACAGTATTTCACTTATAGACGGACGGCTAAACGGAGTAAGTTAACCAGATACTTATAATATATTTTTAAGTGTACGTTAACTTTAAATAAGATAATTAGTTTAAATTATTACTAATAATACAGATAGTTTATAATATAACATTAATTAAGTTAATAGGTATATTACCGTTCTTCACTAATTACGGTAAGGAGTTTAAGCTCTGTTAAGGCCCACTTACCAGCACCCCTTAAGCTACAGTATACGTAGATTAAATGTAAGAATTATATAATTACTTATAAGCTAAACTTAAGTTTATACGTGAATAAATGAAGAAGTTTACTGATAAACACTAAATTAAGTAACTAGTGCTTAAGAAAGGACTTTATTATAATGGTAAACGAGTTAAGGGACTAACTTTTTAGAAAAGGGACCATATCTACCTTTTTTCACAAAACCTGTATTTAAAATAACCTAGTAAGAAGCTTGACTTTAAAAAGTACAGACTATTTTAAATTAAGAAAAAGGTTGCTACCTTTAATTACAAATTAGACTTACCTGCTAGTATAAAGGTGTAGATTAAGGTTTTTTATATCTTACTTTTAGAACCTGCTTTAAAAGGAGTTCCTTTAGAAAAGAAGATTAAGATTAATATTAATAAAGACGAGTATAACGTTAAGGAAGTTATGGATTTATAAAGGGGAAAGAATACGTTTAAGTACCTTATTAAGTAGCTAGATTATAGCCTTAAAGGTAACTTATAAGAACTAATTAAAAACCTTAAGTACCTAGACCTAATTACGGAGTTTTACTGAAAGAATCTAAACTAACTGAAATTAATAATAAGAATTAGAAATAAGATAAGATCTAATATTTAAACTGTTAAACTAAAAAGTAAGACTATTGTAAGACTTAAAGTTTAAGAAGTGGCAGGAAACTCCTTAATAGGTATAGAAGGACATTTATTAGAAACTTTAGCCAGGGTTAAAAGGACCTTAGACTTTATAAGAAGGCCAGGCCTTTAAAACTTTATAAGTACCGTTAAAAAGAAAGTTAGTAAAAAGAAATAAGTACACTGTCGTTATAAAATTATAGGAGGAAAGAAGCTACAAATTAAGTTAAGAAGAGGTTATTAACTGTAATAACCCCTTGGAAAAAGAACTAATAGGTGTTCCTGTTAGAAAGCCTCCCTAATTAAAGGACTTATTAGCTTTAGGAGGAGTAACTAGATAGGCCTCCTCTTACTCCTGGAAACGGAAGATCTTTACCTCTTAATTAAACGTAGAAAAAGCTTACTTCTCTATCCTGTAATACTAGGTTTCGATCCGTTTAAGTTAAGTAGTGGCTTTACAGAGCTTTTAGGTTTTTAACTTTAAGTTCCATGTAGCAGCGTTATATTTAGCGTTAAGACAGTGCTTTTTAGAAAGGAGCTGTTAAAGGAAAGTGTTATTATAACTAAATACGTTATATAAAGATAAAGCTTTTATTAGTAAATATTTAGAGCAGCTGTCCGATTATGTAATAACGAGACAGGAAAGCGATTTTAAAGAATAACAACTATAAGGCGACATTTACGATTTAAAAGTTAAAGTAAAGTCTGTAAAGTTATAGTAATAAGAGGTACTGTTTTTCGAAAAGTACTTTTATATACGGTTAGCAGGTATAGTTACGTTAAGAAAGAAGGAACGCTCTTACTAGGGTTTTTTATAAAAAAAGAACGTTAAAGAGGGGGAATTGTGTGACGACCTTGTAGGCCGTCACTTAGGCTGGAGTGGCCCGACGAATCCCCTGTATAAGGAACAGTGCAGGAAGACAGTACATACGGTACTGCGTATTAAGCTAGGAGTGTAAAGACTTAAAGCCCTTATAACTAACTAGCAGCTACTTAGTCTTAATAGGAGTGCTTACTTATTAAGCATTTGTGAGACCTTTAAGTAGGAGGTGCTTAGTGGTAAAGTGCTTAGTCTCCTATTAAGTAGTAGACCACTAAGTAAGGTACGAAGTACCTTTTGGTTAGTTAGTATAGATAGCCATGGTTATGCCTATAACCACTGTGAGGGACTTTAGTTCCTCACGCTAGTATTCAATTATTCATTTGTGTCTTACTGTTCAGACTCACCTCTGTATATTATAGTGACAGCAACCTATAGTAACATTAACCCCCTGTTTAGGAGTGCTAGCCTAATAAGCCATCTTCAGAACGCCCCTAACCTGTTAGCGTCCTGCCATACGTTCTGTCTTAACCCACGCCAGTCCTCTTAAGGCCTGTGTCGGGTGCAGGTCGTAATACCCGGACGAAAAAGGAGGTGACGTAGGATCTCTAAGCCATCACAGCCAAGGGGCGTAAGTGCAGTAAAACTAAGAATAACCCACTCACACCCCTATTTTACTTATAACACACGCTAGTATAAGGTACTAACCTTATAACCTGTCACCACGTTTAGTAGTCGAGATTAAACTATATATATTTTAGTAGGATAAACAGAAGAGTAGGCGGGGTGGAAACGCCTTAACCACACCCTGACAGTAGATAGTTAGCAGTAGAGGGACCGCTTGCCCTCACGGGCGGAGCTTTCAGCTCCTACAGTGTAAGACAAATAATAATTATTAAATCGTTTTAAATGTAAGTTTTGTGAAAAAGGGTAAACGTAATCCCCCTTTTAAAAAGTTAATCCTTTAACTTATTTACTATTATAATAAAGTCCTTTTTTAAGTATTAATTACTTAGTTTGGTGTTTATTAGTGAATTTATTTATTTATTTACATATGAATTTAAGTTTAACTTATAAGTAATTATACAGTGTTTACATTTAGTTTATATAGACTATAGCTTAAGAGGTGCTGGTTAGCAGGCTTTAATAGAGCTTAAGCTTTTTACTGTAATTTATAAAGAACGGTAATATATTTATTAACTTAATTAGCATTATATTATAAGTTATCAATACTGTTAATAATAGCTTAAGTTAAGTATTTTATTTAAAGTTAATATAAGTTTAAAAATACGTTATAAGCATCTAATTAACTTATTTTATCTAGCTATCTATCTGTAAGCAGAATGTTGTTAAAAGTTGACTTTTTACACTTATTCTTTACATCAGTCTTTATTAGAACTTTAACATGATTAGTTTATCTTAATTTGTAACGATATTATCTAGCTAAAGGTATTATAAGATTACCTCCTTTTAAAGATATAACTAAGTTACTTTACTATTATATATTTTAAGGTTAGTAGAAAGCAAGCCTATTTTATTAGTCTGTTAATTATTATAAAGATTTAGTTATAAGTAACTCTTATAATAAGGTCTTTAAACTTAAGTATCTTAGTAACGAAATTAAGTAAGATAAAGCTTTATAATACTTATAATATAAAAAGTGGTTTAAAAAGCTTGTAAAGTTTATAATGTCAGTTCTACTTTTAATAATAGATATTACAGTTATTAACTACTTCCTTAACTAGTTTCTTTATTCAAGGAAAAGCGTACATTTATTAAACTTAAATAAGCATTTTAACTTTACTTATATATCCTTTAACTTGAAATTTATAAACCTATTAAATGTACTCCTTTTATTTATCTAAGTTATAAATATACAGTTTCTCTTAATATTAAAGTTTTACTCCTAGTTTAAGCGTGCTGTTTACAACTTTTAATAACTATTCTTACTAATAACTAATTTCACTGTAGTTTAGGTATATCTAATATTCTTTACTACACTTTTATACATACTTTAAAAAGTCCTTTAAAAGATACTTATATTATAAGTACCTTTTACTAGCCTCTTTACTTATAAGTCCTGTTATTACTAATAAATGTTATACTTTATGTATAAGTTTATATAAATATTAATAATTTATTTTAACATTTAGTTATTTAACATTTAAGGTGTATACTTTAACGTACTGTTTTTAACTTTATTAAATATAATAATAAGGATTAAGACTGGGTTAATATCCTTATAACCTTATTTATTATCTTTCCCTTTAATATAATAAATCTAAAAGTGGAATAGTATTATTAGTTTTACTTATTATATTTATTAAAGGTCAAGTTCCTTCATTAAGAGGTATTAAAAGTTATTATAATCTGAAAAAACCTAGATTAGTTCCTTTATACTACTTAAATATAGTGCTTATTTAGTAAAGTAGTAAATAATTATTATTAGTTCCTTATTATAGATTAGATATTATAAGTCTAAGTTATAGATTCCCTTTAATAAAAAGGTAATTAAATAACGTTTCTTATTATCTTAAACTTAGTTAAGTTCTTTACTAACTACGAATTCTAAAGAGTTTATCTTAACTTAGAAAGGCTTTAAGAAATCAGGGAAGGTTAGGATTAGTATTATAATAAAGGTGTATTTAAGGTCTTTAAACGCCTTTTATTATCTATTAGTGTTGGGTTTTACAACCCTAACCCGGCCGGTGCGGCCGGAGCAAAGCGGCCGGATCCACGCAGCCGCAGAGCGGCTGGCTCCGTGGATCTGCACTGCCAAGAACGCCAGGCTCCGCAACCAACCTCGTATTCAGTCAGCCAACCTCGCTTCGCAGAAGCGAGTGTGGCCAGTGCACTTCGTGCACAGGCCACCCTCACGGCTATAATAACACGGCTTTCGCTCTTGAAGATAGAAATAATTAATCACCTTGAACTCACACTTTCCAATGACTTGTGCTCGCCTTCATGCCTTCTAACAATTAGTCTATTTAAATAGCTTTCCTTCTCCTATAAGTTTATATAATAGCCTTACGATTTTTATAAAGTTATTACAACCTGCACCCGACACAGGCCTCGAGAGGACTGGTGCGGGTTAAGACAGAACGTATGGCAGGACGCTAACAGGTAGGGGGCGTTCCGAAGACGGCTTGTTAAGCTAGCACTCCTAGACAGGGGTTCAATGTCACTGTAGGTCGCTGTCACTATAATGCATAGAGATAAGTCTGAACAGTAGGACACAAATGAATCATTGAATACTAGCGTGAGGAACCAGAGTCCCTCACGGTGGTTGTGGGCACAACCATGGCTATCTATACTAACTAACTAAAAGGTACTTCGTACCTTGCTTGGTCCACTGTGCTTGGTGGTGCTCCACGCAGTTGCGGCCAAGCAGTCAGCTGAACGGTGCTTGGTGCTGTTAGTCCCTGTGGGCCACCAAGCTCTTTCTTACTGGTCGTAGGGGCTTCGGGTCTTTGCAGCCCTGGCCCAGTGCGCAAGACAGTGTGCACGGTCTTTCTTGTACTGTTCCTTCTGCGGGGGATTCGTCGGGCCGCCCTGGCCCAGGCGACGGCCTGCAGGGTCGTCACAAATTCTTAGAAGCTACCGAAAATCTCGACTGCGTAGAAAATCTCCAGGAATTACACCGACAGCACCGCTCTGATGGCGTCGACCCCGCATAATTGCGTTATCCTGCCCCTGGTCCTCTTTCCTTTGCTTGTTTTGGAGAGTATGCTCTTTCTTCTACTCTCCGAGCCTTGGATTCCGAAGGAGGAAACGCCCCCTTTGTATTTCCCAGACAGATGCACATAAGAGAGAACGAGTACAATTCGCCTAAGAATAGCTTACCCTTCGACTAAAGCCAGAGGATTGGCACTGTACCGGTCGAACCCTTTGGCATCGTGGCCACACCTCCTTTCTACGCGTTCAGCCATGCTGTTCAGGGGCTCAGGGGCCCCTGAATCTGACACAAATTGCCAATCCGTCAAAGTGATGCGGATGGACACGCTGTGATGGTTCTACCTCTCAATGCCTCTTCAAGCTCATCCACCTCCTCCCCCCCCTTCCCTGAAAATTGCTGCGGTCCAACCTCTCGGATCTTGTATCCTGCGGGTAGGAACTTGTTCTCTGTCTGGCTATGCATAGGCGACGGCGGCGGCGAACGGCCGCTGCGCACCCAGCGGAACCAGGTGCGGATGGACCAAGGGCTCGAGGAGGAGGGCTTAGCGTACCACGGGTGCACCCGCCAGCGGGCAACATTGTATCGACCAGTCTTCGGGTTAGGGTGGTCGAGCAGGTGGCGACGTCGTAAAAAGTACGGGCGTGGGAGACAGACATGGCGGATGATAAACTTGCGTATTTTAATCACGCAGTACAATGCAACCTTGTAACGAAGAGGTGGGTAGGGGAGCCTGGCCGATTACGCAGGTTAGCTTGGCCATGCTGATAGGCATGAGGGCTGGAAACTAGATGAACCTACCCCATCGCGTTACTGATGTGCGGTCCGAGGATGACCGAGACGAGGTATTGGCCAGCGGGCTTCGCCATGTCAGGAACTCGATGCAGCACCATGCCCATGGTAGCGGCGGCAAGAATAGCATTGCTCGTATCCGCCTTGACATGACGATCGGCATACGCGCGGCTCCATTCGTCAAGCTCGCGTAGCCAATGCAGAGCATCAGCCCATCCCCTCGAGGAAGAGGGCAGGCTACCGTACGGGATGTCGAGGTCCTCGCCAAGAGCCTTCCAGAATATTGCCAGGGCGCAGCGCTCCAGATCGGTTAGGCGGCGCCATTCGAACCGATCGACCCATTGTATGGGATTCAGAACGAATAGGCTGAGGGTGTAGAGCATGTCGTCGTCCGATATCTTACCCTCTCGCCGGTACTGGGCATGTAAGAAGCGGGTTCGAGCGATGGCTTCGATGGCGCGTGTAGAGCCTGGCCGACCGATGACCATGTTGGTAAGCAGCACGCTGGTGTCGGCGGCACGCTTCGAAGTTCTCTCCAGGTCGTAGGGTCTGCGACTAGCTATCTGGCCCGTTGCCACTAATAGCCGTGAGATGGAAGGGATGCTGTAGGTCTATGAGCTTGCTCGGTTAGTACTGGTTGGGGGGGGGG
>Ga0247760_1001605_pt1 | contig 20232 bp, 19 predicted proteins | sample UWRJL171409R4_FD_179936 | JGI IMG/M metagenome (GOLD analysis project Ga0247760, IMG submission 179936) | Plant litter microbial communities from Arlington Agricultural Research Station in Wisconsin, United States - UWRJ-L171-409R-4 | ecosystem: Environmental > Terrestrial > Plant litter >... | reverse complement strand
GGTATTGGGCTGGAATGATGAGGTGGGAATGGAAGGGTACAATAACCGTGGATGAGGTGCGTTTGGGTTGAGTCGGAGGTGAAGAACGGCAGTCTGGGGAGGGGAGGGTCAGGGCGATGGAAATTATCCGTGTAGTTGGGGGTTTGGGGTATTAAATAGCAGGGTGGTCGTAGAAGGATGTTTCTGAGCTGATCTATTTGTCCTCGTCCGTTTGATTGAGTGAGAATAGTCCATCATGAAGCTCGAAACTATTGTTTTGACCCTCGGTGTGATCCGCGGTACCCTCGCGGCGGCGGCGGTCCCGAGGGATGTCACGCGTCAGTACCTTGTTTCCTTTCTTAGTGGATGTTGTTGTGTGAAGCTACTTGAGCTGATTAAGTGTCTGCTACAGCTTCCAACGTCGAGACCCTCGAGCCTTTGAACTTCAAGGACCTCGGTGCCAAGCGAGTCAGAATCACATACGGGCCGTACCTCATCCCTGGCTCTGAGGATGAGGCAACACACGGTATGACATCAAACCATGAGATGAATGCCCTGATGCCATGCCGCGAGTGCTTCATCACTGGCCTCGTCCCCGACCTCCGGTTCGAGGACGGCAAGACAACCGCCAATGCCAACAAGCAGATGTGGCTGCACCACATCGGCCTCATGAACCTCAACCGAACCGACGCCGCTTGCACGGCCTGGCCTGAGCGGATCGGCGTCAACGGTAACGAGCGCTCCGCCTTTGATTTCACTCTCAAGGGGTAAGCTTCCCTCCTCTAGTTCTACCCCATTGAACACCATGTCTTCGAAACCCCGTCCCTAACTCCCCTCCTCCCCTCCCAGAACCCGCAAAGCAGGCTACTACCTCCGCGAAAAAGACAAAGTCTTTCTCACCACCGACGCCATGAACCTCTCCCCCACCGCCCGCAACGTCACCCTCACCATCGAATACGAATACCTCCCGGGCATCCCCGCCAACTTCGACGTCATCTTCCCCATCTGGCTCGACGTCAAAGGCAACTGCCTCAACGAATCCACCGGCGTCCCCGCCGCCTCCACCACCCCCGTATTCACTGCGCGCAGCGCCACCGGCTGGACCTCACCCTACGCCGGCGACATGATCCTGCTGGTCCCGCACATCCATGACGGCAACACCAACCAGCAGATATTCCTCGACGGCGCCAAAGTCTGCGAGAACATTCCCGCGTACGGCGAGACTGCCGAGTTCGTCTCCCACAATGAAGATTCCGGCCATGGAGGCGGCCACGACCACGGCAGCAGCGAGCACACGTACCATGTCTCGTCGATCACGCAGTGCGTCAATGTCGGGAAGGTGGTGCCGGGGAATACGTTTACGATTACGAGCTCGTATGATATGAAGACGCATGTGCCCATGAAGGACCATCATGGCGAGCTGGAGCCAATTATGGGGATTGAGTTTTTGCATCTGGCGAGGCCGCAGGCGGAGGGGATTAGGGATATTTTGGCGATGAAGGCGGGGGATTTGGACGCGTTTACGAGGCAGGTTGGTGCGGGTTAGTTACCCACCTAGTGTCCCCTTGAGTGCTACCTGGGTAGTTAGGGTGGGGGTGTTGTCTTTGATTGGAAGTGTTAGTGGGATGGGGGATAGGGAGAAACCAACAGAAACAAAAGCTATAAGGCAACGTTACTAGTAAGGAACGGAAAATATTGTCTGTCCAGGGCTCTTTCTTATCATCTACCGAAGAAGGTGACTGTATTTAATCCGCTACTTGGATCTGTCTAAGCCCTGATTGCCTACCTACCTACCTAACTACGTACCATGGGATCATTTCAGTGGGTATTTATTCTTCAAGAATTTCCGGAATGTCCGGTAAGAAAATTGTCGCAACACCTGGAAGCGATTGTCACGGTGTTTGATTTGTAGACGCGTGGTAGATTATAAACTCTTACCGAAAACCAATTGAACTTCCAAGACACGAGATCGGCCTTCTTGGACCCGAGGGATCGGTCTGTAGTGGTTGCTCGCTTCACGTATTAGTTGGGCGTCGGTATTTAGCCGCGAATGTCGTCAATATCCTGTATCTGGGAGAATGCGGAGATGGACAGTTGCACCGGGATGCATAGGTTGGAGGGAGGTAAATGCAACCACGATGTTTCGTTCATAAATAAATAAAATCAAAATCAAGATCATTGTAACTCAAAGAAATCGCTTTGGGGGTACATAACAAGGTTGATGGACGCGAAACTTTATAGCGCATCATCATATTGAGGTTCTCCTTCAACCCATAAACCAACAGTCTTCTCCGCACCGGCAAAACTCAAGAGCGAGTACAGCCCTTATCGAAAATTCCGACCACCAACCCACAAGATGATGCTACCACTCAAGCTGTGTCTGCTGGCCCTCCTCCTGCCGTTGGCATCATGGTGAGAGGCGGCCCTAGGCTAATCGTCAAGTTGTTGTGTCTAACAGCCGAATTCATAGTGAACCGCACACGAAGTCGCACACTAGGGCGGTGTCATCTAGAAAACCCACTCCCTTCGAATGCACCGCAGCACCTGCTACCACCGCGGTTCCTGCAACCACCACCAAAAGCAAGTGGTCGATGACCTGGACTTGGTCGACCAGTGTACGGCCATCGATTTGAAAGTTCACAAGTTTGAGACGGGGTGTTTAGAAACGAAAACAAGAGGCAGACATTCAGCGGAGATCGTAGCAGAACTTTGACAGTATTTAGCTTAAGATATCGTGATAGTAACATTCGGACACATTTTGGAAATCTCCGTGGTTTCCAACCCACTACGCAACCTGCACATTCCCAGGAAGCGCCGCAAGCCCTACAAATACCAGTTAGCATGGAACACCGCCCCAAGCTTCAGGCACCCCGAAAGAAGAAAGAACTCACATTGGCCCTCCCTCCCAACAACCTCCCCCTCAACCTGCGTTTTCTTCGTGCACGCAGTCGCGTCCTGCACACTCTGAAACTTCAGCGCATCGCACCGATCATTCAGACAATTCTTCCCCTGAAGCGCGTCCATGCCCCTCTGAAGCGCATCTCCCTTCCAGCCAAACAAATAATCCCCATGCTGGCCATGCCCCGACTTGTCCCCAAAGCTATAAACAAACGGCTGCTTCCCCCCCTCAAAATACCCCGGCTCATTAAACGGCACCGTATCCCACTGCATCTCATACATGACCTGCGGCACACGTACGGGGTGCGAAGCAGGACAGTCTGCGCCAGCGAGCGTCTTGCTGCGCGGTGAGTATGCTACGTGGCTGCGGTGGTCGGGGCTGTCGAGGTTTTTGCCGTCCCAGCAGGACGGGAAGATCACTGAGGCGCGGATGCCGCGGGGGCAGATCTTGGCGGGGAATTCAGAGGTGTCTTTGGAGTCGCAGGGGGCGAAGCCGTCGCCGTTGCCGTTGCAGCGGTGGCAGATTCCGGGGAGGGAACCGGAGGAGGTGCGGAGGGTGGGGTCGCCGGTTATCATGCGGAAGCCCTAGGGAAAGGGGTTAGAGGCGTGAAGAGAGGGGAGGCGGAAGGGGGACTTGCTGGTTTGAAGGCGGTAACTTTGGGGTTGGAGCCGCTGAAGGGGGTCATGTAGTAGACTGTGATGCCGCCGCCCTGGGGGTGTTTCTCGTTGTCGAGGCCGACGAAGTTGGTTCGTTGTTGTACCATTTTGAAGGAGCCGTTCTCGGGTGACCGGAAGTACAGGCTGGCTGTCCAGTAGTTACTGAAGTCTTCAGAGTACGTGCAAGTCGTGCAGGTGGACTCGACGGATGGGTCCATTCTGTTGGGGTCCATCTGCGCTTTTGTCAGTGTCTGAAATATCCAGGGAGGTCCGAATATCCGTCCTACGTACTGTCACATTGAACGAGTTGCCTCCCACGATCTGATGGACATGGGTTGACGGATTCATTCCCGGGTTGACGAGCGGATCCGTACGCTCAATGACAAGCTGTGAGCAAGCAAACCGCAGCAGCCTGCCGACGTTCACATTTTGAGCGGCACCGTGTTGCGCAACGAGCGCTGCGCCGACGAGGCGTTTCCACAACATGCCTGCTGCAAATCCAGAGCGAACTCAACTTCAAGCAAGAATGTTAACGTCGTGCAGTCGGCTTGGGAGGTCTGCCGAGTTTTCTTGCGTGTCCATCGCATTATATGTCGCTACTATCACTATCAGCGACAACAGCCTGCCAAAGCACACAGCCAATCGGAATGCTAGCGAAGTGATCACCCGCAGTATATTAACACCCCATACACCCACCACTGGCAAGTATTCGTCGTGGATGTAGTTTGCCAAGATTTCGGCAGCTAATACTCGGCAGCTTTGATCCGAGCGAAGCGTTGATCCGAGCGATTGGGGTGCTCAAGATGCAGTGGCCGTCATGTTCATCTTTGTCATCGTGTCGAGTCTCTCCCCCTCCTTCGTTCGTGTAGGCTTAATAGGAATTAAAAACTGATATACGAAGATATCTTCAGTTTACGATGCACAGATCTAGGCGATCTGGTAGTGGGCAGGGCTAAAAAACTGCCAGTCCCAACATTTCTGTCTGAGATTTCGGCGCACGAACGCTCCTTCCACATCTCATGCCTCGCAAGGAACTGTGAAATTATGTCACTGCATGCGAAAATCCCGAATTTCCTGACCCGTTCCTTCCCAAGCTTTCTTTTACCTGCCTCGGCTGTCCTCCCATCCCCTCATCGTCAACCGCAGATTTGAGCTACCAGAACAAGAGAGCTGGGGTAGGCATACGGCTTCAAAATATGTGGCTTCATCTTCATTCTGTCACGCGACACAAGTCGTTGTTTGCTTTTTCAGCAGTGCCTCAAGCAGGGCCAGTCCAATCCACAAACCAGGCAGCTAAATCACGCCGCAATGTAACGCCTGGCGAATGAATTATTTAACGGCACACTAGTTGACCTCTTAGGCTGGAAGACATGTCTAATTACACCACCGACGCGCCACAACCCCCCAGCCCCGGCCCATGCCATGTTATGATTCAGCACAAGACATCTTCACCTCCTTTGATGCACGTTGACGGATTGCACGTCCGAAACAGGTAACAGCAAACGGATACGACGGTTGTGTCACATCGCACTCAGAATGGACGGAGCAGGGATTATGGTAATTTTTGTTTTCAATTTCTAACCACCCAAAAAGGATATCTACTTCCCGACGCAATGAGATCGGAACTTGGTTTATTATATGTACAAGGCAGATCTAGTGTGCAAGAACTGGCCTTCAGCTACCCCTTCACCACTTACTGCCCTTATGCGAGGAACATAGCGGCCCACCCGACTGTCACAGCCATGAGGAGACCAGTGGCTGCGCCAACAGCGCCGGCACCGCCAACCTTCGGCCCGGCCTCAGTTGTGGTAGGGCAGAGATCAGTGCCATTGAGCATATTGGCGTGGACGTAGACGCGCGGCTCGCCGTCAAACTGGTACGAGGTAAAGGTACCACCAGCATCGGCGGTAGCGGTAGTGCAGCCAAGGACCTCCACGATGGGGTCATTTGACTCAAAGCCGCCAACGACAAGCTTGTAGTTGTCGCCCTTGCTGCTCTTGTTGTTGATGCAGAAGACAATCTGGCTACCTGTGGGGCCCTTGCGCAGGCAGAAGTGGTTGTTGTCGACAGTCACGGCCTCAGAGGGGTACCCGATGTAGTCGGATGACAGCTTGATCGCGTGCTTGCGCAGCTTGTTGAGGGTGGAAGCCAAAACGTACAGAGGGGCGGTCTTGTTATAGTTGCTTTGCCACAGGGGTTCGCGGTTGAACGGCGTGCCGTTGCCCTTGAAGTGCTGCTCCTGGCCCTGGTAGACTGAAAAGGGGGTTAGTTTTGTTCTGCGGAATTTGTTATTAGGGCTAATTTACCAGTTGGAATTCCATCAGTCAACAGGATGTACGCCATGGCGTTCTTGGCCAGAGCGATATCATCGTTCTTGGCCGCGAAGCGAGGCATATCGTGGTTCTCAAGGAATGATCCCAGGGCGAAGACATCGGTGCATCCAGTCTTTGCCTTGCTGCGGATATCATCAAGGTCCTCGAAGGAGCCACCGTTGAAAGAAAGGTCCAACTTATAGTACTCGAGGTAGTTGGGCATACCCTGAAGCAAGTCCTTGGTCTGATAGCGGCACATGTCTTCGGGCTCACCGGTAAGAACCTCACCGATGGAGAATACACCCGCAGCCTTGACGAACCTGGGAAGAAACTCGTCATTGACGTGCTTGGCGGCGTCGATACGAAGACCATCAATGGAGTAATTGGAAACAAGTTCCTTCACCCAGCTGCTAAGCTCGTCAACAACGGCGGGCTTCTCGGTATCAAGATCGGCGAGGGCGACACCGTATGGGTACAGCCAGCAGTTCTGAATATCGGTGCTGTTTTCCCATTCCGTGACGTTGCAGTACGGGTGGAAGTACTTCTCGTCGTTGAAGGGGTTGAACTTGGAGAAATCGACCTTGGGCGGGACAACGTTGTCGAAGGCCTGGGCCATGTTGTTGACAACGACGTCTACCATCAGAAGAATGTCACGCTTGTGAAGCTCGGCGACGAGGTTCTTGAAGTCATCCTCGGTGCCGAACTTGTCGTTCAGGGCGTAGTTGTCGACGGACCAGTACCCATGGTAAGCGTCGCCAACGGCGGTGTGCTCCTCCATGTTCTTCACAATGGGGCTGATTTGGATCGCGGTGAAGCCCAAGTCTAGGCAATTTTTGGGTCAGTTGGGATGCTATCTTGTCAACGGTGGGGATGGTGAGGCTTACCCTCGATGTAGTCGAGGTTGTTCATGAGGCCGGCCCAGGTGCCGCCGCAGAACAGATGCGCCTCACATTCGTGATCCATAGACCCATCAGTGCGAGCGTAGCGGTCGATCATGACCTGGTAGATGGAACGGGACTTCCATTCCGTGATGTTAGCGGCGCTGGCCAGGCCGGAGAAGGCGAGGACAGCAGCGGTGGCCACGTTGAGGGCCGAAGTCCGCATGTTGGGCGGAGGCCGACAAGTCGGTCGGGAGCAACGGGGACGGAGCCGAGTGTGAGAGAGCGCGGGGGCTCAGCCTGTGTAAGAGAGGTGCTGCAGGGCGCTCGCCAACGTTTGGGCGCAGGCGGCAATGCAAGTCTTCCTTCGGTAGCGAGTGATTCGGGTCAGGTTCTTCTTCCTTGCTCCTTCTACTTCGTTCTTTCCCTTATTCCGGAAAACGAGCGACGAAGAGGCGGTGCAAACGAGTGTATGCGTTGAGACAAACGCTTGAAAGGAGGGATGCGAGAAGAACGAAGGTCGCCGGCATTTTTGGGCTCTGGGAGCCTGGGGGACGGAAGCAGCGGATGGGGATTTGGCGCAGAGCCGAGCTACACGCGAACACAGCCATCTGTGACCCGCGTAACCCTGTGATGCCCCGAGATGCTGGTGGGGACGGCTCCCAAGACGAATCATCGCCGCTCCGAATATGGGCAGACATGGCAGGGTTTGGCTGAGTTGGGCGATGAGAGCAGGCAAAACGGCGGCAAAACGGACAAAAAGGGTGATTGTTGTTGTGCTCTCCGTTCTGAAAACGGCGCTTGCAAGCGCTAGGGTCCACTGCACCTGCCCATCTACTTCCCGCCCACTGTAACGTTTTGCCTTAGCCCTCGACGCGCCCAGAACACGATCCTGCGGAGAGACGTCATTTGTCGGAAATTTTTGCTCCAGCACCAGCTCTCTTTTGCTCCTCCGGAATCACCGAGTCGAAATGCTGAGACACAATACCACACACGCTCGCGATGGCGGGCCGTTAATTCTCTCGCCGCTTCTCGGCGCGACTGCTGAACGTTAAGCTAGGATGCCGAATTTTCTCTGTGGCAGCGTTTTCGACGCCTCAGGTCTTGCCTGGCTGTGGCGAGCTCTCTTCCCTCACTGTGGAATTCTCCGTTCGGGGGGGGGGAAGGGGGGCGTTTCAGGGGGTTTTGCAAGGCCAAGGCTCTCTTGTAACGCCGGCTAGCCAGGCCGTCCTAGCACGAGCACCGACAAACGCTCCATCACAGCATCAGCATAGTGGAATTGCCCAGAACAAGAGTGGGCTTTCGCTGCGGTGGTCGTGGTGGTCCTGCTAAGGGAAGCGAACGCCGTGGCTTGCTTCGCCAATCGCCGCACCCAGCGCCACCACGATGTAACCTCTTGGTGAGTGCGATCGCCCAATACATTCGTGCGCTGCTGTTCTGGTAACTGCCCGCTAAGCTACAATCGAGAAGGTGTGTCGGTGAATTAAATGGACGAACGACACTAACGCTCGAGCGTTTGGTGCAACTGCGTTAGTTCTCGAGACTGTTAGAGCAAAAATACCGTGCGAAAGTCCCAGCCCTCGGCAAATGTCAGATCTTGATGCCAGGGCCCCGGTAACCTTTATCGATCCTGCCGCTCTTGCGTGAGACAACGTTTCGCTCTAGAAGGATCCCGCGTTTAACTACGCGCGAGCGACGCCGGATGGCAATAGGAGATATCTAAATCTGGCACATCCCGAAAAGGCAGCTCGGGATATTTTAGGGAACACGATGGGGGCTCATCTTCCAGTTTCCACGGCCACTCATGCGAGCGATCGTCATCTGGGCTGGCAAACCGGGCAGGACTTGTTCCGCTTGTCTCGTATCCGGTGGCGATGTCCACATATCTGACTGGGACAACCCAGCAGCAACCCAGATGGGTCTTCCTTGTCGAAACCCCGCCGGCTTCCAACGACACAAAACAACTCCCGCTTCGATCCCAACTCGCTATCTGAGCAGTGACGGATAGCGTGCAGGAAGCCCCAAGGTGGCGAGTTGAACAACGGCGGTCTGAACAGAGAACCGGGCCCGAAACCATGGTCGCGTTCGCCCGTCACTTGCGATGGGTCTCGGCATGACACAGCACGCAGATAGGTACGGCAAGAAGTTGGCGCCCCTTTTTCTACGGGCCTCAATTTTGAGCTTCCGACTGAGATTTTACCAGCTACATTCCCATCAAAGGGGGGGCGGACTCGGTGGACTCACACGGTGGACCGACTCACCGGCTACCCCTGTCCCCTGCTCTCGCCAAACATCAGAAGCCATGGATGTGCGTGCTGAGAATCAAGATGGTGATGCTGAACATTAGACGCCGAGTCCACTCTATCCTGGGTCGGCAAAAATGCCCCCTTACGTGGTGGGACATCCGGGCTGATGCGAGATCGTTCGTGGGGCTGCTGGCCCCGCCCACAGTTGAGCTGAGTGACGAGGCCTGGGCCATGTCTTTTTCCCTTCATCAACCTAAAAATCACGTTGGTTTATCGAAAACCTCTCTGCCGTGGCCTGTCTTGTGTTTCCCGGGTCCGGTTTTGTGTCCTTCCTTTAGAGGTTTACTTACTGTTGTTATCTTTCGTTTTTATATACCTCCTGTCGCTCCCATGCGGTGGTGAGCGACGGTGATGATGACTCGCCTTGCGTTGCTTTCGATCCAACTTCTCCTTACGCTCTTTACAGCAACCAGCACAGTACAGGGTCTCCGATATGAAGCCAAGGAGGCAGACTGGAATCTCAACGCCAACAAGACAGCTATACAACCACTCGACTACTGGGGAGAGCGAGACAAGATCCATACATATAAGGAGTCGCCCAAGAACTGGAGGGTTCCGTTCTATACATTATTCCTGGATCGATGGGTCAATGGCGACCCGACAAACGACAATGCCAATGGCACGCTATACGAGACCGATATGATGAGCACCCAGCTTCGGTTTGGCGGTGATCTGGCGGGCTTGATCGACTCGCTGGACTACATTGCTGGTATGGGCATCAAGGCAATCTACATTGCCGGCTCACCTTTCATCAACCAACCGTGGGGAGCTGATTCCTATTCGGTAAGTTGGCTGAGGCTCTCATGCTCTGCACCTCACTGACTGGCATCTTTAGCCCATCGATTTGACTCTGCTCGACAAGCACTATGGCACTATTAAGTTATGGCGAGAAGCAATCGACGCTATACACGAAAAGGGCATGTGGGTGGTTATGGACAACACGATGGCGACGTGAGCAACCTCCCAGCTACCTGCTGTGTTTCTGATGTGCGCTGTCTAACCTTCCAATAGAATGAGCGATCTGATAGGCTTCAAGGGCTATCTGAACGAGAGTACCCCATTCCAAGAAGAAGAGCACGAAACGCTATGGAAAACCGAGAGAGTGTACCCCGACTTCTCGATCAGCAACGACTACAACCAGACTTGCAAGTTTCCCGAATTTTGGTACGAGGACGGCACGACGATCAAGCCGGCCGGGCTTAAGGGCTGCTACAACAGCGACTTCGATCAGTTCGGCGATATCGAAGCCTTCGGCGTGTACCCGGATTGGAAGCGCCAACTTTCCAAGTTCGCGTCCGTGCAGGACCGCCTGCGCGAGTGGTACCCGCCTGTGGCTGCTCGACTCGAGCATTTCTCCTGCATGGCCATTGCCAGCCTGGATATTGATGGCTTTCGTATCGACAAGGCTGTCCAGGTCACGGTGGACGCCCAAGCCCAGTGGAGTAGCGCAATGCGTGCATGTGCGAAGCGGTACAAGAAGGACAATTTCCTGGTCGTCGGCGAGATCACCAGTGGTAACACCCTTGGCTCCATCTACCTTGGGCGCGGCCGACAGCCCGCGCAAGCTGAGAAGCTCGATATGGTAACAGCCATGACCCTCAAGCCCAAAGTATCCGACGCTCCAGAGTTTTTTGTCCGCGACGAAGGTGTCAGCGCTCTCGACGCGGGCGCCTTTCACTACTCCATCTACCGCTACATGACACGCTTCCTCGGCATGAGCGGGAACCTGGAGGCCGGCTTCGACCTGCCAACCAACTGGGTTGAGACTTGGAATCAGATGGTCATGACAAACGACTTCTACAATGCCAACACTGGAGAGTTTGACCCACGTCATTTGTATGGCGCTTCCAACCAGGATGTTTTCCGCTGGCCCACAATCGATCTCGGAGTAGAACGTATGCTCCTGGCGTACTTCATCATCACAATCCTCCTCCCTGGAGCCCCTATGGTGTGGTACGGGGAGGAACAGGCCTTGTATCTTTTGGATGGAACGGCCGAGAACTACGTCTATGGTCGTCAGGCCTTTGCCCCTTCGCCAGCCTGGAAGACGCATGGCTGCTTCAGCCTTCGAAACGATCTGTACAAGAACTGGCCGGTCACGAAGGGCCGCGAGGGTTGCCATGATGAATCAGCAGGCTGGGATCATCGCGATCCATCGGCACCAGTTAGGAATGCGATGAAGCACATGTTCAAGCTTCGAGATGCGCTGCCAGTGCTCGAGCACGGCTGGCTCCTTCAGCAGCTCGCAAACAAGACGGAATACGTGCTATTAGAGGGCAGTGGATTTCCTACAGAGCTTGGCATCTGGAGCGTCTCGCGCGGCTTGTTCAAGGCGGTTCAAAAGGACGAAGACGAGACGGAGGTGTGGCTGGTCTTTCACAACCGCGAAAACCGTACCACCTACGAGTTCGATTGCAACGATGCGAAATCTGCGTTCATTGCACCGTTTGATGCGGGATCCAGGGTCCGGAACTTGTTCAACGAGGATGACCCAATCTCCCTGGAATCCTCCGTCCTTGCCAACAATTTTACTGGCACAGGGAAAAGCGCCGGCTGCCTAAGTAGCATCACCCTCGAGCCGTTCGAGTTCCGAGCGTATGTACCTTCGATTCTCTGGGTTCCTCGGTCCCCCATGATCACTGGTTTCAGCCCTGGGCACGACTATCCTCTCGACTCAACGGACGCCAACGGAAGGATCGAGATCGCCATTGACTTTAACGTGGAAATGGACTGCAAGTCCGTGGGAGACGCCTTCACCGCGTTCGTCATTTCCGACAACACGGGCAACTCGAGTCTCGCCTTTGAGACCCCGAAGTGCGGATCCCTTGTTGATGGCGCCAAGCCGAGCTGGACGGGCGCAATCCAGTCCACGTGGCAGTTTAGGACTACACTGCTCAACGTCAGGGAAGGCATCGTCAAGCTAGCGGTCGACAAGCCGCTATCGGTTGACAAGAAAAGCACAAATGCAACCGATCACTTCCTTCTCCGCTTCGGCCGGCCAAACAATCCCATCGTGTTCCCCACACTGGCTAACTACTCTCGCACGCTGCTTGCCCTGGAAGGTAGTCAGCTGTACGTCAACCATGACGCTCCGGGTGCCACCATGTGGCGCTATACCACGGACTGGGGCACCAAATGGAGCGAATGGATCAATTACACCGCCACTGCAACCAAGTCAAGGGTGACCGAGAACCCTGAGTGGGAAGGGACTACGCTCCAGGCATGGGAGGGCAAGCACCTCCAGGTTCAATATTTCAGCAAGCCCTTGGGATCGTCAGCTTTCACTCAGCACGCGGACAGCAACGACGTCACCTTCCAGCGGCAGTTCCCTCACGTCAACATCCATGGTCCCTTTAACAAGTGGGGTTACGATGCAGGCTTGCCCGGATCGATGGATCTGGTCTACCACCACACTTGGAGTTTGCATTACATGCACGAGTGGCCGTCAAACTTCCAGCTAAACATATGGGGTATTAATCCCGACAACCAGCCCGACGTCAGTGCCATTTTCGGCGACATTGATGGTGACGGCATTGTTGATCGACTCCCGCCCAGCAGTCTGGCCCAGAATGTAATCAATATTACCGAGCCCCCGCCTATGCCGTACTTGGCTTATAAGCTCGTCTACAATGATGCCACCTGGAGGTTTGAGTACATTCCAACTGGTCATATCGGCCCTCAAGTCGTCGTTTTTGCCCTCTGCCTCATCATGCCCGTTTTGCTCGCCGGACTAGCGCTTTGGATCTACGTGGGCAGCTTCTACCAAGTCAAGGTCAACAAATCTGGATTCTCTACTGCAAAGAACTGGTTCCCCGTGGTATTTGGGAAGCTCGACACGAAGAAGGGTGAGAAGAGCCACGAGATGAGCCCGATCGGAACCCCTCCGCCTCCCAGCTCCGCCTTGAGTACCTTTGGCAGCCATGGGGGTCGGAGAACGGTCCTTATCGCCACCATGGAGTACAACATTGACGATTTTGGTATCAAGATCAAGATTGGTGGCTTGGGTGTCATGGCCCAGCTTATGGCGTCAGCCCTCTCTCACGTTCATTTGGTCTGGGTGGTGCCCGTCGTTGGCGATGTCGAATATCCTTTCGATCGTATGGAAGCTGCCAACCCGATGTTCGTTGATATCATGGGGCAACCCTACGAGATTGAGGCGTATTACCACGTGGTCAAGAACATAACCTACGTTATCCTTGACGCCCCTATCTTCCGGAAGCAAACCAAGGCCAACCCGTACATCGCTCGCATGGACGATATTGAGAGCGCTATCCTGTACGCAGCTTGGAACAGCTGTATTGCCGAAACTATGCGTCGCTTCCCGATCGATGTATACCACATCAACGACTACCATGGTGCTGCGGCCCCATTGTACCTTCTGCCACAAACAATTCCCTGCTGTCTGTCACTTCACAACGCCGAATTCCAAGGCATGTGGCCGATGCGCACATCGGAGGAGCAAAAGGAGGTATGTGAGGTCTTCAACTTGCCTCCAGATGTGGTCAAGGACTACGTGCAGTACGGCTCCGTCTTCAACTTGCTGCATGCTGGCGCCAGTTATCTCCGTCTTCATCAACGCGGGTTCGGAGCTGTAGGCGTCTCCAGAAAGTATGGCGACCGTTCTCTCGCCCGGTACCCCATCTTCTGGAGCTTGAAGAACATTGGCCAACTTCCGAATCCCGATCCTTCTGATACCGGCGATTGGAACCCCAACAAAGATGCAGCCGAACAGGCAAAAGGTGTGGAGGTCAGCGAAAGCTTCGAAGAGAAACGCGCAGGCCTACGAGCACAAGCACAAGAGTGGGCCGGACTTGACATCAACCCTAACGCCGAGCTTTTTGTCTTCGTGGGTCGCTGGAGTTTGCAGAAGGGTGTTGATTTGATCGCAGATATCTTCCCCAGCATCCTTGAGAAGTATCCGACGACCCAACTGATCTGTGTCGGCCCCATCATCGACCTTTATGGACGATTCGCAGCTCTGAAGTTGGAGAAGCTGATGCAGAAGTACCCCAGGCGGGTTTTCAGCAAGCCAGAGTTCACACAGCTGCCCCCTTACATTTTCAGCGGTGCGGAATTTGCCCTCATCCCATCCCGCGATGAGCCCTTCGGTTTGGTTGCGGTGGAGTTTGGAAGAAAGGGCGCCCTCGGTGTAGGAGCTCGTGTCGGCGGACTGGGCCAGATGCCCGGCTTCTGGTACCCCGTCGAATCCATGAGCCCGTCCCATTTGCTTCAACAGTTTAGACTGGCAATCGTCTCGGCTCTGGAGTGCAAGTAAGTGATCACCCATTTGGCCCAACGTGCGAACAGACCGTGCTGACCTACAACTTCTACAGGATCACAAAGAGACAGCTGATGAGGGCGTGGAGCGCGAAGCAGCGCTTCCCAGTTGCGCAATGGGTGAAGCAACTTGACGAGCTTTACAGCCAGTCGATCAAGGTTCATCACAAAGAAGCGAAGAAGAAGAAGTTCGAGGTCGTCAGCGCAGGTCTCGTCCAAACACGGCCGTCCTCCCGCAGTAGTCATACCAGCTACCTTGAGCATGGACCAGTCACCATTCTCAGCCCTGCCAGCGACGCCGCCCTCATGTCACCTGCCCAGGTGTCCCGCGCTAGCACCCCGAGAGACCTCACCTCGCCAGGCCTCCAAACGCCCATGACCCCATGGGCAGGCGGCCCGAGGACTAACTCTCCCCGCGCATCGATCGCTAGCACAATAGGAGCTTCTCCCTTTTACTCTAACTCGGCTGCAAGGGACAGTACTATAAGCGTCGACAGCTTTGCAATGCGTGCGCAGAACGGTGGCATGGCATCGGCTGTTTTCCCACCTGAAGGCGGGCTCGGCTTCCCTCGCCCGGCCTTCATGGCGCACCGCAACAGCAGTCTGCTCAGTCTCCCCGATGTTGTGGGTGACCGACATGACTTGAAGCTGCAGCAGGTCGACCAGTTCTTCAATGACACCAACGGAGAGTACTACGCCGAGTTCGACGAAATGCTCGACGAGCTTTCCGCTGCCAACTCGACCAACGACATGTGCATCGAGGCCTTTATCAAGAGGAGCGAGAAGGAGTGGTTTTCACGATACAGAGATGCAAAGCTAGGCCGCACCAGAGACTCAAGCCGACTAAGGAGTGCGACAAACAGCAGGCCGAGTTCGAGGAATGGTGACCGCAACGAGTCTGTGGTAAGCCGTGGCCGCACAAGGTATCGCAGCACGACACCCAGCGGGCTGGCAAGATCGGTTTTTGAGCTGTCGCCCCCATCAGATGACCACGTCGACGACGAGTTTCTGTTGGGCGATGGCTACCAGGCGCCAACGGGCCTGAAGAAGTATGTTCTTCCTCTCACAAGTGTTGAAATATTTGTGTGACTAACAGAGATCTTTCTACTAGACTCCTATCCATTCGCCTCGGTGATTGGCCTATTTACTCCTTCCTCCTCGCCTTCGGCCAGGTTATCTCGGTCAACTCTTATCAGATTGTTCTCCTTTCTGGAGAGACCAACCAGACGCCGGAGAAACTGTACATGGTTGCCGCAACATACATGGGCACCTCAATTCTCTGGTGGGCCATGGAGCGCAACTTCAAGTCGGTCTACGCTCTCTCTGCACCTTGGATCTTCTTCGGCCTGGCCTTCCTCTTCCTCGGTATAGCTCCTTTCTGCGCCGACTGGAAGGTTGAAGACGCAATCACCAATGTAGCCACTTGCTTCTATGCAGCTGGTGCGAGTAGCGGTGCCCTGGCCTTTGCGTTGAACTTTGGCGACGAAGGCAAGCCACACGTCACTTAAACCCTCGTATGATAACATCAGCTAATATTTTAATTGCAGGCGGCGCCCCCACAAAGCAATGGATCACCAGAGCCCTCTCGGTGAGCGGCGTAGCACAAGTCTACAGTCTTGCTCTCTGGTACTGGGGTTCAGTTGTGGCAAACCAAGATACTACGGCGACAACCTTCCTGGGCAACAGCGATATTCCACAGGCCATAGTGGTCTGCATTCCCATTGCTGTATTTGCTTGGGCGATCGGCATCGTTCTGTTCCTAGGGCTTCCCGACTTTTATCGCCAAGCTCCCGCTCAAATCCCCGGATTCTACATTTCGCTGTACCGCCGCAAGATCGTACCGTGGTTCTTCGTCATGATCATCCTCCAGAACTATTGGCTCTCAGCTCCCTACGGCCGAAGCTGGCAGTTCCTTTTCGCCTCGCAGTTCATTCCTGGCTGGGGTGTATTCCTGCTGGCGCTTGGCTTCTTCGTGGTGGTGTGGTCAATCGTCTTGTACGGGTTTTCTTACTTCTCGGACGAGCACACGTGGCTGCTCCCGATCTTTGCCATCGGTCTTTGCGCGCCTCGCTGGGCTCAAGAGTTCTGGGCTACGAGTGGGCTCGGTTGGTACTTACCCTGGGGAGGAACCCCTCTAGGCCAAGCTGTCCTGTCCCGCTGCCTGTGGCTGTATCTGGGCCTTCTAGACAACATCCAGGGCGTGGGGCTGGGTATGATGCTGTTAGCGACACTCACCAGACATCACGTCATGACCGTCCTCCTCGGCGCCCAGGTAATCGGCAGCGCCTTCACCATGTTGGCCCGGGCCACGAGCCCTAACGCACTATCGCCCAACACGACATTCCCGGATTTCTCGCAGGGTATCATGCCCGGCGTTGCTAGTCCGTGGTTTTGGGTATGTCTGGGATTCCAGTTAATCATCCCCATCGGATTCTTCAAGTTCTTCCGGAAGGAACAGGTTTCAAAACCGTAAAGCGGCATGACCGGGCGGGGGAAGAACTAAGTAATATAAGTATGACGTGATGCATGTGACCTGGAGTGTTCTCTATAAATCGGCTGTACTCGGGATTAGACAAGAGTCTCGGGGCTTTTTCTTTGGATGCTATTTTGGATTTAGCTTGGATTGGATTGGCAGGCATTGGCCATCTTGTGAATATAGATGTTTAGATGTATCATTTTTTCTCTGTAGAAATATATTATATCCTTTTGTTAAATGTCTTTACTGTACTGTGCTGTGTTGCGGTAGTGGTTCTGAGTGCCCTGATGTTGGGGTTTTTGGTGTTTTCGATGTTGCCTGCAACTCGCGCCTGAACCCATCACTGAGCTCATATGACATTCCCATGTCCAATTAGCTATTTGTCTGTTAGCCGGTCCCCATAAAACTAACTTAAACTTTTAAAGGTCAAAATACCGGCTAACACATACAAGCATTCTACCAATTACTAGCTTTTTCTTTTCACAGATTACATACGTGATCTATACTTATTATCTGACATCGCAAACACAATCATAGCTATCTAGTAAAGCAACTTCCGCCATGCCCGCGCGTCATCCCGTGCCATTGTTTGGTAGCTTTTATTCATGACCTACACCCGTTAGCCAGTGACACAAGCTCACAACCCAATGATTATGTGATGAGGTTTGTTAGATTTGTCCATAACTTTGCCGTCAGCGAGCTTTCATTATTGTATCAGACTTTCAGCTGAACTCCCTCTGTCCACGTTTAGTGTCTTGAACGAGACATACACCTGGAGCGCCCCCTCGATGCTCTGCACTAACCCAAAAACCACCGTCAGTAGCAGCACGAGGACAGCAACCCAGAACGTATACCATTGCACACCATTCCGTGAGTCATACCACCATTGTCGGATCGTCTTGGGCTGGGCCTCGTCAAATGCCTGCTTCAGCATGACCAACCGGTCTCTCCAGAATACAAATCTGTCAACCCGTCGATTATCCGTCTTCAGCCGTCCGCATTGACTTATCCTTTTATCTAACCCCTCATGCCTCGGTCCAGAAATCCACTGTTTAGTTTCCACATCGCATGTAGGACAGAGAAGCGCCAGCGTCCGCATTGTTTCTTCCGCAAGCCCGTCCGGCAGCAGGCTATTAACACTGGTCCTCTGAGCCTCAAGAAATGAGGCATGATGAAAAATATGCACTCGCTTGTCGTCGTCCGTCATCCGCAGGTGATCCGCCAGATTGTCCGTCCACACAATTTCGAGCCCCGCAATGCGGTCGAGGTTGCTGGCCTTGAAGATCTTTTCGAGCTTCACGTTCTCGTTGGCGAGCTTTCTTTCGGGTTCGAAGTACCTCTGTAGAAACTCCTGTAGTGAGCCCTTGTTCCAGCATACACTGCTTTGGCCGGAGAATCCATACGAATATGATCCGAAGTTGGCCATCAGGAGAAGGCTTGCGGCTAGGTCAATCGAGTTGTCGAGCATTTCGTCCTCGTTGGTGTGCCGTGAGCTCAGCCTGGAGTGTAGGGCGGATTTGATGTCATCGCGGAGCATGCCGCTTCTGAGCATGGAGACACAGTCGATGATGTCTGCGTGTGTTCTTGTTGCGACATGGCGGCCGCTGTCGTGCAGAGCGTTGCTGCATTCTTTGGTGTAATAGGTCCAGTATGCGTCGAGATCGATTGCGTCGGGATCGGAGCCGCAGAGTCGTTGGCCGGTTGCGGATGTGGTGGTGCGGCCGCCCCAGAGGTGGGAAAAGATGGTGTTTTTTGTGAGTTGGGAGACAGGGCTGTCCAGAACTTGGATGCTCTGCCCGAGGATCATACTTACCAAGGTCTCTGACTCCATTTTCTGCAAATCAAAGGCATGCGTCACGCAAATTAACTGACTCCTTGAGCCACGGATACAGCAGATTATCATTGTCCCCTGAGGCTTGCCTCGGATGCCGCTTGGCGCTGTGGCTCAGCCCTCTCCATTCCATCGGCTTCAATGACGCGTCTGTGCAGTGCACAGCGCCATGATGCTGATGCTGCCTCACAAAGGCCGCCAACCAGCGAGCTTCCGACCCAGCTGCACGGGTGCCGGGAAAGGTGGGGCTGAAAATGAGGGGCTTCGGCCTCCCGAATGGAAGGAGCGGCCTCCCGAGCCATGGGGAGTGCGTCAGCGATGTGTGTGGAGGCCGCGTCACCAACGCTGCGCGTTCCCGCCCCCAAGGACGAATACCCGCCATCAAACTGCGCATGCACAGTTCGCCAATTGCAAAAAGCTCCGAGACTTTCCCTTATCATGGATGTCCTCCATCCGTACCAAGCTTCTTATACGATGAGCGTTTCCAGGTCTCGAAGTCATCCGAAAGCCGCTAAAACGAAAGGCGCAAAACGAATCACCAGATGAACGCTGACAGCCCAAGACTTACAGGACGAGACGGGATTCAGGATGGCGACCACTTTTCGACATGACGACCTGCTACCGCAAGCGACAACCGGCCTCTCTAGCTTTTTGACTGGAAAATGGCCAGAGAAGGGAAGCGCAACATGGCCCGATCCGCAGCTCTCAACCGGTCGATTGATATGCAAGGTTGGCAAGATCTCGTGTTGGGAAGCCCAGGGCCCAGCAAGGGACGCATTCAACGAGATCGCCCCCAAGATCAAGATCTATCTCGACAGATCAGTCGATCCCATCTCCAGCTGGGTCACATGGTCGATTTACATGTGTGGGAAAACTCAGCAAAGCGCCAGCCCTACCATTCTCTTTTGCTGCGAAGTCGCCGCCCACCGCAAGGAGGTCAGGAAGGTCATCGTTGAGAGCGGCCTCTTGGATGGCTATCGTGGCATGAAGACAGGTCATATGTCCAAGGCCCCGGGCTTTGAACAGCTTGTTCCGCTAGCATCTAGGGGCTTTCCTGGTCAGCAATGCTATGCCAAGGTCAACGCCGCCGACCGGGACAGTACCTCCTGCAGCGGTATGATGATATCCGTCGGCAATTCGCATGCGACGATCGGCGGGGTCATTCAGATACGCGACAACTTTTACTACACTACAGCTGCGCACGTTTTCGAGGCTCCAAGGTATGGAATGTCCTCCGAGGACGTCCAGGAGGGTGACGGCATTGAGATCGAAATCGACGGCTTTGACGCAAGCGACCTCGACGCCGATACTGGGCTTGGGCCTGAAAGCACAGGGGATAGTGTTCCGACACCTCTCGGAGAGCATTGCCGCTCAGGGGCTGGTATAGGCCGTGAGTTGCAACCCCCGGTTATGGCGCCAGACAATGTGGGCCTGGGAGCGCCTTTTCTCAACTCGTTGGATGAACCTCAATTACACCCTGGCCTCGACTACGCTCTCATAAAGGTCCTTCACCCACCTCACAAGCGAGCAACCGAGATTATCGATCCTCATCATCCTGGGAAGAACACCAGAGTTTTGGTCGAGGCTTTGTCAGGTGCAAAGCCAAAAGAAGCGAGAG
>Ga0247760_1001603_pt1 | contig 20238 bp, 23 predicted proteins | sample UWRJL171409R4_FD_179936 | JGI IMG/M metagenome (GOLD analysis project Ga0247760, IMG submission 179936) | Plant litter microbial communities from Arlington Agricultural Research Station in Wisconsin, United States - UWRJ-L171-409R-4 | ecosystem: Environmental > Terrestrial > Plant litter >... | reverse complement strand
GTATTTTGTGGCATATGGGTAGATTATTCGTTGGTACATACCTTCATCATAATAGAGTGAAGCCTTCCCGTTCCTTGGCCGACGCGGGCGACCACCATATGTTTTGGTTCCATGAAAAAGGGCGAATCATGTTCGAATGTGGGTGTATGTTGCTAAGTAGTTGATACGTTGAACATCATCCCTCCAACCCCATGACCTTAGCCAGATCCTTCCACAAACGTGGGGGAAGCAGGACCGAAAGAGCAGGCTGGATATCCGCCCAGGGGAAGCGTTCCTTGCCAGCGTAGGTGGCAAACTCTTTCAACATCATAAACAAAAACTGCTGTCGCCTAGCCATATTCGCGCCTCGCGGGTGGCGGTAGTTGTTGCGATTTTTTGCGTCGCACTTCAGGGTAGTAACCAAATACTGCCAGGGTGTCGTTTTGGTCAGAGGTTTCAGTCCGCCTGTGGTGTACTTGAAGACTTTGGTATCCATAATGTCGAGATCGACCCCGGAGACGAGCATCGTTTTGAATATGCTGATGTACTCCTCCTCCTCGGATAGAATCTCGGAGGTGCCCCAGTTCTCAAGTACCAGGAGGAGCCATACTGACCAAGCTGTCAGGTATGGGTGTTGGTTGATTTGCATTTGTGAGCGGTTTGGGGGTTCAGGAATTGGCACATGGGCGTTGGAATCAGCTCCGTGTTGCAAGAGAATGGTAAAGGCACCGTCCTGTATTTTCTCGGTGAGGGTTAATATCAGAGCATGCTCCCTGATGAGCAAGATGTCAAGCTCTCCAGGCGACATGAGCTCTTGCAGCAACATAACCCAAGGGCTCAATGTATCGACGGAGCAGCCGCCGCTGAACGCCTCGTTGATCGGGAAGCCGTGCTGGACGAGGCACTTTACCATTTTTCGAATCGTTGTCCTTGGGCTTGCAAAATCCGCTCCAGAGCTGTTCACCCTGGTTCGATACTTGAGGAGGAAGAGTGCCAGCGGTGAGCTCGCCAGGCCAGCAAAATATGATGAATCCTCCGACAGCTTTATCGAAATGTAGTCGACAAGGCCCTCCGTGACCATCATCTGACGGAACCAGATGGATGGGTTGTCTTGATGGCCTATATCGGCATCCCGCTCTGCCTCGGCCATTTCTATCAATGTCATCTCGAGATCGTCAAAGTGCTCCTGAATGAACACGCTTTCCGAAGAATTCAGCTGCCGGGCAAACCAGGTCAGGTCATAAAGTAGCTGCCATTTGTTATCGATCGGGGCATATTCACTCTGATCCGGATGCGGATGAATGAGTCGGTATTGCGATGACTTCACCCAAGCCAGGTACGATCTTATAGCAGAGGCGAATGGGTTGAACGACGGTTTCGTTTTCTCTCTCAGCCACCCGGCCACCTGGCTCGTCCTAAGAAAGTCATACACGGTCCTGTGGAGGAACTGAAGCGTGTCACCATCTACGGGGTCCCGCTTTATCTCCAAGAGACCCTTGCATCTCCCATTCAAGCGTCGCTCGACTGGCTGCAAAAATTCATCCCATTCGCTGTCCTCAAGAGCGCGTATCGGGCGTTTTAGGGCGTACTGTTTGTCATCATGCTCTAGGTCGTGAAAGGCGTACAGTTCCACTGATAAACGGGGTTGCGGGATGTATACAGCAAGTAGCAGCGAGGTAGCCATTTTCTCGTGATAGAAGGGGTCGACTGAGTCGAGAATGTGTTTGAAGAAGCTTTCCAGATCGGTAGGTATGCTTTCGAGGCGCCGTTGTAGATCCGACCAAGAGTCGCCGTTAGTGAGACCTTCTCGGAGCTCCCTCGTGACCAGGAAAACCCAGAGAAACACGCTCTCCGCTCTCGCAGAAATCCGCTCGGAAAGTTTAGAGGCTTCCGGCACCTGTGACACGGTCGTGTTCCATCTCGGGTGCTCAAAAAGGCGGGAAGCTGCATAGCTCATGATGTCACGTTGCGTGAGCTCATTGACCGATAACGTCCGTTCTCGATGACCACCAAAGAAGTCCTTGAAGACATTCCAGGGCCGGCTAGCAACACATGCTTTGATGTCCGGGGAGTCGCAGAGATTATGAATGGTTTTGCAGAGCGCGAGTGAGTCTCCGTCAAACTCGTCGAGGCCATCAATAAAGAGACAAACCTTGACAGGGAGCTCGGGAAACTTCGCGATTCTTGCGAGACACTCCTGGAGCTCATCCAGCGTCCAATAGTCCGACCACTGGGTGCGTGGGCCGCATTTCATCGTTTCCCATTTGGTTTTGTAAAGGGCTGGAGCTAGCTCCGGAGCCCGTGCCAAGATTTCGTACAGCAGCGATCGAAGCAAGCCCTCCTGTGACCTCTGTATCGGTGCTCCGGCACTCCAAAAGTAATGACTGGCAATAACGACGCGCTTTTGTTGTGACCATTCCAACAACAGCTCCTTAGTCCTGGTGGATCTCACAATGAACTTCATCAGCGTGGACTTCCCAGCACCAGGTTTTCCGGTGACGAAAAACGTGCCGGAGCCGGTCCGCAGCCATTGGGGAAAGACGGCAAGGGGGTTGCCTTCGGAAAAAGCCCATTCGAATGTGCTCTCATATGCCTTCGGGATCGCATCATACCGATTCTGTCGCCTGTCATAATGGAGACTCTCGAGAAAGGGTGTTTGCCACTTGAATTGGGCCTCATCATAGGCGAGCTTTGACACCCGAGTCGCCAACTGTCCAAGCTCGGTGTTCGGGAGGGCGGACTGCGGATCTTTCAAGGAATTCGCCTTGACTGACCGTACTTCGTTTTGGAGTGTCTCGATCGCAGCCAGTATCTGGTGGCAGTCTTCTGCCCGCTGGGAGTGCAAGGACACCACCTCGGACTGGAACTGGGTGAGGTTTCCCCTCGTCTTCTCGAGATTCTCGCTACATGAAGGTCAGCGCTGATAGATGTATTGACCCCCAGGGAGGTTGGGTGGGCACGTACCTGGAAACAGCACATAGCAGCAGGCTCATTGCCTGCTGACTCGCAGCAATTCTTTTCCTCAGCCGGTCAATGTCATCTTTCTTCCAAACCTCCAACATCGCTTTCCCAAAGCATTCCCAGAGCCTCGCCTTCCCAGTGGTCTTTACCGACAGTCTTGATGTGATCTGCAGCAGCTGTCCACAGTCCTCCCTGCATGTTCCGGCCAGCTCACCGAGGGCTGCTGAGTGCTGGGAAGTACTTGTACCCCTGGTCGATGGATATGACGATAACCCGTTGTTTAGGCCTCGCAGTCTTTCGTACAGGGTCTGTAGAGACTGGACGTGTTCGGACGCTCCGGAGGTTGAGGCGTATATCTGAGAGGTACCATTGACGAGATTGACAGCGAAACCGACGAATTGGCAAATGTTCGCCGCGAGGCCGAGCGCCGCTAGTGCATCCATGATGAAGGGGTCGGCCGTTGACGCGATTGCTATGACGAAGTTGCGGATTCGGTGTGCGTGAGCGGTTCCGCGATCGGTTTTGGTGCAGCCTGAGGGAGCCTGACGCAGAATCGCTCCCATTGGGCCTTGATCCCAACTGATGCCGACCAAGTTTCTTTTTGCACGTGACCCCCCGAATGTCGATGTCACTCAAAATGCCAAGCTGATTATGCCAAGCTCAACATGCCAAGCGCCGATCTGGTGTGACAACAATTGTTTGTTGTCAAAAGCGCCAATAAAACGCAACACCGACAGCCACTGGAACTCCACGGAGGAAAATCTGGGTGCCTAGAACTAACCCCTCATTGAGTTTGAACCTCAAGGCATGTCAGAGGGGAAGATTGTTAGCCAGGGCACCATGTCCAGCTCCATTCAAACATCTGTGTGTATGCCCAAGTGGTTGAGCGTTTGTTCAAGGGCCTGACTAATGACGTGTGATGTCAGGAGCCACTGCGTGCAGATCGAGAGACAACCGAGGGACGCACTAGCATGGCCCCGGTGGCAGCTTTGTGTAGGGCATGTCATGTGATGATTGTGCACACCTCCGAGCGGGACCCGATCGGCATGCCGCGCGACTGCTGCGTGGCTCAATGGGGCAGAGCAATTCGCGAAGGTGCAGCGCGGGGCTGTCCCGTGTGCACGCTCTTTGCAGGAGCCCTGGCCATTCCCTTCTGGAAGACTGAGTTGGGGGTCCAGCTCTTTGTCAACCAAGACAAGCTCCAGACTTACAACAGCTTCCGCCCGGGCGACCAGTATCCGAACTCGATTCGTCTGTACCTCTCCAAGTCATACCCCGAGCTGAGTTTCTTCCACGGCAATAAACCAAAGTCGACATGCGTCAACTCTGGCAAGCCCAAGCGAAATATTAGTAACTGTCCGGTTGTGAATGATGAGCTAAACTCATCAGATCCCTGATTATCCAACCTTCCCATCTCGGAGATCCTCCCGGAGGGGACTGGCTCGGAGGAAAGCCTTTCCTGGGCGAAGAACCGGCTTCTTTCGTGCACAACTCATCACGGATCCAACAGCTTCTATGCCACGGTTGGCGCGACCTTTCCTACCAGAGTCCTCGATGTTCACAACAACGCTGTTCGGCTGTGGGAGCCTGGGTCATGTGCTGACAGCAAAATTCACGACCCCTATCTCTGTCTGAGCTACTGCTGGGGTACCGAGCCGTTCCTTGGGAGCAACTCCGACAATATCGAAGCTCATAAAGTCAACATTCCTTGGAATTCCCTACCCCGGACTTTCCAGGACGCTATCGACATAACACGGCGGCTAGGTTACCGTTTCTTATGGATTGACGGCCTGTGCATCATCCAAGTTGACAATGCCGACTAGGAAAAGGAATCTAGTCGGATGGCTGAAATCTTTGAGAGCGAATTCCTCTTTCTTTCCGCCTCTAAATCCAAGAGCGCAAATGAAGGCATGTACACGGCATCACTTTCCCAGGAACACCGCGGAATCGAGATCGCTCGACATCCCGCGCCAAAGGATACCGAGGCCGAAGGTGTACCGTCCAATTTCTTCTTCCGTGCATCTATACCCCATCCCGGTGATGAAGACTCAGTGGTATACCCTACAAAACTTCAAAATCTTTTCAATATGTTCCCAACGCTCAGGAGGGGCTGGATTCTCCAAGAACGACTCCTGGCAAAACGAATTCTGCATTTTGGTCCTACCGAGCTGACGTGGGAGTGTTCTCGGGGCCAAAAATGCCAGTGCCGACCCGGAGAGGACTGGGGTCGTGGCCAGGGTTCAACCTTGTTTGCACCAACCGACAAAGAGGGCTATCATGACAACTGGATGAGGATAATTAAAGACTACAGTCGATTGCATCTGACCCACGACAAAGATATCTTCCCGGCTATTTCTGGCCTCGCAACCCGATTCCAAACCGTGCTATGATGTGATTACATTGCTGGACTATGGGAAGATACCCTGCCTCAAAGCCTGCTATGGTACGTCCGGCCCCACGAAAATTGGACCAGCAGGCCGACACACTGGCGCGCGCCTTCTTGGTCTTGGGCATCCCTTCGCTCCACAGGGGTAAACCCCCCCAGCAACCTATCTGGTATGGATATACACGCTGAGGTTCTCCGCGTCGTGCTCAGACAAGCCAGTCCGGATCGCATGGGCGAACTCGTCCCCTGGGAAAGCTTTCTGACCCTACGCGGCCACCTTGTTTCAACGTCGATGAGGCTGGACCCACGACATGAGGGCTGGGGGGATTACCACCCTGGGCTTGACCTACCTGGCCCACATCGTTACAAATATCGCATGACACTTGATGATGATTTTTACATCCGCCAACTCGCGCTCAACCAGCCAGCAGCCAATCCCAGCGAAGTTGAACTTAAACGGTACCCCTTCCCCGTTTATTGTCTGTCGATAGGTCGTCGCGATGGACCGCCTGAAGTTGTCGTTATAACTCAGGATGGTTACACTAGACCGTCCCAACTTGTCTATTTCTTGGTCCTGAGGAGGATTGATGTGGAGGATGCCAGGATGATAGAAGCTGTTGCTGAGCCGGGCAGCGAGGAACACGAATCTAGCAACCAACACAGATGCCTACGTATTGGCTGGCTTGAAGTGTTCCGTGGCGACTCACTGCTCCGTGCTGATGGGCTCAAGAAGGAAGTTGTCACCATATATTAGGGCATTCGTACATCAGATACATCATCGCAAAACACATGTAGTAGAAGGATGACCAAGGCCTCTTCATAAATATAGAGCGTCCGAGTTATGCATTTTATATTCGTCGGTTATCACTGCAACACAAAGCTGTAATTGCATGACGTGCCCCATTTAGCCTAGACTTATTCCATTTGCACTCGATCCGGAGACAGCCCGAGAAACCGACCCAGGCTGACTCACCCCCCATCACACCCAATGATATTTCCTATGACTCAATACCAAAGGCATTGGGCAGGTAATATTGTGGAAGGATTCTGCACCTCATTCTCCTTCCGGCCCAGAACATGAGAGAATCCCGAAACCACCAGTAAGCCTCGCAACTCCAGGGAGCTGTAGACAAACCACTGCGGGCGACATTTCCGCGGAGGAAAATGTTGAAACTGACATTCCCATCGGATACCCCCGACAGAGGGAAGCCCTAGTTTCCCTAAAGTGGTGCTATTACAAGTATGCAGGCGTGAAGTCCACCACAGCCTTCCCCTTCCCAACCAATGCTTGCCACTCCAGCCCCTCCCACACGACCAGCATAGCTGCCCAACATGCCTAAAACGAACGAGAGATTCGGAAGGGCTCTTTTGGGCCAACCGGCCGGCGAGCCAAGTACGTATATGACTGCCCTCTCAACCTCCTGCCTAGCACCTGATGGAAGAGCGTCTTTTCTTCAGTCACCACCAAACACCCACCAAAGCATCCAAGCACTCTTCATTCGCGTGTACGAAGATGATACTGGCAATCGTAGTTAGGATTCAGTTGCTAGGTAGGTAGGAGTCGGGTTGCCATCTCACTCTACGATAGCATTCAACCCCACTTCTGGCTCGCTGATGACCGAGAGCCCAGTGTCGGACGGCAACGAATAGGCACGCGCCATACTCGACGACTTATATCGGCGTTCGGATATTACCTAGGCAGCTTGTCGTTCTCCACGAAAGCGTGTCCGAATTTGGAACGATGCGGGCTCGCGGGAGTTCGAAGTTGTGTTGGGAAGTTGGATGTCCTGTGCCTGAGACATTCAGCCAGTGAGTGAGGCAGCAACAGCCACCGCTCAGAAATATTGCAGCTTCGGGCCCAATCGCGACGAGTGTGCTTGTCCAAACCCCACCTTTTATCGCGGGCGCTTTCCCCGTTCAACATCCCAGTATTGGAATGGCACAATTCGCCGCAGTTCGACACAGCCCCCAAAGTCTGCAAGCCACCTAGGTACCTTGCACCTATGACAGCGGCCACTTACCGCACCGCGCCACACACACTCGGGGAATTGTGGGATGTTGACCGCACTGAGATTGAGCATCAAATCTTGGGGCATAATGCCTGCCTTGGCATTTGCATCGCCGCAGTCTGACAAAAACATCCTCGAATTCCTCGACCAAAGCTTCCACCTTTGCACAACCTCAATCAGCTTCCGTGTTGCGCCTATTCTCGCCCTCGCCTTGTACGGCGACGGATACACAATGGAAGAGCCGACGGCAAGGGTCCATCAGGGGCCGGTACTGGACTTGGGCCTAACAGTTCTTTTCGGGCCCATGAGGCCATCTCTGGAGTCAGCCAACACCGTAGTCATTCCTTCTCTCAACTGCTAACGTGTTTCCCAACAGTGTTATTTTTGTCCATGGGTTCACAGGTAGTCCCTACAAAACATGGACCAGACCTAGGGGCACAGCGGACCATCTGAACGAACGGACAGACGGTCTACCTTCCACGAAAATTCCGAGGATACAAGCTCCCTTCCGATCCCACGCCAGTCCGATACAGAGACAAAGGGCATCTTCTGGCCCCGGGACTTACTCCCTACAACACTCCCCAACGCCCGTATCCTGACGCACGGCTACGACACACACCTAAGACATAAGATAATCGGGCGGCCTCTGTCGAAGATGGGCGTCTATGACATCGCAAATGATCTTCTGGTGTCCCTCGAGGCCAAGCGCCGAGAAGACCCATCCAGACCCATCCTATTCGTTTGTCACAGCCTGGGCGGGATTGTTGTCAAGGATATGCTGCGGCAAGCATGCCACTGCCAGGATCAGGATTTACAACGCGCCTTCAATTCCACTGTTGGGATAATATTCTTTGGCACTCCACACCTGGGCGCCGACCCCCAGAAACTTCTTCGCCAGATTGCCGACAAACTCGCCAGACTCGCTGGCTTCGCCATCAATCAGGAGATCCTCAACACACTTTTGCCAAACTCCGAGCGACTGCGACAGCTGAGAGACGAGTTCAGGCCCATCCCAGAAAGGCAGAATTGGAAGATCTATTCGTTCCAGGAAGCCTTGGGAGTCTCAGCCCTTGGCGGAGCTCAGGTTGGTACATTATTCCCTTGGGCAACACCCGCCGCTGACGGAGGGTTCAGGTTGTTGACGACTCGTCCTCTTATCTCGATCTTGCGCCACTTGAGACAACCCAGCACATCAACAGTAACCACATGGAAATGTGCCGATTCAAAGGCGTGGAGGACGTTGAGTATCAGAAGGTGGCAGCCGCACTTCTAAGAATGACAGCCAGTATACCTCTCTGCCCAAACGACCACACTTCGAATTCCCAGGCACTCTCGGAGGCCCAGCGCGAAGCCCTCCTCGAGTCGCTGAAGTTCGCCCAAATCGAAAGCCGTTACAGGTCTGTTAAACCAGCACATGCCAAAACCTGCAGCTGGTTCCTCAAGACCCCGGAGTATCTCGGCTGGCGCAAAACCGGGAAAGCAGGCAGCGATCACGGCTTTCTCTGGGTGAAAGGCAAACCGGGAGCTGGGAAGTCAACGCTCATGAAATTCGCATACAGTCGTTGTCAAGCGAAGCCGAATGAGAAAATCGCGTTCTTCTTTAATGCTCGCGGAACTGAACCACTAGAGCGGACTACATCCGGAATGTATCGCTCGTTGCTGATTCAGCTGCTTCATCTACGGCCGCGCCTGTGGGATGCTTTCGCTGCTGCCGGTTTTGCTGCTTGGAACACGAGCAGTGAAATGTCATGGAGCATCGAGTCATTGAAGGATGTATTCGACAAGGCGATACGACGTCTACGGCCCTCCGAATCCGTGACATGTTTTATTGACGCGCTTGACGAATGTCCCGAATCAGAAGTCTCAGATATGGTCCACTTCTTCGATGAGCTGGCGGCCTTTGCATTGGACAATCGCATTGACTTCCGCGTCCTATTTTCCAGTCGGCATTTCCCTCACATCACCATCCCTCGCGGGCCCAGCTTGGTCCTTGAGAAACGAGAGGAGCACACGCAAGACATCGAAGTTTACATTGAAAGCAAGATCTCCAAAATCATGATCAAGGACACGGATCTTCGAATTAAGGTCCTTGACCGAATCCGAGAAAAAGCGTCTGGTGTTTTCATGTGGGTTGTGCTTGTTGTTGGTATCCTGGAGAAATCTTCCAACAAGGGCCGCGGAGCAAAGCACCTCCTTAGGGAACTTGAGGCACTGCCTGACACTTTGCATGAACTTTTCCGCGAACTTCTCAGGCGAGATAAGAGCGGCGGGGATGAGCTCCGCCTCTGCCTCCAATGGGTCTTATATTCATTCCGTCCTCTACAGCCACAGGAGCTATACGACGCCATCCTGATAGGAACCGATCCTCAAGATGTCGGGGAATGGGACCAGAATGAAGCTCGCACCGAGTTGTTCCTTCTCAATTCATCAAAGGGGCTAACCGAGGTGATCGAGGGAAAGAAGGGCGTCAAAATTGTCCAGTTTATCCATGAGTCGGTCCGAGACTATTTGCGGATGGAAAATTGGCTTGAGACCATGCCGTCCAACCTTGGAGACAGCTTGGAAGGGCGAAGCCACGAGAGGCTCAAGGCTTGCTGCCTTCAGTACATCAACTCAGGCGGCGTCCAGGAGGCATTTCACGCATTCCAGTCACTCGAGGGATCCGAAGCAGACATCCAGCCTCTTACTGTTAAGCTTCCGTTCCTGGATTACGCTGTGCGATACATCCTCCACCATGCCAATACCGCAGCAAACAGCAGCATCGACCAATCTCAGTTCCTCCACTCTTTCCCGCGAGAGACTCTGGTGGTATTGCATAATAAGTTGGAGGGCCGGAAAACTTATCGTCACCACGAAGATGTCACCCTTCTTTATATCCTGGCTGGAGACAATCTCGCAGCACTGATCAAGCACTTGGAACACTCTCCTAACTCCTTCCTATCCGTAGAGGAGGGTCTGTTTGGAACACCTCTTTTTGCTGCCTTGGCAGCGAGGGGCCACCAAGCAGCCTTGACTTTGATGGAGTCAGCGGCACACACGCATCGCGAATCCGGAAAGCTGTTGAAACTCTGCAACCTCTTTGGACGAGTACCCCTCAAATTCTGGACCCGCAGTTTTCGATTCAAAAGGGAACGCAGCCTGTCTGAAAGGTCCAATCTTATCCACAACACAGCGCGTCCAAATAACGACATTATCGCCACGTTCATTCATATATATCTCCCTTTTCCGGAAGGGGAGACACGCTCCCTGCCCATTCTCCTTTCAGACGCCGTGCAAAATAAACTGCATCTTCTTCTTGAAGCATTGTTCGACAGTGATGATAAAGCGCATGGCTCAGACCTCTTCGAATTGCTGTGTGATGCAATATGCAATAGAGATCCAAAAACACTTGAGCTACTGCTTCAGCATGGGGCGGAAACACACCGGCAAAACAAATTCGGCTCTACGCCGCTGCACCTAGCTGTTAGGTTTGCCGTGTTTGGGGTTGTTAAAATCCTACTTGATCATGACGCCGGCGTGGAGACTCGGGGCTACGAGGGCCGATCACCATTGTCATTCTGCACCGACTTGGCAATTCTCAGGCTCCTCCTCGAAAACCGGGCTGATATCAACGCTAAGGATGACAACGGCCGCAACGTGCTTTCCCACATCGTTGAACGGCCGGGTTCGATTCCTCTGACTGAGGTGCTCCTAGATGGCGGTGCGAATATCCATGAGGAAGACCACAATGGCCGCACCCCGCTAAGCTGGGCTGCTGTCAGTTTTTCAGCAGCAGCTAAGAATATTATTGAGTTCTTAGTAGAACGCGGAGCCAAAATGAACACACTAGACAAGAACGGCCGCACCCCTGTGAGTTGGGCAATGAGTAACTCTTCCATGTATGTCGACAGGAGTTTCTTAGTACCTGTTGTGAAATACTTTGTCAGTCAGAAAGTCGATATCAATCGGCCCGACAAAGATGGGCGCACCCCGCTGAGTTGGGGTGCGGGATATATGGCGGGGAAATTTGTAAGTGGCGTGGCCGAACTGCTGTTACATCTACTAGGTGGTGGAGCGGAAGTCGATAAGCCTGATAATGATGGCCGTACTCCGCTTAGCTGGGCCGCATCGAGTGGCGATCCTTCTCGAATTAGTGCATTACTAAAGTATAACGCTAGCTTAACATCGAAGGATAAAGACGGCCGCACACCTTATGACTGGGCTGTCAGGTCTCCAACCGATAGCTATGACAGAGAGGGGGGAAGACTAGAAGTTCAGAGGCTGTTAAAGGTGTCGTTGTAGGGGCTTCTCGTACGATAGCTACTTGGACTTTATATGATATCACCATCATTTTATGATGAAGGGAAGGCAAAGGGGGGATAGTGAAAAGCTGTGCTATCAGGCAATATCATTACATATAGGTTCTAGTCTCTAAGTTCTCACATCACATCTTACAACCGATCAACATCTCTCCTTCACAAGAAATAGGCCAACGGCCCTCCAATAACCACGACCAACCCCACCCAAGCCCATTCCGTCCTTGCGAGGCCCACGCACCCATCCCCGACACCGCCGTTCCGTTCTTGCGCACAATCGTCTCATTACTAACTCCCTCGCAGTGCCGGGGCTTGCCGCCGAGTTTCACGAGATCAGCATTGACGATTCCCTCGTCTATGTTGGCCGTCGAGGCGCGGGTCTTAGGGCACCCAGTGGCGGCGACGACGGCGAAGGCGCCCTGCTCGTACTCAGCGCAGCTAGCCACGACGCACGTGGTGACGTTTATGTAGAAGGCTTGGTTGGTTCACGCACAGCGGGTTGTTGACGGGCTTGGGGAAGTACTCGAAGAATGTTGTAGCAGTCGCGGAGGGGGGAGGAGAAGGAGTTGAAATTTTTGAGTGCATGATATGGAACATTGATGATGAGAATGTCTATTTGCACTATGACTCCCGTCTATTTGCACTATGACCCCGCACCACGCCATACATAACCCTAACCCCCGCCCGCGTTCAAATGCCAGTCGCATCCACGGTCGCGTTATGCTATGAAATTCTTTCCATTCTGCCATAACTTTGCTCCCCCACCACAACCAAACCATCGCCATTCCACGGTCGCGCGCACTGCAGTTATTGCGCCCAAGGGTAAGTAATCATTCGGTGCACGATTTCCCAGGCTAATTAAGCGTTCAGATTGCCGAAAACAGCCCACCGCGCATAGCGCGATGCAAACCGATCCCAAGGTCGATGTCGATGACGATGCTATCTTCGAGGACCCCGAACCCGCTAGCCAGTCAACCAGAGGCCGAGGAAGCAACCGTAAGGGACGTGCTCGTGGTAATGCTCGTGGAGGCGTACGGCCTCTATACAGCGTAAGGCCTCCCAGTGGGAGGGGGTTACTCTAAAGGGTAGCCAAACCACAGCCGTAAGGGGTAGCCAAGCCGTTACCACACCTGTGAATAGTGGCAAGGCCAGAGGTAGAATGAGAGGCAAAGCGAGAAAGGCCTCTGGATCCAGTAAGGCATCGTCAACTACAGGCATTACGAAGAACACACGAGGTAATGGCTAACCCACGCGTTCCAGCTGGTCAGGTGACGCAGGAACTGCTTAGTCAGCAAGTAATAGTTAATAGTCAACTGTAATTTTATTTCAGAATCGAGCGATTTAGGCCCTGTTCGATCGATCAATTGCGAGTGTTCAATTGAATCGCAGTCGCATTTGCGACCACCGATCCGTGGATGCGACTGGGCATTTGAACGCGGGCGGGGGTTAGGGTTATGTATGGCGTGGTGCGGGGTCATAGTGCAAATAGACCGGAGTCATAGTGCAAATAGACATTCTCTTGATGATTGCCTTAGGTAAGGAAGGCGCGCTGAATGTTATGAGGGAAGGGGCTGGCCAGACCCGCTGCTTCCCCGCAGACAGAGCGCCCCATGCACGTTATTCCCCTTCACGGGAGAAAATCTTCTCAAATCCCCTCTTGCGTCTCTTGGCGCGTATAACCTGAACCTGGAGAAACCGGGGTCCCTAAAACTCTCAAAGGCTAAAGATGCAGCCCAAAGGCGTCAGCTGGCAAATGATTGGTAATGCGGTTCCTCTGGTGGGATCCTCCACAAAACTTGCTCACGGTCAAAGGTGAGCCAACCCCATGAGGAAAGCCGCCGTCCAAGTCGCTCGTTCGACGGCGGGTGCGCAATGGAATCCCGCGCAGGAGCTCGGCGGTCTAGACTCCCGTGGGATTTTCCACCGAGCACAAGCGTTGGGTTCCGCGGCCGTGGGTTTGGAAGTTCAGTTCTCCGCTCATGCGCAATCCGGAGAGGCAGGTTCACAACTGGGCGCGACGTCGAAGGCGGCTCGCCGCGGACCCTGCCCCCGCCCGCACTTGGCGGTGCGGGCTGAACCTACGCGAAAGTATTAAGGCATCACCATCCGGCCTGACACTCGGGCTGCAGCCGAACCACCGTTCCAGCCAAACTGGACCCAACCGCTGCCCACACCAGCATCACTCGCAAACCCAACCAACATGACGGGCGGATTGGGTCGAAAGACCACCCTCGGTCTCGCATTGTTGCCAGCACTCTGCCATGCCGATGGCAGGGGGCTCATCGGCTATGGCAGGAACATGTACTACCCGTTGTGCGCCGCTGTCTGTCGCAGCAGCATCGAGCAGGCGCCTCTGGTCTGCACACCTCACGACATCAAGGACGGCGCGCACAGCCACGGAGGGACGCCCTACGAATGCCATGCCTCGGACCCGGCGTACCTGACGACTCTCGCGTACTGCATCAGCCAGCGATGCGGCGACAGCTACACGGCCGATATCATCGAGTCGTACTGGAGGCAGCACGCCGTCAACGGCGGCCGCGTCGTGCTAGAGCCCAAGCCCGTCATGTCGTACTCCCAGGCGCTGGCCAGCATCAAAACACCGCCTACGGAGGAGTACGTCTCGGACGAGATGCTGAATGTGACCTCTCTCGTCTCGGACGAGGACTTCATCTCGAATGGGCACGCCTTGGGTCTCTTTGAGCAGGTCGAGAGCGGACACTCCAAATACAGGTCAGCGCCTCCCCGCGACATCGCACCAGACCTCTCCCTGTTGACACGTGGTATGGCAGTTTACTCGTCATGATCTCTGGCTTCCTATTCCCGCTTGGCTTCTCCACCCTTCGCTTCTTGCCGTTCCCGCCTCTACTCCGGTCCAAGATCAAGGCCGTCCTAGGCCATCCAGCCATGATCGGCAGCCGGCACCGGACCCCCGTCGCCTTCGGACAGGGCATCATGCCCACGCGCGGGCAGGCTCTCTTCATCGCCTACCTCATCTTCATCAACACGGTCGTGTGCATGGTCGATATCAGAGCAGGGCCGCAGCCCAACGCCTGGTACGCCGATGACTGGCAGCAAATCATGAGCTACGTGGGCGACAGGACTGGAGCCATGTCGTTTGCTAACCTGTCCCTGATGTTTCTCTACTCCTCGCGCAACAACTTCCTCCTCTGGCTTACCGACTGGTCGCACTCCACCTTCCTTCTCCTCCACCGCTGGGTCGGCTACATCGCCGTGATCCAAGCCTGCTTGCACTCGGCGGCGCTGCTACACCTCTACATCGTCATCGAGTCGTACGAGTCCTCGGTGGTTGAGGCATGGTGGTACTGGGGCATCATCGCCACCTGCGGCATGGTCATGATCTGGGGCCTCAGCATCCTCCCCGTCCGCCAAAGGGTGTACGAGTTCTTCCTGCTTAGCCACATCGCCTTGACCATCTTGGTGCTCGTCGGCTGTTATCTGCACGTCTTCTACCTCTACGAGAACAACTGGGGCTACGAAATCTACATCTACGTCGCGGGTGCCGTCTGGGGCGCCGACCGCGTCATCCGCATCTGGCGCGTCCTGCGCAACGGTGTCCGCAGGGCCACCATCACACCGATCGACGAAGACTACGTGCGCGTTGACATCGACGGCGTTTCCGCCCACGGCCACGTCTACCTCTACTTCCCGACCCTGAGCCTCAAGTTCTGGGAGAACCACCCCTTCTCCGTCGCCTCGAGCTTCGCCGGCCGCCCTTCCAGTCCCGTCACCACTCCCGTCACAACCACCGTGACCGTGGAAGACGGCGAAAAGTCGGAAAAGGTTGAATCCCCGTCGCCGGCCGCTTCAAGGTACCACCCGCGGCCCTCGCTGACCATCCTTGCGCGTGTCCGCACCGGCGTCACCGCCGACCTCGCCCAGCGCGCCGTGACTGGCGCCTCGCTCCCCGTCCTCGTCGAGTCCTCGTACAGTCAGCTACAAAAAGTCATTAGCCACTTTCGGAAAAGCCACCCCCGCAGCCTCAGACCCCCCACTTCAGTGACACACCAGAAGAGCCTAAGACACGGCACAGCAAAGCAAATTATAGGCCTGGAATGCTGAAAAACAGTAAATTATGCCTGTAATCTAGAAAATCAATAGTGTGTGGCACCGCCTTTGTTTTTTACACATTCAGCGCACCGCTTCGCAAATGAAAGGACCACCTTCTTCCAATCCCCTGGCGTCAGTTTATCCCACTCCTCCCTTAGAACAGCCTCCATTTCCTGGATATTGTGAATACGATGACGTCTTTTTGAGATACGAAGCTTCATGATCCTCCAGAGGTTTTCAATGGGGTTTAAATCTGGGGATTGGGCGGGCCATTCTAAGGTGATAATTCCCAGAGCTTGACGATGGGCTGTTGTCATCTTTGAGGCATGATAGGAAGCGTTATCCTCCATCCAAACAGCATCCCCTTCGTGTTCCATCACTCGCTGATAGAAATCACCACCATCCTCGTTCAGAACAAGCCTAGTATAGGTCTTAGAGTTCATCCTTGCTCCCCGAGGCAAAACCACTAGGTTAGCCTTAAAATTGAGTGAAATTCCTCCCCAGACCCCAATAGAGGATCGGCCAGACTTGAAAGTAGGCTTTAGATTCTTCGATTCGTATGCCTCGCCATGCCGGCGGCGTATCCAAGGCGGCGTTGTATCGATACCGAGCTCGAAGGTTGACTCATCGGTGAAGCAGATTATGGCAATATCTTCAGGCTTTAAATGGCGATAAATACGGCAAAGCCTGAGCCTCTGCTGTTTGTGGGATTTGCTCAGATATGGTTTCCGCCTTGGCTTAAAAGCGTAGTATTCGTTCTTGGCAAGATACCGACGAGTGGTGTTAGGGTGGAGTCGGTAGCCAGATTTGCCAGGGGTACTGAGTTGAGCAAGGGTGGAGAAGGGATTCGCAGCCATATAACGGACTAGCCTCCTTTCTGCTCGTTCATCAAGCTTCGGAGGACGGCCAGTACGAATGGCTTGCTTCCATTGGTGATCTGGAGTCTTTCTGAGGCGGCGAATGATGGAGGTGACGGTAGATTTAGGGACCTTCGTCTCTTCTCTGATCTTTGAAGAGGAATAGCCAATACAATGGAGGGCCCAGATAACAGATACGACCTCAGGAGCGTGCTCCTTTCGATCAGAAATCGGCCGATACCCCATCTTTGGTGGTAAGGTGGAAGATGGTTGCAAAAAGCGGTCTGGAAAAGTGGGAGTAGTCGAGCTGCGGGGGTGGCGTTCCGAAAGTGGCTAATGACTTTTTGTAGCTGACTGTACCACAGCGCGCCGCAGCAGGCCGAGCTAGACAAATGCACGACGCTAGTCTGCATCGCCGGTGGTGTCGGCATCTCGACGGTGCTGCCGCTCATGCAGCGGCATCCGGGCCCGCGCGCGCGTCTGTATTGGGGCATGCGGCGGGCCTCACTCAAAAATGCCATGGCGGGGGAGCTGCAGGGGTTGGATGTCGTTTATCGCGTTGGCGAACGATTGGATTTGAGGGAGATTATTGTTGCGGAGCTGGCGCGGAAGGATGAGAGTGGGGAGGTGGGGATTGTGGTGAGCGGGCCGGAGGGGATGGCCGATGATGCCAGAGCGATTGTGTGTGAGGTTTCGAAGGGGGCGGCGAGGAGGGGAGTTGTGTTTGTTGATGAGGCTTTCAGCTGGTAGTTATTTTGCACTACCTAGTAGGTGCATCTCTGTAGACACACGTATTGGAAAAAAGAATTTGAGATGACTTCCCTTGCATTTTCGAGAGAACCGCCGCGTTTGCTTTGTTTGGTCTGGCTGAGGTTGAAACCTGAGCGGATCCGGGGCAGTGCACGAGTGGGCGCGAGGTGCAGCAGCCGGCAGTTGCGCATGTTTGAGTTAATATCCCCCTGCTGACAACGCCACATTAAACTTGCTGGCCAATGCCCACCCGAGCCGCATGTGGGACCCCTTTTCCTGCATGGAGGTAGCGTCGCAAGCCATCTGGAAGGGTGCACGCACTTGGTGTTTTGTCCTGAATCTCAATCTCTCCAAGATCTCCCCTCCCGCACTTCAATGTCTTGGGGTGGCAATGCAGCAGGCCCCGGGGTCATGAACCAGGCTCCCGTTGGCTGACCCCCGCTGATCCACCTCAGACCGCCGAGGGCTGCATTGCGTCTTGCCGTCGCAGGCGGCTATTTCTTCTCGGCCTACGGACTACTGCTGGGTCGCCGTCCGAGTCTTCGCGTGTCTTGGAAGTCTCCATGATCTCCTTCTCCCCCCTCTCAGGTCCCTGGTGGGTTGAAGCTGTAGCTTTTCAGCCTGCAGAGACCTAGGAGCGCAGATCTACACCACCCATGGGTAGACGTGCTGTCGATAAGGGCGCCCCGCCACAGGAGCATGGATTGTTTGTTCATAGAGTACCTCTCAGACTGTCTGGCCATTTGTAGGCTAGGTGATTGTAGACATGTACGTTAGTCCCCAGCACACCAACGCGGAGACTCCGGCTCAGTCAAGGTGCACATGCAAATACTTCCTGAAGCTAGAAGTTGTTTCAGTGCACCAATCCAGAACCATAGCGTCGGGCCCAGCCGAGCTCGCCGGGGGTCCGGCGGACTGATGCACGCCATCGCCCTCATCCTCGCACACCCCCTTTCCCCTAGCGTCCCGACCCGCACTGACTGCAAGAGCACGTTTGAGCATAATTCCCAAGTCATTTTACGCCCTCCCCCTTTTACTGGCCAAACCTCAGATAAGACATAGGAAGCAAACAGCGCAGCTGCTGGCATCATCATTCACCTCCATCATGTCGAGGGATTTTAAAGACCCCCACGGCATGCTGTATATTGCACCTGCAAACTTTGACTCCAACGCGGGGCCTGCGCATTGCTCGGGGACTCTTGACGAACCTTCAGCAGCAGCATGATGAATGCAAATTCCGCCTCTCAGTCATGCCGATGCCTCCTAGATGAGATCATGTCGATCGTCTTCCGGTGCAGCCACTGGATGGTCTTGACTTTGATCCACGCCAGAAGCCCTGTCACCAGCTTGAACTTGAACTGGCAGAATTGGTTCCGGTAGGCACAATGCGTCCTATCTTCTGGTCTTACTCTCCTCCATTTAACCTCCATCTAAACCTTCCTCGATGTAGCAAGGCGCGCCAACACTACCCGTACCTTTCGAAGACCAACCCCGACAATAATATCTTCAACCTATCAAAACCCCATCCAACACGCCATCTCGAATGGTTATGGTCATCGCTACCGAAAAAGGTCCTAGCCACCTTTCTGTGTTGGGCAATCCTCACCACTCTCATCTCCGCCGAGGTCATAGACGACCGAATGAGCCGCATCGAGAAGATCATCTGCTGCATCAGCGGAATCGCACTCGCCCATGGGCCATTGATCGTGCTGTGGACTGCTCGGTGCTCGAGTCAGAGACGCCACCCTCATCATCATGGCCTCACTGGCACGGTCCCGCCGCGAAGAGTGGTCCACTTTCGGAATCGCGAGCAGCAGGATTCGCGGGGAGTTCGGGTTCGAAGCCGGTTGCCGCCGGTTCGAAGGATAAGGAAGAGCTGATTGTCGATTTCGTGTGTGTGTGGTATTCAGTTGAAGAGACGCCGAGGTGGGAAGGCGGGAAGCTGCCTGCCAGCATGATTACGGGGTCTAGGTGGTACTTGAAGCCGTGGGAGATCGAGGTAGCTCAGCTGCTTCGTCAGATTTTCAGTCCCTTACCACTAAATCGAAGCTAGATACCTCTATGCCTCACCTCGATTTCTGTAAAATCACCAAATCCCACACGACGCACATCGTCCAATGCGCAAGCAAAACACATATGCTAAGACTCAGCAACGAACCAGAGTCCACCTTACCCGGAACCCGGCAGATAATGGCCGATGGCAGACGGCAGACGGGCGGCGATATTAATACCTCTAGATACTATAGCTATTTCCCCAGATACCCCAGATTGTGCCAGCTCCACTTACACCAAGCCGACAGCCGATCTCCACAACAGCCTGTCGGCAAATATATCGTCGAGTAATACAGCATGCAAGGTCTGAATCCATCGTGTCAATTCCCCTCTTGCCGCATATTGACATTCCCCATCAAAACGGGACATTAAATGCCCTCCCCTCGCTATCTCCAACCGCTCATCCCCAACCCCAAAATGCAAACTCCTCAGGCCCAGTAGCTCCCACCCTGCCACCGGCAACCCTCACAATGAAGCTCCTCCCCTTCCTCACTGGCACACTGGCCACCGCCACCGCCATCGCCACCCCCCTATCAACCCTCACGCACTCCCTCTCACAAACCTCCTCCCTCCGCGCCATCAAAGACCTAACCTCTACCTTCGCCCACCTCTCCCAACTGCACGCCTACCCCTCCATCGCGGCGCTCTTCACCCCCACCGGGACCCTCCTCTGGGGAAACACCTCGTATTCCGGAGCGTCGGCAATAACCTCCTTCCTCGCCAACGACCTCACCTCCCCCAACTCGTCGGGCAAGGGGGTGTTCGACACTTTTGTGTTGGCTACGCCTTTGGTTAATCTTGCGCCCGATGGGACGACTGCCAAGGGGCGGTATAACGGGTGGCGGTTCCAAGGGGATGGGAAGGGGGGGACGAGACTG
>Ga0247760_1001602_pt1 | contig 20241 bp, 18 predicted proteins | sample UWRJL171409R4_FD_179936 | JGI IMG/M metagenome (GOLD analysis project Ga0247760, IMG submission 179936) | Plant litter microbial communities from Arlington Agricultural Research Station in Wisconsin, United States - UWRJ-L171-409R-4 | ecosystem: Environmental > Terrestrial > Plant litter >... | reverse complement strand
CAGGTTGGTTTAGTCACTTTCCCCCTGTTCTCCGTTGCTTCATCTTCATCTCACAAAACACAAAACACAGATAAGAAATGACAAACACTTCATGGACAAGACCAAAATCTTATCAATGCTTTTCCAAGAGCAAGCAAAGCAAAAGACCCCCACACAAAACGGCCTGGTGGCAAATCCCCAAATAAAAACCAGCGGCAAGATCCGCTACAGGTCTGCCACTGCCACAGACCAACCCCCCCTCCCAGCCTTGTCTGGTGCATCGCCGCTCCGTGCCGTGCCTTGCCTACTGCCATCCCTACCTAATTATACGCGGCACTGAACTGGAACCGGGAGTCTTGGGCAGTCTGGAGTTTGCCCATGACAATACCGTGAATACCCAAGACCCCCAGCCGCCCACATGACCCTGAAACTCGTCGGGGCTTCTTTCCACGATGGCGGTGCCTGGGCTTGTTCTGCATCAAGACCAATGGGCTGAAGCAGGTTGACCAGGGCTCAAATGTCACAACAATCCGATATTGGGGAAAGGAAAGTTGTGATGCCGTCGCCGGAGGAACTAGAAGCATGAGCTCGTAATTAGAAGGTATATTGTTCTATATGAGCCCCAGCGGGAGCTGGGGCGAGTTGTGGTTTTTATATACAAAGGAAATAGCTCAGCCACAGCTGAGAGCAAGCTCTTGGTCATAGGTGGCTCAGGTGGCTTGGACTAGCTCCTTGGCACGACAAAAGTCACGGGGCAGTTGATGCCTGGGCTGTGGGTGTCTCGAATATGACATGATGTCGTAATCTTTTCCCTCAGAGTGATCACCTTGAGCTGCGTGAAGTGACTACCTCGAGCTGCTGTCTCCATCTTTGGAATACCACAAATTGTCAAGCTTGCACTTCACTTCGCTGAGAACGCTAGACTCTAATTATCTGCCGTCTAAAGTCTATAGTTCCATGCAATTTGAGAGGGGATGCAATGTACTCATTCCTTGACTTCGGCTTCGGCTTCTTCAGCCTTGGCCTCCTCCTTTCGCAGGCCTATCTCTTGCGCAGTCCACAACTCTTTGTAAAGCCCATTGTTCTCCATCAACTCCTGGTGTGTCCCCGTTTCCGCCACGTTGCCTTCTTTCAGGACAATGATCAGGTCCGCATCGTAGATAGTTCTCAGCCTGTGTGCCACGAACACACTGGTCCGCGCCTTGCCCCTTAGGATCTCGTTGATGTTGGCCATGAGGGCCTGCTCAGTATGGGTGTCCAGCGCGCTTGTAGCTTCGTCGAAGAAAAGCAGCGGCGGGTCCTTCAAGATCAGCCGACTGACAGCCAGTCGCTGTTTCTCACCACCAGAGATCATCAAACCCCGTTCACCAACCTTGGTCTCATACCCATGAGGCCAGCTGGCAATCTTGTCGTGGATATGGGCCCGTCTGGCCGCCTCGTGCACCGCCTCGATGCTCGCCGACATGTTGCCGTAGTGGATGTTGTGCTCAACCGTGTCATTAAAGAGCGGCGTGTCTTGGGGCACAACACCAATTGCCTTCCGAAGGGAATCGAGCGTAACGTCACGCAGGTCCTGGTCATCGATAAAGATGCGGCCCGACTGAACGTCATATGAGCGGAAGAGCAGGCGGAGCAGGGTCGACTTTCCACAGCCGCTCGGACCGACAACGGCTACCTTCTTGCCGGCTGGAATGGTCACACTGAGGTTGCGCAAGATCGGGCGATCCTCATAGTAGCCAAATGTGACGTTGTCGAAGCGGATCTCGCCGCCCTTGGTCAGCTGCAGTGGCTTGGCATCAGGCTTCTCCTGGATGGAGACATTGACCTTTTGCAGGTTGAAAAGTGTCTCCATGTCCAGAAGAGATTGCCTCAGTTCTCGGTAGACCGACCCGAGAAAGTTAAGCGGCACCGACAGTTGGAAGACGAGCTGGTTGATGAGAACGAGATCGCCAACCGTCAGTGAGCCGTCAACAATACCTCTGGCGCCCAGGTACATCATGACAGTGAGAGCTGATGAGAAGATGATGTTCTGACCGCTGTTGAGGAACGCCAGTGACGTCGCAACCTTGATGGAGCTCTTTTCATACTGCTGCAGAGCTTTATCATACCGTCCAACCTCAAATCTCTCGTTGTTGAAGTACTTGACAGCCTCGTAGTTAATCAGCGAGTCCACGGCGACGGTCGATGCCCTGTTGTCAGCCGCATTGGCCTGGCGTCGGAACTTGGTCCTCCAAGCCGTCGTCCAGATGGTGAAAGCCGTATACCCAGCCATGGTGAGCGCCGTGATAGCAGCAAACTCCCAGCCAAAGTTGTACGTCAGGATACCACACACCATGGTGATCTCCAGTGCCGTCGGTACAATGTGGAATACCATGCTTGTGAGCAAAAAGCTGATGCCTTTGGTTCCGCGATCGATGGCGCGTGTCAAGCCGCCCGTCTGCTTCGAGAGGTGGAAGCTGAGATCCAGATTGAGGAGGTGTCCGAAAGTGGCTTTGGCGACGCGTCGGATCGCCTTCTGAGCTACGGACGAGAAGACGGCGTTCCTGAGCTCTTGGGAGATCACCGCACCGATGCGAGCGGCACCGTATGCGAGAATCATGGCGCCCGCGGTGGTGGCCACAGTACCGCCAGTTGTAGCGAAGTCGATGTTGAGCGAGTCGACGATCTCGCGAAAGTAGAACGGCACTTGGACGTTCAAGACTTTGGCGCCGACCAGCAGACCAACTGACAAGAGCACGCGCACTTTATCACCCCACCTGTCTTTGGGCCACAGGTATCGCGACATCTCTTTCATGATTGCCCAGTCGGCCTTGCGCTGCTCCTGCGCAGTCTTGTCGAGGGTGGCGAGGGGATCGACGGCGGCGGGACGGCCAGACTTGGCCTTCGTCTGAGGGATTTCGACCTCGGCGCGTGTTCCAGGGCCATAGTGACGGAGCGGAGAGGTCGAGAAGAAGTTTCGCGGCGAGGTGTGGAATCGGACCCTGGCGAGTTGCAGAGGGCGGCACCGGGCGCTTGCGGTTTGAGAGAGGAGAAATGAGGCTCTCCGAGCCTGGGCTAAGGTAGTCGCCATCATGAGTCTGGATGTGGATGCCATTGTGTTGAGGACAGGAGCGGCATCTTCGGGGGAGGGTATTGGAAGCCGATGCGATTCACGCACAAATTGCGCAAGAGCAGGGGCGGATCACTCGGGTGTGGGGTTAAGAATGGAAAGAATTAATTGATTTCCAGGACTCGGCGCGGCTCGACTTCTATATCATGTCCGATCCATTGCGGTCGCCGGCGCCGAGTCGACACGGGGCGCGTTCCTGGTGAGGTCCGGAATCGACGGTTAGTGAAGAAAGACGTTGAAACGTTGGAGCTCAGCTCGAGCAGAGCTCGACAGAGTGGAGCCCCTGATGATGCAATGGGGGGCAGCTGCATCGTAAGCGCGGCACGGGACTTTACTAAGCAGGCCAAGCTTCAACGACCCTTGGCCTGTGCTGCCATGAGGAGGACGCTGTGATGGACGCGAATGGCACAAACAATGATGTAGTTGCACGAGAGGGCAATGTGAATCAACATGGAACAGGCCACAGGAATGACAAAACCCGGGTCCGCTGAAGTGCAACAACATCAAAAAGAACATTGAACAGACGCGCGCATGGGTATCTCGATTGTCAACTAACCAGATGCATCGAGACCATCCAAAGGCTCCTGATAAACCCATATGTACACCATAGATCCTACACAAAACGCCATGCAATGCAATGCTGCGCTCAAGTCACGCGACACCTGCCAGAACATGAAACCAACATGTCCGAGGTGCAAAGTACGCCTGCTATGCTACCAGCCCCTCGTAAGCCTTTTCAACAGTTCGGCTACCCATTCCAGGGAGCCTCTTCAACTGGGAGAGATTCATGACTTGCGCCTCCTCATCATGGCCTTGCAAGCTTAGATGATCAACCAGGTCCTGAGCCTTCTTGGCCCCAAAACCGTGAAGCCCGCGGATCAACCTGAGGTCACGAGAGTTGACGATATCTAAGAGCTGTTTCGTCCGGGGCGTCGCAGCACATTCGTCCTCCCAGACTTTCGACTTGGAGGACGCCACCTTGTGCGCCTTGGAAGACTTTGACCGACCTGGCTTGTGATCAACATAGCTCTCGTCGTCAACATCTGCCTCCGTCCCATCATACTCTTCATCATCATTGAACGGTTTGACCTTCCGTGCCTGACTCTTCCTCTGCGGCTTTTCTTCCGCAGGGGCATTTTCAGATCCAATCTTGCCCGAAAGCTTAGCTCTGAGTCTGTCAATCTTCGCCTTCAGCTTCTCCTGGCCTGGGAAATACTGCTGCGCACGCTCGTATAGGCTAAGTGCTGCCTCGTCATCGCCACGCTCCTTGGCTTGCTTAGCTTGAAGAAGAAGACGCAGACCCTCAGATCGAGAATCCTGTCCATCGTTCTCAATGCGCCGTTCCAGCGCGTCGAGTCTCCGTCGTACCTCGTCTGTGAGCTGATGCTCAGCCGGTGCGACCTGCGCCGGAGCAGGGACCGGGACAACCTCGACTGCCACTCGAGATGCAAGTATCTCAGCGACCTTCTTCTCTACCATTGCCTCAATTTGTTCCGCGGATATAGAAATCTGCTTCGACGCAGGCTGGGTTGACGACGGGGCCGCGGGTCGAGCGAGTGATGTCAGGGCGGGGCGAGCCAGCTTGGACGGGCGCGTTGAGAGGTCAGACTCCGACGGACGTTTGGTAGAGTTGGTCCTGCGAAGCTGGGATGAGTTGGTTATCGGCGCTGTAGCGCGCGAAGGGGGAGCACTGGGCTTGGTAGCCTTGTCGGTGTAGACGTTGAATGCCTTGACAGGCTTGTCAGTGGCCCCGGCCTTAGCCGCAATAACAGCACCACTATGGACATTGTGGGCGTTCGCTAACGGCCGTAGAGGCTGGCGCTGGATGTTAGCGCCGCCTAGTCCGGAGGCAGCCCGGGGTGGCTGCTTGAACACAATCTCGTTCTCGATTTCACGGACTTCGATGCGCTTGGCGCGAGAGCTGACATTGAGGCTGCTCAGAGTATCCAGGTGGTAGCTGCGAAGGGGTGCCAGATTGAGAATCATGACGGTAATGCCGTTGTTTTGGCCAAGCGACAGGATGCGAGTCATCTTAGACTCCCGATAGGGAATCCGCTTGTCACCACGAGAGATTGCATCGATGCATTGGCTCAAAACAAACAGGCTCTTGTTGATTGCCGCCGACTCAATCAGTCGCTCCTTGCCATTGTCAGTTCGCCGGTTATCCTCAGATCCTGCCAAGTCAATGGCAGAAGCCGTACTCTCCCGGACCATATCCCCACAAATCTGTGTGACTTTGACGCGTAAGATTGCGTGGCTGCGGCTGCTGTGAGCGTTGAGTTTCGTAGCGGCGGTGACACGATTGTTGTTAGCTTCGATGTAGAGCCGCTCAAAGTCTTTGAGATCTTCGCAGGACCTCTCTGACAGTCCAACAACAACTGTCTTGCCGTCCTTCTCACGGAGTGGCAACCCGGAGGGTGTCCGCTTCTCTGGGGCTTCGAGGAGATCGAAGACCTTGTCGTTGTAAATCTCGTAGTATGACAGAGCCACCTGGACTGTCGTCTCGCCGCTCGAGTCTTTGGCAATCTTCTTCCCCCTACGGAAGACGTTGCTGAGCAGCCTGGGGATCACCCCTCGCTCTGCCAGCTTGAGGCCGCCTCTCATCGTGTGTGTCTTGCCTGTGCCTGTAACACCATATGCAAAGATCGTGACATCGAAGCCTTGGAAGAGTGCCTTGACATGTGGAGCGACTGCTAGCGGTCAGTACTTGGGTTTTTCAGTTGCCGTCCACAGTGTGTCGCGTCGGTTGGGCTTGCCTTCAGCAGTGAACAGCTCCTCCTGTGTGGTGAACTGGTCGTATACGCCATTGAAGGCAAAGGAGAACTCCTCAGCTTCATTTTTGGGGCTAGGGATTTTGACGGTTGTTAGTGGTTTCCCCTCTTCGACGCGGTCGGCGCGGACGATGATGTCTTTGTCGATTTCTTTTTCGAGAAGCGGCCGTATCCTGGCGACGACGCGAACAGACATGGTGCCAATTGACACGGTGGAGGAGGGATGAGTCACAGGAAGGCGGGAGGGGGGGAATGAGTGGCGATGGGACTCCGTCTCGTCATGCAATCGGCCGTGGCTTCCGCACCGTCGAAATGCTACCGGGAGGAAAATGCAATTGGCCTCAGCCTGTGTTTGGCAGGAGACGTGCCGGCGCCAACGTCGCTGCAGCAACGCCCTGTGGCCCCCATGCCCCGCCGCCGGACCTCGCCCTGGCGGACATGGTCTGTGCTCTTAGCGGCCGATGCAAGCGTCGCACCGTCTGAACTTTGGGTGCATGGAATTTCTTGGTGTTTGAATTGCGTCGACCAGCAGAATCGAACAACTTCGACGACCCCCGCAGACCACAATGCGCGGCCAAATACCGCTGGCCCGGGCATCACGGAACGCCCGATTGACGGCGGCGACAAGGCTGGGCTTTGTCTGCAGACAGTGCCGGACAATCCAAATTAGCGCATCCCCCACTACCGAATCCAAGCCCACCGATGCATTCGGGACCTACTCGGGAACTTCACGCGATTCGGCTGGTAGGCATTGGAAGTCCGGCATGGCTCCAACTGTAGCTGACTGTAGCTAGATGCCCGTTTTGAGATCCTCGGTTCACCATATTCGCTCCTCTCGGTTTCTCTCTCAGCATCGCAGAGGCTCTACACTCGGAGGGGAACACTCGTGTCGGTTGCGGGCAAGGTGGAAAATGTACGGCCGCCAGCCAGGAGCTACAGAGACCCGTTCCTAACTTGTTCACTAGGCCCAGTCAACTCTTTCCATTCTTTCTCCCCTCAGTCGTGCGTTTCTCGGCATCCCATTCCTCTACCAACGAATATCCTCGACGACACCGATCACCGCGTTGATAGGCACCAAGTCCCCCTCCTCCACGTTCTCTGTCCTCCATCTCGATGGCACCACGGACTGGATGGTGTCCCAGCGTAATTCCCTGCTAGCCTGGACCGGACACACGCTCACGGTGTCACCCCGCATCCAGCGAGGGTTATCCCTAGCACACTGGGGTAACTCCCATCTCACCGGCCGAGGTTTGGCGGCGCTGTCAGCACCAGGGCATATCTACGAGTTGACGCTCGGCGAGGGAGAGGAGATCGTCCTGCACCCGTCACATGTCGTTGCGTACTCTATCAACAAGAACCCACCACTTCCCTTCCGACTGAAGAGTCTACGCCTTCAAATACCAGCGGTTCCCGAGTCCGTCCGTTCAGCAGCCGGTAGACTTGTGCCAGAGCGGGCATCTCGCTTCTGGGCGGCCATGCGAGACACTGAGACGTACAAGATGATTGCTCGGCTTCTCTTTGGGCTGAGGACGGCAACAAGAAGAACGATTTGGGGCGATAGGCTGTTCCTCCAGTTTCATGGACCAGCTACGATATTGATGTCGAGCCGGGGTGTGCGGGTGCGGGACGCGTTGACGAGGGATGATGTGAACGAGATTGCCGACACAGAAGCAGGCGTTGTGCCAAAGGCCGTGGAACTAGTAGGGAAACCGAGGGTAGTTGAGAATCAGGTTGAGGATGTGCCAGTTGCGATCCATGTTGCCAGTGTTGGGAAGGACGGCAAGGTTACTTTTGAAGAGAAGAAGGACCTCAACGACTTTGTGCGGTAATCAGAGGCGATGCAGGCCTGTACTTACTCCTTTGTATTAGATATCCGCAGCTCAGCCATGCGGGTTACTGTGTAAAAACTTAGATGGCATATTGTTTGGGTGTTCACATGTCTTTATCCTGCGTCTATCCTTGACTCGCCGTGGGGTACCGCGTTTACCTATCCATCCACGCCTGTCTTAACCAAAGCCCAGCATTTCTTCATTCCAGTTCCCATTGACTCCTGGTCAACATCATCCTCGGATGCCCATTTACTACGTGACCCTTCTGTCGACGTAATATCTCCTTCAATCTCAAACAGGTGGACATGCATGGTCAGCTTCAGGTGCGAAAATAACCAAGGCACACTGCCCAATTCCCCAACATGCTTGAGCACAGCTTCAGCTCGTTTGCGTTTGCGACCAACTGCCTTCCCAGGCCCAGCAATCCCAGTCAACCCTGCAACATATTTCAACGCTGCTGCTGTCCGGGTCCCCGCGGCGCTGTCATTTGTCGATGGCAGTGTATAGCTAGGAAACTCCCACAATCCTGCTAGCAGCCCCTTTTCCGGTCGGCGGTGAATCAGATAAGCGCCGTTCGGCCGGCGAATAGCGCAAACCAACGTCTCCTCCTCGCGGACTTTCTTCTTGGGTTTCCGGAGGGGGAATTTGCGGGCGTGTTTGACGATGACCTCTAACGTGCGGGTATCCGGTATTGCTCTCCTGCTGGATTTGCTTTTGGACTTGCCGTTTGTCTCGGAGAAAAATGATGAAGTTACCGTTTGGCCCTTCTTTTTTGTCTTGCCGTTCTCTTGGTTCGGTTCGTCTTCGTCTGCACACACTGCGTCTTCCAACGGCGCGCACAGAGAGCAGAGGTCCTCGATATCTTCCAGCTTCGCGATGGCATCGGCCCCCGTCGCAAGCGAAAGCCCCTCTTGATACACCCGACAGGTTTCCGTAATAGGACACGCCGCGCAGTTTGGCTTTGGCGTGCAAACCGTACTCCCCAGCTCCATGAGCGCTTGGCCCCACCTCCCAGGTCGGTCACTCAACCCACCCCCTTCAGCCACCGCCTTCACCAACTCATCCGCCGTCCGCCATAGCGCCTCCACCACGGCCTTCTCCTTCACATCCGCCAGCAGTCCCGTCTGCCGGCTCAACACCCTTAACACATTCCCATCCACCATGGCTTCCGTCTTCCCAAACACAATCGCCGCAATGGCCCCGGCCGTGTACCTCCCTACCCCGGGAACCCTATCCACCAACACGGCCACATCACTGGGCATCAACCCTCGCATCTCTTCATCCCCCACCACCAACTTTGCTGCCTCCAATACCCGCCGCGCCCGCGAATAGTACCCCAACCCCTGCCATGCTGCCACCACATCGTCGGCTTCTGCCCTAGCTAGATCCGCAATGGTAGGCCATCGCGCCATCCACCGCGTCCAGTATCCAATCACGGAAGCGACCCGTGTTTGCTGCAGCATGATCTCGGAGATCCATACCTCGTAAGCGCGTTGGGCGACGGCATCCCGGAGGGCAGAAGTGGATGGGAAAGAGGACGGGTCAATCCAGGGTTTGCGCCATGGCATTGACCGCAAATCGTGTACGGTGGAAAACCATGATAGTAGCGCGGCGCGGGATGAAGGAGAGGAGAGGGCGAGGGGGTGGTGGTATTGAGAGGAGTGGATGCGGGGGAGGATTGAGGTGGGGAGAGGGCTTGCAGTTGAAGTGGGTTTGGGTTTGGAAGTTGAGATTACCCTACGCCGTTTGGAGTGTCGTGGTGACGGTGAAAGGGAGGGTGAAAGGGAGGGTGAAGGTGAAGGTGAGGGTGAACGTGATGCGGAAGGTGCATATGCAGGCGCGGTGTCCGAATCCGACGCGTTGGCTGGTGGGGAGAGGTCGCGGAGCTTGGTGGCGGCTTTGCGCGCCGCTGCACGCTGAGAGACGCGCATTGGTGCTTATTAGATATCTTTCCTGATATAATTTGGGAGATTTGGGAAGATATTGCGTGTTGAGAACTGGGAACTTGGATAACTCTGTCTCAGGGATGCCTTCTTGGCCGGTGAAAGTTTCACAAGTTTTCATGAAATACATCGTGTGGTGCCACCCGTCCCCGCTATTGGCTGTTTCTCGGGTGGGTGGGACTCGATTGCAGTGCGAATCACTGCGATTTTGACCCTCAAGGGGGCCTTGCGTGCATCTTGATCTGGGAAGAAACGTGTTTTCCATCACGATAGAAAGTAAATGCCACCCAAGTTACTGATCGCTAGCCAGGCTGCTCGCACCCCCCTTCATCTTCAGCGGCAATTTAAGCAGCCGCATTCCCGCCTCATTCTCTTTGGGCAGTCTTCCTCCCCGGACATTTACCTGCAAACTCTCGTGCAACAATCTTGGCGCGGCGAGATGCGCATCGCGTTCGCTTCTCATCGCCACAAACTGGTCCTCGCTAACCCCATCCCGCATATGCCGATTCTTCTCCCGGTGTTCCTTCACCGACACTGATGGTACCGGCTCCCGCTCGCCTTCGGGTGGGTAGTCATGGCCTGTCCAGATTCTGACCTCATCTGGGAGGGAGAGCAGCTTCTTAGCTGATTGGTATAGTGCATGGGCACTTCCTCCAGGGAAATCGCATCTGGCAGTGCCGATGTCGACATGGAATAGCGAGTCACCAACAAATACATTGTCTGCTTCGTTAGTCTTGCGTTCTTGTACCGCGACAGGCAAACTTACCGCCAATCTTGTACCCCATGTGGTCCGGCGTGTGGCCTGGCAGATGGATCGCCTTGACCTTGAGCTTGCCAATGTCGAACTCGGCATCATCCCCCAACAGCTCGTCAAACACACCCTCGTACTCATCTGCATCAATGCCGTAGCGCTGTCCGAACAGGGTCTGCACCCGCCCGATTCGAGCACCGATGCATACCAGTGGTTTTGAGCCCTGCTGCTCGGCTAGACGCCTTTGCAAGTAGAATGACGCCGTCAAGTGGTCGGCATGGGCGTGGGTCTCAAGAATTCGGGAGATGGTGTAGCCCTTTTCACGGATGAGCGACAGCAGGGCGTCAGCTGTGGTGGTGGTGATGGTGTGTGCGCATTTGTCGTAGTCGAGCACCGGGTCAATGATGATGGCCGTCTTGGAGTCTAGATCGGCTACCAGGTATTGGAATGTCCCCGTCCTAGGCTCAAAGACGGGGTGGATGGTAGGTTGGGGCACCGCTGCTGTGGCGTATGTCCGGAGCCGGGGCGCGATGGATGCGGATGGGGATGAGAACCGAGGGAGTCCCAAGTGAGGACGTACGGGTGTGAGTTGACGGAGTGTCCTTGCCGGGGCCTGCCTGATATGCTGGTGGAGAGTGCGGGTTTGGACGCTCAAGTTCCGCTTGGGAATGTGAACGCTGGCAATAGAGAGCACCAGCGGAGCAAGGAAGGTGTGTGCGGTGGCCTGGCATTGCAGAGCACCGAGGCACTGCTGAGCTTGAAGTGCGTTCATGTTGGATCTAGGTTGGTCTTCGACGATGTGACAGAAAAGAATCCCTCCCAGTCAGGCGAAGATATCTGGTGATGGGACGGGTTGGTATAAGCTTTCTGCGGAAATGCACGTCCAGAATGCCCAGTCTTGAGCCACGTTCAAGTTTCCGAAATGTTCCATTGCCGCTTCCCCGGCGACCACCCGGCGACCATGCCCGGCGTTCATGACCCCTGTTTCCCGGATCAGTCCACAGTGGCACCATCCACTTCCCCCGGAATGGAGCCCGTTGCCGCAAGCCGCCCACACCGAGAGCCGCCGACAACCGCTAAAATCCGGCGCTGAGGACCATTTGCTCGGTGAAAGCCCCTGCAAAGGGCGGCAATGGCATTGTGTCATCCTCCGCCAAACCGATATTTCATCGCAAACCTGCTCAAACCTCAGATCATGATGTTTTACGCGAGTCGACCCATCGTTACATCCCATTTGGGTCGATTGCTCCGACTCCGGGCCGCAGCTGTCAGCGACCCGCAGGTGGTTCCCCGACCCACTTTAGGTTAGCCGCTCTGTCGCCATTTGCATTTGAGCTCTTTCGTTGAACCTTTTTTCTTGTTGCATCTCGCTCGACAGCCGGAAAACGTCCAAGAAATCTTGAGGGGAAGTCAGGATGGCCAGCAACCAGCTTTTAGTCACATCAGCAGCCTGTGCAGCTACTGCTGCACGGCATTCGCTCGTCACGCAGATTGCTCCTGCAGTTCGGAGCTTCGCGACAGCTTCATCCTCAGCTCAACCAGCCATTTCCCCCGCCCGCAACCACAAGGTCGTTGTTGTCGGGGGCGGATCCGCCGGTCTTACCATCAGCCACCAGCTTCTTAGGAAAGGAAAGTTTTCTCAGGATGACATCGCCGTTGTCGACCCGGCCGAGTGGCACCATTACCAGCCCGGTTGGACCCTTGTGGGTGGTGGTCTGAAGGACAAGACGGCACTTCGTCGCCCACTCTCCAGCCTTATCGACCCGAAGCTGAGGTTCTACAACACTTCTCTCTCGAAATTCTCCCCTGACGCCAACACGGTTACACTTGGCGATGGCACTACGCTCACTTACGACCAGCTCATCGTCGCCCCCGGTATCGCCATCAACTATGACGGCATCAAGGGATTAAAGGCAGCATTGGAAGATTCCCACGCTCCAGTATCTACCATCTATAGCTACGCCACATGCGACAAGACATTTGACAATATCAAGACGTTAACTGGCGGCCAAGCCCTGTTTACCCAACCAGTTGGTGTCGTCAAGTGCGCCGGCGCTCCCCAGAAAATCATGTGGCTGGCCCTCGATCACTGGAAGCGCACCGGTCTGTACAACCCATCTGACCCACCCGGGTCCGCTATCAACATCTCTTTTGCCACTGGGCTACCCACCATGTTCGGCGTCCCCAAGTACAGCGCTGCCCTGGAGAAGCTTCGTGTCGCCCGTGGTGTCGAGGGCCTCTTCTCACACGACCTCGTTGAGGTTGACGGTAACAATGCCACCTTCGTTCACGCCCCCTCTGGCGACCGCGTTACCCGCCGTTTTGACTTCCTTCACGCTACACCGAAAATGGGCCCCCACGCCTTTGTCAAGAACAGCCCGCTCGCCAACGAGGCTGGCTTCGTAGACGTCGATGACGCCACACTCCGCCACAAGAAGTGGAAGAATGTATGGAGCGCCGGCGATGCGTCTAGTCTGCCCACGAGCAAGACGGCTGCTGCCATCACAGCGCAGGCGCCGGTGCTGGTGGAGAATATGCTACGGGATATGGAGGGCAAGTCAGCTGGAGAGGAGGCCCGCTATGACGGGTACACGTCGTGTCCACTGTTGACGCAGTATGGAAAGGTTTTGTTGGCGGAATTTAAGTATGCGGGAGAGCCGAAGGAGACGTTTGCGGGTATTTTGGGTGACCAGGCGACCCCAAGGAGGGTGTTTTATCACCTGAAGAAGGATTTCTTTCCCTGGGTTTATTACAAGTATATGGTCAAGGGGCAGTGGGCTGGTCCGAAGGGGCTGATTCGTTAATAACTCTGTGGGTTGCGCTTCATGATGTGTCCACGTTGAAGTGACGATCCAGTATACTCCAAGGTTTCAAACTAGGAATCAGCTCCCGGCACCCAATAACAGCCTTTACACCACCCTAAAATCGACAATACGAGTTTCCCTTTCCTTCTTCGGAACTTAACACTTGCCGCCTTAGGCTGAGCTACACTGAGCCAAACTGAGCGAGGTGGCCACTATCCTCGGCTACCTCGACTATAGTTGCCACGGTCCAAAATGAGTGTGGAGTTGTGAGGACCCAAAACTAGGTCCTTATGACAAGGGTTAACTACAAAGCGCTGGAAGAAACGCATCCAGCATCGCTGTTTCAGTACAGCGCATTCCCAACCTGCAGATTTCACTCATGCGGTCAGCCCCTCTGTCTAGAATTGGCTCAGCAATCGGGAGCTAACGTCAGTTCACAATGTAGATCATTGGCGCAGGCGTCGTCGGACTCGCGTTACGAAGCGGAAGCTCCGTGGTCCTGTTAGAACGGAATCACGCAGTGGGAACCGAGATTTCCTCCCGCAACAGCGAGGTCATACACGCCGGCATTTACTACGGAGCGGCACTCGCTGAAGACTAGGCTCTGTATCAGGGGCGAGCATCTTCTATAAGACTACTACTGCCAGATGAACAGCATCCCCCACAAGCGGATTGGGAAGTGGATTGTAGCCCAGAACACAGCGCAGCGGCAGACGCTCGAAAATCTGCACGCTATGTGTCGGGATATCCTCGACGTGCCGGCAAATTGGATTTCCGAAGTTGAAGCCAGGGTGCAGGAGCACTCGAGAGTCCGATCACCGGCATCATTGACTCTCATAGCTTGATGATGAGTCTTCTCGCAGACTTTGAGAGCGCTGTGGCACTTTGGGTTTGAGATCAAGGGTGTCAGACGCCCGTCGGCTCCATAATACAGGTTGGGAGATCTTTAGGAGTGACGACAGCAATCAAGAATTTAGGGTCAAATTGGACACGGTCATCAACGTGGCCGGGCTGGGCGCGACATTTGTCCACAACCTGGTGCTGCCGACTGAACGTCACATCCAGCTCTATTACGCCAAGGGGAATTACTTCTCCTACAATGCGTCAAGACCCAAAGTCACTTGGCTTATTCACCCTGCACCAGAACCTGGCCACGGTAGACTCAGTACTCATCTTACCCTAGATCTAACCCGAAAGGATTCGATTTGGCCCAGATGTTAAATGGTCTGATACGCCCGAGAGCCTGGATGTCAACTGTGCGAAGCTACTTCACAAGTATTTGCCCGGTATCGATGACATGGCACTTAACCCAGACTACGCGGGAATGCATTGAGCCGAAGCTGGCAAGACATTCGGCCATGAATGATCCAGGGACAGGGGTTCACTGACTTTGTTGTTCGCAAGGAGGAAGGACTTCAGGATTGGGTCAACTTTGTTGGGGATTGAGAGCCCCGGTCTAACAAGCAGTCTCGCCATTTCCGAAATGGCCGAAGGCTTATTGTACAACTAAGAGCCGGGGGTATCGTGTTGCCGATGCTTGGAGAAAGAGGGTGGTGACGACAGCGATGTTGTTCATGACTGAGGTCACGGTGTCACTCTAGGCTTCCTGAGCTACATCAGATGCAAGAGTGGCGTTGGCAAGTGAGGCTTCTAACCGCATCTATTGGGAAAATGAGGCTGGACTGGACATTCGATGTGGAAGGACATGCGGACTTGCTATGAATGTCCCAGTTCTGCTGACGAAAGATTTTGATCTGACACGGATGGAGTCAGCGGGCCCCAGTCGACTGGTATGTGCCTGATATGGGAGTCCCACGACGCTCCGGCGAGGATCCGGGCACATCCAACGTGGCCCAGTATCGAGTCGACATTGCGTGTGACGCCAACATGAACGAGCTCGCCACCTCCGAGAGTCCAGATGTCCAGCCCATTTCGCACTCCTCGCAGTGCGGCGCGATACCGCTTGGGGTCCGGGACCAGGCCGTCGTGGAGATGATCAACCAGCTCGCGGTAAAAAGTCCTTGCGCTCAGTCTGAGGGGTTATCGTAAACGCCAATAAAGTCACTCTCCACACTCCAGGGGTGCTGCCCGCTTTTATCTCCGGTGCTCCTCTCGCAGATGAGGGCGACGAAGAACGGAGTCATGGTTGGGTCTCTGCCGTCAAAGGCGAGGACGGCGCCCTCGGGTGTCATGTTTGCGACGGGGCTTATGGCGATGGTTCTGGGAGAATCTTCGGACAAGAAGCCGCCCTTGTCGGCGAGAAAATATCCCGACTCTTGGCTGGGCTCACGCACGATGATCAAGTAGTGAAGGTGGTTCTCGTCTTCGAATCTGTACGTGCTCATCAAGTCGGTTCGCAAAGTAAGCGTGATGTCGTCTGTAAACTCGCCAAGGCCCTCGGGCGAGATGTCCTCAGCCACAGCAGCAGCAGACTGCCTCACAAAGTCGTTCTGGCCGGTGCGGAGGCGCGTGACCGAGAGGGCGCAGAGCCCATATGTCCCAGATCGGCGGCATTTCAGGAGGATTCGGGTCTGTGGGCGGTTTGATCTCGTCCGCAGCGTGACGCCCTGGCCTGATATCGAATACCCGTACATGTCGTTTAGAGATCTGGCAACCTCGTAGCTTGTGTGCGAGTTGAAACATGACGGCGACGATGCCAGCGCGTTGTCTATGGAGCTGTCCAAGCCGCCGCCGCCGCCGGCGGAGAGATGATTTGACCACACAAATATCGTCTGGTCGCTGGACGTGCGCAGGATTTCTTGCTGGAGCCGATAAAAGGCCCGCTCTTGGCCCTCGCCGTAAAGCAAGGGCATGTTGACATCAAAGATGCCGAGAAGGCAGTAGGCGATATCCTCGGGCCTGGTCGTGCTTCTTCGAGAAGCCCATGACATGCGATCCGCGATGCTGTAGCTCCTGATGCCGCACTCTCCATTGATGCAACCGACACTGATTTCCGTCGCTGTGCTAATCTGCTCGACGAGGTCGCGTTTGGTGCCGATAGAATCCCACGTCGAGTTGAAGAAGGTCATGGACCTAGAACTAGGCGCGAGGAGCTCTTGCAGTGTCCACCCGCGCGTGAACCAGCGGCACCCCTGCAGGTCGTCTCCCGAGGTCGACTCGAGGTCTTGGAGGTAGACGTAGCAGACCTGTGCGCCGGCATACCAGTTGTACATTGAGTTCATGGCCTCGGAGAGCTCCGCACTGCTGGTCTTGTCGATGCAAACGGTATCGACCCAGACGTGGAAGAGATCGTCTCTCAGCGCCTGCGCGCACGCTTCCCGTATTTTCTTGAAGCCCTCCCGGTTCCCGCAGCGCGCGGTGGAATCGGCGATTTCCTGGAGAGACATCTCGTCATCGCCCCATGTATGCGATAAAATAGCGTAGGGGGGCGCCCGGTAATCCGTGAACGGACCTTCCAGTTCCATGGTAGTGGCATTGATAAGTCGCATGGCTAGGTACCTAGGTGGTATTTGGTACTCAATCGACCGTGTTGAGACAGGGCGAAAAAAAGTTGGGGGACATTGAACATTGAAGGAGCTGGAGTTGAGGGGTCGGAACACACACGGGACGGCCCGACCAATCCACGATGCTGCAGTCCAGACAGAGAGCCTTGCTGCCTGAAGACTAGAGCCGGGACCGCATGTTACACGACATCACCTTAGATAGGTTCTTGACAGATTGGTCGGTCGCAGTCTTTCAATTTCCATCATGGAACCACCCATCAGTTTCAAACAATTGACTGCTGTCAGAAGAACGAGGCCCTCACTGTCTGACCAGCTTGATGCTAATTTGGGCCCATGCGAATATGCCTCATCTCGTGGATTATGTTGGCGATTGCAGCTCTCGGGGTGAAATCATATAATAGGTACCTTACCTATTCCATATCTCCACCCCCCTACATACTGGCTGTTTTATGTCGCCCATCAATTCAGTTTCCAATCGTCAGCCTAACAAGAGTCTCCCCTATTGAAATATGATTGCAAATGGCCCATTTCTCACAACATATAGGTGGTTTAGGACCAATTCCGGAGCAGTACTGGCGGTTATGCTCTGGGCGGTCTAGCTCTAATGATGACGCGTCTTTCCTGTCTGGTGCTCAGCACAAGCAATGAGATTTCGTCCCTGACTTGGCCGTGAAAGCGCTGTGTTTACAACACTATCTACTAGACCTTGGTAGGTAGGTAGGTAGCTAGGTAAGATATGTATAAAGGCTTGAACTTCACTTGTCTGTCTTTCTTTTCTCTTTCTTTTCCTTTTATTTCTTCTATCTCCCATATCTCCTATGCTTCCTATGCACTTTATATCTCCTACATCTGCTTCTTGACAGTGGAGACTAACAACACTGTTTGCAACAGCCTAGGTGCTTATAGAGCAAAATACTCACCAAGTATATTCAGTGCAGTGTAGTGTAGTCTAGTCTACCTGGGTAGTCTATTAGAGAAAATGACCAACGTAGATCAATAGATAGGTACCTAAACCTCTGGCTACAAAATGATTACCCATGTCATGTGCCATGTGCTACGACCTCCTAGAGAGTTGCGTTGACCAAGGGATCAAGCTCAAATGGATGATGTCGTGCCAAGGAGCTAGTCAAGCCACTTGAGCTATATATGACCACGAGCTTGCTCTTAGCCGTGGGCTGAGCTCTTTTCTTTTGTATATAAAAATAACAACTCGTCCCAGTTCCCGCTAAGGCTTATATATAAAATAATAACGTTACACCTTTTAAAATCTAGCTCTTGCTTCTAGTTTCTTTGGTGACAGTATTATAGTTATGAGCCTGGCGTTTTATAAGTTGTAGTATTATTTAAGAGCGTATAAGTTAGTCGTTGCTATATAGGCTTTAAAGCATTTGTATTTTTTTATTTTAAAAAATACCCTTAATAATCTTTTATTATCAACTTTACCCTTTTTAACACAGTTATTGCTTTGTGTGTCCCTGGAGGAACTTTTGTGACGACCCTCCGCTAAACGTCATTCGTCCCTGATACGCTAAGAGAAATATCCCGTCATACGTCACCCGAATCACCTAATCCCCTTTCCCCGAATCTTGTGACACTAGCACAAAATCCGACTAGCTATTACATATATCCCCATTTGGTTAACCTAAAGCGGCACCTACGTCGCGTCTCAGACTTGGAAATCCCGAGTCGCTCCAGAGGGAGCCGTCTTTATTATCGACTTCGGCTACCTGGACCGATTCCGGTACAGTAGAGACCGAAATGAGTGTCCAGGATTTTGGATGTTCAAACATTCTCCGCACGGGCCCCTTCATCCGTGGCTCCGCTCCACAGTGCGCTTCTGCTCGCTCCGTACCGAGTACAAATTAGCCCAAACTGGGCTGCAGTTGCGGCTCTAAATTAGCTGCAGCGGGGACGACGGCAAGCAGCCGCACTAGCCCCTTTAGGCAGCACATGTGGTTGCATTGCAGAGAGATCGGCCAGACCAGATGATGACAACCCGATAGGTGCATAATCATGCACCCATCTCTTGGTGACAGAATCTATGATGGGGTACCAACTTTCCGTTGCTGAAGTGCTTGGCTCTTCCAGGCTGGACTTGGCATTTCTCTTTCCCGATTCAACATACCCTCTACGGATGCTCCTACCAAAAGAATCCGCTGACCGCTTTTGCTGAGATTGCCAAGATAATAAAACCGGCATTAAAACGCTGCTGGAACTTCAGTACATGTAATCACTAACACCGCTAGGGCGAGTCGCTAAGCGAAATGCTTAGCGAGCGAGCCCACTAAAAGTATAGGGAACCCCTTGACGTGTATTAGGGTTAGGGTTAAAAGCGGTGAGCGGATTCTTTTGGTAGGAGCATCCGTACTGGCCCATCACCCCGCGCACTTGTCCTAAATTTACACCTTACCGTCAGCAAGGCAATTTCTGCGTGTCGCGCGACTACTCTCCAGCGTGACGTGATTCTGATGCACACTAGTGGAAACACCTCCAATGAGGATGCCTCGAATTATGCGCGGTTGCCGCCTGGCGCCTGGCGCAGACAAAACGCCCAACGTGCAACGCCCAACGTGCAACGCCCAACGTGCAACGTGCGGGGTTGGGCGGAGACCTCTTGACGACGACGACGACGACGACAACAGCAGCCTCCGACGCCCTCAATCAGACCGACCGAGAATCACGCTGCGCATCTCGACAGCTGCTTACGGTAGATACATCTCGTTTGTCTGGCAGATGCCCCAGTTTCAGCTGCTGATTAGTTGTACCGACAGTTCCGCGCACATTAGTCGTCCGTTCGGGCGCCTGCCCGCCATTTCCCACCGCCGAACATTCGTTTGGATAGCTGCCGATAGAGCTGAGCCTGGTGGTTTTATGCAATGCGACTGCTGGAACGGGATGATACCGGCGAGGTCCGGTTGACGGAGGATCTCCCCAACGACAAGATTCCGCCGTATGCGATACTTTCACACACATGGGGCAACGGGGAGATCCTCTTCAGGGACCTGATGGACGGTACATGTAAGAATAAAGTAGGCTACGCTAAGATTCTATTTTGCGGAGATCAGGCCCGGCGCGATGGGTTGAGATTCTTCTGGGTCGACACATGCTGCATCGACAAGTCAAACAGCGTTGAGCTTCAGGAGGCGATTAACTCAATGTTTCGTTGGTACCGCAATGCAACTAAATGCTACACCTATCTCGTGGACGTCTCAATCTTTTCGTCCGACGCTGACGATAAGTCCATCTGGGAGCCGGCCTTCCGAGCGAGCAGGTGGTTCACCCGGGGGTGGACTCTTCAAGAGCTCATTGCTCCAACATCAGTCGAATTCTTCTCTAGGGAGGGAGAGCGACTTGGGGACAGGATTACTCTGGAGCGAGTTATTCACGACGTGACGGGGATCCCCCTCAAGATCCTCCAAGGTGGTTCTCTCTCTGATTTCAGTGTTAATGACCGAATGGCATGGATCGAGAAGCGTAAGACAACACGCGAAGAAGACATGGCATACTCGCTCTTCGGTATCTTCGACGTCCAGTTGCCTCTTCTCTACAGCGAGGGAAAACAAAAGGCATTTAGACGGCTACGAGAGGAAA
>Ga0247760_1001601_pt1 | contig 20242 bp, 17 predicted proteins | sample UWRJL171409R4_FD_179936 | JGI IMG/M metagenome (GOLD analysis project Ga0247760, IMG submission 179936) | Plant litter microbial communities from Arlington Agricultural Research Station in Wisconsin, United States - UWRJ-L171-409R-4 | ecosystem: Environmental > Terrestrial > Plant litter >... | reverse complement strand
GCGGAAGGTCTGGGATGTGGTGTGATGTTGTCAGTCGCAGAGAAGAAGAAGAAGAAGAAGAGAAAAAAAAAGAAAGAAAAAAAAAAAACTTGACAACAACTTACACGATGCTTTATTCCATTCTCCAGCGTCGGGAACAACGTCATCGTCTTTTCGGGATCTGCCGTAGGCCCGACACGATGTCCGAGGCTGAGCAGGAGGTCCTCGTGCGGGGCCTTGCTATCCTGGATATGGAAATGCGCGGCCATAAGCCTGCACTGGTCGTCGGGAACCTTGTCATCGGCGGGGTCGGGCTTTGGCGCGTTCTGGGCTTCCTTGTTGTAATACGTCTTGTAGAGGTAGTCGTAGTACTGCCGCAGCCACTGACCTTCGTAGACGTGCTCGCTGTTTCCCTTGTTGGACGACAACGGGAAGATGGTCGTTACCTTGGGGGCTGTCTTCCCGCCTGGCGAGTGGGTTACTTCGAGGTCCCACACTCCGGGTCGGCACTCCTCGGCCTCTTTGGCATCGCAGGCGTCGAATTTTGGCTTCATGATGGGTACGCCCGCCTTCTTGATCAGAGGGGTCGGCTTGGGGTAGTCCTTGAGCTTGATCGGGAACAGCGAGGGATCATTATCGCCCTTGCCCTTGGGGTCGCACCACAGGGAATAGTAACTCTCCTTGTCCTTGTCGTCATCGCCATCGCCGTCACCGTCGCTGTCGTCGTCATCCTCTTCCTCGTCGTCGAGGTTAGGCTCCACTTCGATTTCGTACCAGTCAAGGATGTCGGCGGATTTGATGCTGGGGCACGTCCCGGTCAGGCTGCCCAGGCTAAGACAAAGCGACGGGAGATCGGCTAGGTCAAGGTCCTGGAAAAAGACGACGTTGAACAGAACGTCCTTATCGCCCTTAAGCTCCTTCCAGGCCTCGAGACCCACAACAACGCCAAGCTCAGACTCAAGCGACAGACCCCAGGGGCTGGGGCTCCCGGGACAGAAGCCAGCCTCGTCGTACCCGGCCGAAGCCGTGATGGAAATGGGCAGCTTAAGATAGATATCGGTGTTAATGCCAGCCTCGTCCATAATCTCCAGGCTTACAGCCACGGCCAGCTTGCCGTACACACTCCCCTTGGCCGTAATACCGGCGCTGACAAGCTTAGGCGGCTGCACCTCAAACTGCGGGGTCCACCCGCGGACGTCGACGTCTTTAGCAATGATGTCGACCCTGGCCAGCGAGTTGGAGGGGATTCCGGCTGATATGCCGGCCGTGACGGTGGCGTGGCCCTCAATCGAGTTAAGCTCCCAGCCGCCCAGTAACTTAGCTGTGGGCCCAAAGGTGAGCACCTTAGGAATAACAAAGCTGTACGGCAGGGGAATGACGAAGAGCTCCTCCTCACCCTTAGCCCAGTCGGTGTTTTTGAAGCTGAACTTGCCCTTAAAGGTGGCCTCAAGGGCGAGGTTGGCCGACAGCTGGTCGGGTGTGGCCGACACGACGAGGTGGTCGATACCACCTAGCAGGCTGCCCTCGATGTGGCCAGCAAAGGTCAGGCCGCCCTGGATGCCGCACTCGGCGCAGATGACGGCTAGGTTGGCCTCATTCTTGGGCCCGAACGTCTTGTTGAGGAAGGTCCGGGGCCATCGGGACGCGAGACTCAGACGGAAGGTCGGGTCGAAGCTGAGGTCCCAGTCAAACCAAGCGCGCGCAGCCAGATTGCTTGCACCGGCCGAGCTAGCCGGCATCCGCTCGGGCCCCGTCATGCCAAAGTCCAGCGTGTACATGTCGGCCACCTTGCGCCACGAGCTCTTCTCGGCGCGCATCGTGATGGTCAGGTTCTTGGCGTGGTATTGCAGCCGCGACACAACCCACGGCTGCGGCGACCAGTCACGGCCACACTTATGCTGGTCACCCACAAAGACGAACGAGTTCATAGTGTTGTAATTAAGCCATTCCCACTCCTGCTGGGCCGCGTAGAAGTTCTTAGCGTGGTGAAACTGAATCCACATGTTGGATCCCGTGCAGTTCACGTCCTTCAGCGACCACGCGAACTTGGCCATGTCGACGATGCGCTGGTCCTGCGAGGCCCACGTCACCATCGACACCAGGGTCGCGTGCTGCGGCGGGTTTGCGGGCTTCCCCGTGTTGGGGGCGTGGGGGGGAAGCGTAGGGTCGATGCCTTCAGAAGGGGGCGTGCTCCACCAGAGGATCTGCTCGTGCGTGGCCAGGGATACGTTCGCGAGCGGCACATCGCCCTCGTCGGCGTCGCTGTCGAAGGATTCGGGCACAGACGGATCCCAGAGGTATCGCGGGATCGGGTCCAGAATTTGCACATTCTGTTGAGTAGGAGGCTGGGACTCCGCTTCAAGTTGCCCTTCTTCAACTTGAACCGAGTCCATATCAACTCCAGCGGGAAAGGCGTGGGCGCTCTGAAAGAGGGCAAACCACGCAGTGGCCGAGGGGAGAAGGCGTAGGCAATGCATCTTGAGACGTGTGATAAGGGATGACGACGATGACAAGAAGAGGCGTCGACGGTAGTGCAGTAAGGGCAGTACGTGATTCAAGATCAAGACAAGAGCCACTAGTAGTACCCTCTCTGTATTTATCAACCCCTGTGTCCTTCGTTTCAGTAACGACGGCCTAAGGCGACTACGCTTGATATAATCCACTGCCGGTAACACCACTTTGCCTCTTTTTTTTTTTTTTACATTGAAAGAGCTTGCAATAGGCATTCCCAGGGAAGGGTGAATTCGCTACGACACACCATCAGGCATCAGACGGTCCTGGGATGACACTCCAACTTCGCTCAGAAGTCGAGATGTCCTGATGGCAATCTATCCCGGCCGGTATTTAGACCGACCTCACCGAGATTGAAACCTGATCTAGACCCGAGAACCACGAACAAAAGACTCCGTGTGAACCTCGTGAACGACGGCGGGAGAATCGCCATGCCATCGCAATTCCAAGAAAGTAAGGGTTCCCTGTTGGTGCGACCCAACGCAAATATAAGCGCAGTAATTAGGGCCGATGGTCATGGTCAGTCAGTCACGTACTAGGAACCGCCGCTCCGGCCAGTGGGCCGTGCTTATTAACATGCGCAATCCAGGGCAAGCAAGGCAGGCTGTGTGGGCGGGATCGTATTGCGGAAGCACCCGTCCCCTTTTCCCGGTCGCTCGCTGCCACAAAAGGCTTGCCGCGAGGAATAGCCGAGTTGTTGGCTGATTTACCCAACACCGAGGTGGTAAGATGGTCAGTCTATGGACCCTCATATCCGCTAAATTGCCAGGGCTGACAGAGGCGTGGTAGCACTAGACTTCGCATCACGTTTATTAGCTTATGCGTCGAGCAAATCGGTGCCAAGGGGATAATTTAGTTTTCCGGCCGCGCATCTAATGCTTGGACGTCTGAGTACAAGGGGATGGCCTTACTGCAGGAGGAAGCTGCATGTGAGCTTCCCCTTGATCTTACGGCCTGCCAATGAGCCTAAACTGCTTCTCCTACTAGACCACGCTGTAAGGCAAGAGATCAACAGATTTGCTACTGAAAACGTCGATCTCGTTGGTGGGGACCGAGTCTGGTTCCGACAGGGCCCGGTTGATATTTCCTCCGGCAGGGTATATTGTCTTACTGTTCAGTTCACAGCAAGGCGGCTGTTTTTTATTGCTAAGGTGGGGCAATAGACTGCTCTCTGGTATAGATGTCATGACGTGAGGTAGGTAGGCAAGCTCCGGGTCGTGGAATGCGGTGCTGGAGTCTATTGTGAAGCCTTTGTCCCTGGCGGCCACCCTAAATGGGCAGAGCGATCTCGATCCCGATCTCGGGCTAGAGTTGCACTCCTTTTTTTTTCTTATAGCTGTGATCAGTTTTAATGCAAGAACCATCTGACTCCTCGGACCGTGCCGACTGGGCACCATTCCGGCAACACCTCTGTTGGGGAAGATTTTTATTATCAGCTTTGACAAAAGCGGGTGGAGCCAGTGGATCGTGCCAGTCAGTTCGTGCCAAGATCCGAGGCTCAAGCAGGACTCGGGAGTGGGCGCGATGTTATCGCAAGTGGGCCCCTACAAGGCAAACAGGGGGATACAGTTATTAACTTGAATTGATTTTAAGCTTTCTACACCTACTTTCTTCTAGAAAACAATTAATTATTACTGCTAGGAGGGCTCTCTTTTCGCAATTTTCTTAAGGTTGTTATTTTTTACCCCGCGTTTTACCCCTCGATATACCCCACTATCAAGAACCACAGCTCCTTACAGCATCGAGTTAAGCCTTAAGATTTTCCATTTACCTACTCAGAACTATTATTTTCTACCCTACAGTTCTTCCTACTCCTTTTACTTTTACTACTGACTTGGGGCGCTTGTTCAGGCCGACCCTGTCGTTCTTTTTGGGCTCTGTATGTAATATTACTATAACTGCTTTTATACATAGCGATGCGTTCTCTGGCGCGTGCCACCGTTAAAAAGGGGCCACGCTGCGCGGTTCTTTAAACCGTGCTTCTTTTAATTCATCATCTGACAATTTCACCATGAAAACCTCCTATTAAGAGCCCAGTGACATTCTGGCCCTCTAATTAAAGGAACATAACTTAATCCATAGTCACGTTTCCTTTATTATTCTATACTAGGCGCTGTTTCATATTAGGCACTATCACTAACTAAGTCTTGTTCCATACTAGGTACGTATCTGTTTTTTTCTACGTTAATTGCATTTGTGTCCCTCCGATCGGAGGACCAGTAGTCTAGGAGTCGGCCTTCTAGGACGACTACGACGTTTTATGGGTGTGGTTCTCTTTGTGGTTTCTTCCCTGTTGCACCACTGCACCAGTTCACTACCTTCTTTTTTAGCTTTTTCCTCTGCGGTATGAAGAGTATTGGTGCCACATTGCAGTTGCAGCTGTCTTATGAATCTGGTCGGAATGGCCTCGAACTTAACGGCTGGCTCTTGCCGCAGCAAGCCTCATTTGCCGTTTTTCCGAATCGGTAAGTTCAATTTTTTGCTTCTGAGCTATCATGAAGTTATAAAGCGCAGTTACAGCGTATACAATTTGAATCTGCCTCTCCATGTCGTACTCAAACGGCACGATTCTAACAATTATCCAGACCCTCTTCAAAAGGCCGAATGCCTGCTCAGCGGCAACCCTCACACGCGCATGCCTGAGATTATACAGCTCTTTTGTCAAATGCACGGCACTCTGGATTGCAACTGTGTGATTGTATTGCTTGTCCTGTGGCTCTCTGGCTTTGGCAGAGAGCTTCTATTATAGTTGTGAATGGTAGTAAGGTTGGTGGCAAATGGTGGCCCACACCAGCTGAACTGACTGCGTCAGTTCAGCTCCCCTGAGCTCCTTTCAGCTCGGATGCCCACACCAGAGCTCAGCTTAGTTATCCACACCTTCGTAGTGTTCTAGCCTTTAGCCAGAACCCCCTTCTTTCTGACACTAATTCGCCGAGACAACAAGGGAGCCTTTCCTGGCCAAGATTCTTCTCCTTGGCGCACCGATGGAAGGCCTCTTCCACTCTTCCGATCAATATCAGAGAAACAATCCACTTCCACAGCTTGACAGGAGAAAGCTTGGTTTGCTTGACAGGAGAAGGCTCGGTCGACAAAGGATCAAGGGCTCTGTTAGCTTAACGCGAGAGACGAAGGCTTGGTTGGCTTGAAGGGCGAAGGTTGGTTGGCTTGATTCGCTTAATAAAGCATCGAAGGCTCGGTTCGCTTAACTACAGCCCGCGCTCGTGCTGTTTGTGGGACGGAAAAGGCGGTTCGCTTGCCGAGAAGGCTCGCCGCTTATGAGCTCCGCGAGGGTTTGCTTCTCCTTTTTCACGTTGACGAGCTTGTCTCGGTGGCCTGTAAGCTGCTTTGGTTGATGGCTTGGTTCGCTCGATGCTTGACAAATGTTCGGTTAGCTTACAAGGGTTGTTTTTCCCTCCCATGGGAGGCCAGCGATTGCGATTCCGACATGCTCAGAAACAGCTTTTGGTACGACTTCGCCTTTACGCTAAGGGAAGAATTGTGGTTTAATAAATGTAGGAGCCAGACCAGGGTTAGAAAGGGTTACTAATTATTACCAGAACGTGTTCCCACTGGAGCCAATGCCACGCATCCCCTTCCTCAGCAGAGGATCCAACATCATGGGCACATCTACGCGACATAACATCTGTATGCTGTCCTGCTTACCGCTCACCTCCCGCAGTGACTTGTCAAGCCTCTGAATCCCAGACAGCACGATGGGGTATGGCAGGGAAGGCACCTGACAGCGCCATCGCTTTGACAGAAAGACGCTTTAGTCGCAATCTAACGATGCACTGGTATGCTATGTACTAGTATGTTCTAAACTAGGATATTATGTACTGGTATATTCTAGGTGCTAGTATATTATGTACCATCCTAGTTGTGGTGCCAGGATAATTACTACGTACTATCCTAAGAATGAGACCAGGATGCTACATACTATCCCACAACGTGTACCAGTATATGCCAGAAACATGGACACTGCGGGGACCAACCGAAAGGAAACTTTAGTCAGGGGGTGGGGGGGGGGTTGGGGGGGGTTTGAAAACGGGTCTCTAAGGCTGCGCAGCGGCGATGTAGGGATCACCCTAGCTCAGGGAAGAATCAGGGAAAGCTCAGGATAAATCAGCTACAGCTCACCCCAGCTCAGGCCCACGAACGAAAAAGGAATTTTCCGTGAGCCCAGATTCGTCTCAGATATCTGAGCTCCATCTAACATTCCATGCCTCCCGGAAGCAACTCATTCTCATTTGCGCATTTTGACCGCATCCCGCTCTCATTTGCGCATCTCCATTAATAATAGATGCCGCCCCATTGAACAAAAAGTATTGGATGACCCATTCTTCATCCATTTGACCATGGCCTCCTCTATTGACGGTATCGATTGCCCTCCCAATTCGATCGCGATGCAATTGACGAACATGACTGTTCACGTCAGTTCAGTTTGCTTGATCTCACAACACTCGTTCAGCTCGGCTAGCCTAAGATTCTCTAAGATTCCCACTCGCTATAACCCAGAACCCTCAGGGGTTCTACACGAAGAGATCTGGGGCCAAATGGGTTTGATAGGACACTCGACTCGGTTCTTTAAACATCAATGCAATATCTGGGATCGCAGCGACTTGACATGCTCAGGAATAACTAGGACCGAAAAAAGAGTGGCGGAACGCCTAAGACAGAGCTCATCAAAACCATCTGCAGAGCTGACTAACCACGACACAGTACAGCCAATCTCGATCCACCAGGTCAAGATGATAGCTACAGGGCCATTAAAGCGACTAAAGCTGATAACCCCAACTAATTCGTGGCACCACATCGCCAAATGAAGGCGCTGAACATCTAAGTTTCATGGCCATGCCCTTCAAGTTCTCAATGACCATATCTCGAACGCCTTTGATGGGTATTTGTCGTTGGTAACCTCACCCACTGTTTCTACGACCGCATTCTGCAAATTGGTGTCGGGGATCTTAAAAGGATAGACATTAGCATAGTCGTTGGGGATAAACCAGTCTCTGCAGTTAAAAAAGAGATCCCAAATAGAGCGTTCGCCGATAAACCGGACAAATTTGCCGATACAATTGCCGAGGGGGACGTAGTTCTGAATCTTTTCGTAGACATCACCTGAAAAAGTGTTCTGAACTGGATTTGTGATCTTGGTAGCCAGTCTGTCGATCTCATCGAGAGTAGCTGCTTGGTTGAGTATCTTTTGGGCGTCATGAACCCTAATCTGGTTCAACATCTTCCATAGCGCAAAATCTGAGAGGACGGAATTAGGCTTGATAGGCTTGCTCCAGCCAGTCAATTTGACGAAAAGATCTCCGATGGTCCCTGCCCGGCTGGAGCCATAGTGCTAGAACAAGAATTTCTGTCTGCCCAAATCATAATGCGCTCCAGGAATCCATTCCTCGACGATGACCGGCCCACCTGGCCTGCTCCGCCTAGTCAGACATGGCTGAAAGGCATAGAATCGGTCATGCGGCGATACCAAGTGATATACGCTCTGCACAACTGAGGACACTTCATCGTTGTGGAACTTGGGCCATTCGAGGCCTAAGCCGCCTGTGAAGGTGGGAATTCCCAGCGAGCCAACTGTGTCGAATAAGCCCATAAAGCGGATTGGTGGTAAGAAAGTCACGCCAGTAAGCCGGCTTAGGAATGACAGAGAATGACAGGTCCCCAGAGGACCTCTGTATTTAGATAGACACACCTGGCCTAGAACGATTGAGAAGGGCAAGGACCTTCGAGGCCATAGTCAATTATTGTGATTCAGAATAGATTTGTTCAGCGCCCACAGTGCCTGTGGCAGCCTCTTGTCACACTTTCACTTACTTATTTCCCAGGAAACGGGCCTTGGCTTTATATTTGAGAGATAGTTGCCACAAAATTTCATTGCATATCAAGTTCCTGTATGTGACCAGTAACCAGAACATTCACTAGATTGCCTAGGTTGGGGGTAGAACTTCTCGATAGACGGATACATCAGGGAAGGGGTGAGTACTTCGTAAGGTGGAAGTCCCCACAGCATCTCTCCCCTTGAGGCTGGATAGTCAATGCCCAGAATCGGGTCCAGTGGTCCAGGATTAGGGCACAACCTAAAACTCGGTGCAATGGCCCGAGTCCCAAAGACATTCCCAGCGTTGGCTTTCGAAACACTCCCAAAGTCCCCATTTCGTACAAGAAAATGCTTGGCGGCGCCATTATCGCGGATATGCTCACAAACTGAACGAAGGTTGCAATGATGATGCAGCTCGGCAACTCTTTTTATAGTCTTCTCCCATTTGACATAAGGACGGCCGGGAGCATCGAGATGGGCGGCCGAGAAAGGGGGTGGTCCTAGTTTTGGGCCACCTACGTCCCAAAACTGAGACCTCACGAAATGTTACTATTTGAACTGTAAAGTACTGCCTACTCAACTAAACCATATTCGACGATTTCTCTGATCATTTCCTGAGTAGCGCCTGAGCAAAGTGGCTAGGGGTGGTGCGGGTGAGTGGGATTTTGAAGGCAACTTTAGGGTAAAACAACAGCCCAACACAGCTGGCCACAGACTATCGACCGCTTCTCGGGATTTGCCCGGAAATGAGCACGTAAAGCAGTATTTCCCAAGAAAACAGAACTAAGCAAACTACATATCCCCAAGATTTAGTAGTCATAGTGCCACCTTCCCGTTCGGGCCGATCCGGGATGGTCAGAATGGTGGACCCGCTATCAGAGGGGGATCGGAACGGGACACCACGCCGGAGCGGGACCGACCCTCGGCTTTGACACCCTCCTCTGAAGCCGACCCGACCAAGATTTTATTCCAAGTAATTACACTCACAAAGAAAAAAAATTGACAGCACTCGTCATGAATTGGAATTGCCAGCAACAACAATAACACCAGACATGACGTTGATAGTCAAACAATGAGGATGCAGAAAGCGGCGCCGATTAGTATACACGTTTCACATAAGACCTCGGATGTGGCCTATGAGACTGCCTGTGGGCCGTCTCGGGAATAGAGGGCGGGCTAGGGGCCGACCCGAAAGCTGAGGCAACATTGCTTGGGGGATCAAGGGGTAAGGCGTTTTTGTGGAGCCGGAGGCTCGCCTGAAAGCTTGATTTGTCAAATAAGCTTTTTGTCGGCTGGTTTCCCCAGAGTAGCCAACCCCAATCAATAAAGATGAGTAGCTGACATGCCGGTGCAGCAAATCGGCAGTCTCCCCTACAGCCCCAGCCGTCTTACGGCATCTCAATGGGTTCACCGTAGTATCACCTTACACTAAGTTGCAAGGTATAGTCGACATGCGTTTTGGGTGCTCTTTAGTCACAGCATAAAGCGGGATTTCCCACACATGAAGGAACAGTTCACGATGCTATCGTGGAACGCCTTCCACCACCATCACCACCACTACTACTACTATTACTACTACTAACCCAACAAGCATCGCCTGCACTGCGCGGCCCTACTCATCACGACACACGAGTCAGTCACACATCCACATACACATTTGCTTTTCAACATTCGTCCAGGGAGAACAGCCAACTAAGCAAAAACGGAGCGGCAGTGGCTAAATGGTAAAATCCATCGTTACTATTGATGGGCTCCACATTCGAGTTGTGGCTGACACATGGGAATGCATCCTCTTCTTTCAGATGTTCCTTGGTTTTTTTTTTTTTTTTGCTAATCTTGATATGAATGATTCATACGAGAATCCTAAGGATACCTATCAATGAGTAATGTCTGAAGGGTCTCTTCGTTGCTCGCTGTTATGTTTTGGTGGTTGGGTTCCATCCAGCCCCTCCGCCCCTGGCCGGCATTCATATTGAACCCTAACCCCGATTGCTCGGCCTCGTCCGACGAAACATCACACCACCCGGCAGGAATGCCGCCACATGTTTACTGATCTTCGGTTGGACGGCGATGTGCGCGTCATGAGGTGACAACCACCACACCTCCACAACCCTTGGCTGATGGCTGTCTTGGTAGAAAACCACCACGACCCCCGACTTGTAGACCATTATCGGCTTGCAAACAGAAACTCACTTACAGCCCTACCATTTCACCATCCTTTGGAATATCAAAGATGAGCACAATACAGCAACTCACCACCCCAACATTCTCTCAGATCGACATCCTCCCCCACCTCCTCCTCCCCTTCCTTCTCATCGGGGGGTACTTCCTCCCTCCCTTTCGCGGCCGCGCGGCAGTATTTCTCGCTCTTCTAACGCTAATACAATGGCGGTGCGCCGTCTCCTCCTGGCCACCCAACACCGGCGACACTCGAGCCATGCGTTACGGCTTAGCGACGTCATGGATCTTCGTGCTACCTGTCGTCGAGAGGCTGGTGATGCATACGCCCGAGAGGGATATTTGGAGGGTGAATGAAGATGAAGAGAATGACGACGACGAAAAATCCGGTCCAAAAAATGAACTGAAACCAAATGCGGTCTCGACTTCTTTGTTGACATCCACATCAACCTTGAAAAGAGGGGCACCAAGAACGACAGTTCCGGATCCAAACGTCACCGCGGAAAAGCTACAGGCAAGAGCACCGGAAGGAGGTACAACCATGACAAACAAACCCCAAATCCCAGAATGGTCCTCCGCCAAACTCCTTTTCGCCCTCCATCTCATCGCTTCCCCGCGCGCGGTAGGCTACAACATATCCGGTCGGTCCGTCACAACCGCCCGCGCCCGGCTCTGGAAAGCACAAAAAACAGGCGTCCTCACTCGCACGCGGTTCGTCACCCAGAAATTCCTCACCTCGGCAGTATGCTATGTAGTGTGGGACGCGATAATGGTGGTGTGGCAACGGGTCGCCGCCGTTCCGGACGCGTGGGAGTGGGATAGCAAGACCCTGCGGGAGATTGGCGTCGCCGAGGTGTTGATGTTGGGGACCGTGTATTGCGGTATGACGATGCAGTTTGAAAATGCCGCTGGGATTGCTGTTGGGTTGGGATTAAGTAAAATAGAGGTAAGTGTCGCTTTTTTTCCATTTGGTTTTCTCTTCACGTATGTTGACAAGTCTATATCCGAGTTTTGGCTGACTATGGAAACTGTAGGATTGGCCTCCTGCCTTTGGAAATATCCTGGACTGCTACACCGTAGCAAACGTATGGGGGACATTCTGGCATCAGTATATTCGACAGGTCAGCTCCCTCGCTACTCTCACCCACATCACCAAGCCGTGAAACTGACACAATCACAATCAAGCCATGCCTAGGCTTCAGCCACTACCTCATCCAGGCCCTCCACATCCCTCGACGCTCAACCCTAGCCTACCTCGTTCACCTCGCCACTGCCTTTTTCATCAGCGCCCTGTGCCACATCCTCGCCATCGGCACCGTCGCGCCTGGCTTTTACTCTCTGCGAACCCTCGCTTCTGACATGTTCATCTTCTTCATGCTGCAACCAGTCGGGGCCCTAATGGAAGGCATTGCCATTACGCTCTTCAAACGATATATATGGACCCCTGACAGGACGCAACGAAAAGATCCTGTCGAGCAAGAACAAGGCGCCAGATATCTACTTACAGAGCTTCCTAACACGAGGCGAGATGAGTTGCAAGGACTTATCATGGCTCTATGCCGGCTGGCTGGTTACATCTGGGTGATTTGCTGGTTCTATGTGACGTCGTGGGGGTTCATCAAGGCGTATGCGGGCGTCAGGATGCAGGACTGGCAGCTTCCGTACTCTGTTGTCGGACGGGTCTTGAGCTACATGTAGGAAAATGACTGGGGGATTTTTTATTGCTGGTTCTATTTGGGAGGTTGGGAAACAAATAGACTTGTTGTCACAGCGAGCGAGGCATCAACCATTCTAGGTTCGACACATGCTGCATCGATGGACCAAACATTTCGGAGCTGCCCTAGCTTTTTGCTTGATGACCATGATGATGGTGAAACGGGTAGGTGGTGGGTTTTGCTATGGAGAACAAGGAAGGATGAGGGAAACACAAATCTGGTGAGGGCCGGAACAACGAATCTGGTGCGACGACGGTGCGGAAACGTAACAAAGGAACCGAGAAAAAAAACGTGCCCTGTCCCAAAAAAATGCGGTCTCAACTAACCGAAGCAACCCCTCCCCTTCGCCCTCTCTATCCTTTTTTGGTACCGAAACCCCTACGAGTGTGCATCTTGCCGCTGCGGTCAAAGACGGGAAAGTATACCAGCATGCCCTTTTTTTCTTCCTTGGCTACTCTCTCATTCATCCTCATCTGGCGGAAAGGTGGGAAACGGCGGAGGCGTGATGGTCGTATCAAAGGAAATGGACCGCGTAGTTGGCGGCGGTATGGTGTATGTCGTGGTAGCGATGCATTCCAGTGGCGCATCTGTAATGGTCGTCTCGACCGGCTCCCCGGGCGCCGGCGGACTCCCTAATGTTATGGTTGAGCAGAATAAATCAAAGCATGCCGGCCTTGGCGGGCAACCCAGATTCGACGTCGCCCGGGGCGTAGTCGGACATGCCGGGTTGAGTCCGGGAATGGTGATGGTGGTGGGCCGCAGGTCAACTGTCCTTGTGCATCCCTCATCCGGCAAGGTCGAGGGGCCGGTGCAGGTTATAGGCGGCGCACAGGGAGGCGCTATCCAGACGGTCGAGGTGTAGCATGTTGGGCAAGGCGGGAGAGGGTCGTCCTGCGTGGCGGCTCTGCGAATCTTATTTTCAGTCTCTGTTTGCAGCTTGAGCGGAGCATCCCTCATCGGGCATGCAGACTTACAGCTGCAGCAGGAGATACACCGTATGTAGGATAGAAATCTTTCGCTCGAAGAAGGACATGCGGGCGGGGTTTCTGCAGTGCTTTGGGCTACCGGTATCGGGCTTTTACAGGAGCCGAGCGCGGTGTGTACACTAACAACCCCGTCCAAGTGTCGCATATGGCCGGTCAACTTTAACCGAGGTGCGGAGAGGAATTCTCGTCCCACTGCCTTAACCGCTTCCTTGGGGCTCACGGTAAGGCTGAAGAAGTAGCCAGTGCCGCGGAGCAGGATTATGCACTTCGCCTCAAGCCATTGCTACTCGTTCCTATCGCTGTGCCTATCATGGCACCCAATCTGCTGCCCGAAACAAAAAGGCGCTACTTCATGTCAAACCAAACTCTCCCACTGTTCTCTCATCCCATTCTTGATGCGTTCCCCCCCCTCCCCCTCCCTCCTTCTCTCATCTACACCGTCCGTTGAGCTGCGATAATTCAACGCCCGGCTCGTCTGTAGGTTCAAGGACTGCATTACAGCTCTGACCGATGCCGATCCTATAACTGCCTGCGACGAGACATATCAGCCCAACCCAAACCCCGCCAGCGATGCCGAGTCGTATTCCACAAGCCAGATGCCTCGGCATCGTATTCGATGAGAGCAACACAATGGCGCTCTCTACCATCCACTGCGGCGTGCTGGGTAACGTATAGAACACGCCGGCGTTGCAGATACAGCCCCGGTATACGCCGATACGCTGCATGATAGTCCCGGCAATGGCAATCGACGTGGTGAATAAGCCGCGTCAGGCTGTAGAGGATGAGAAGCAACTAATCCGAAACAGTTCTCGTGAGTTGGTTGCCGCAGCAGAATGACGGAGACGCTCCCGTATGCGAGATGACGAGTAGAAGAATCACAGCACGACGGTAAGGGTCGACTCCCGCGGAGCTGCTCGAGCGTCTGCGTCTCGGGCTGCTGCAGCACGGCGAGAAGCCGCTGGAGATGCATTGTGGCTGTGCGGCATCCCTAGGGTTAGCCTCTTTGTTTGTCCTAGAGCTCAGTCTCGGAGCGTATTTTCTCTTCCCTTACCTAGACGGTAAACTCTTAGTCTGGCCTAGCGCTAGCGTAAGACCCCCCGCTGGCGTCTGGTGGTATCTCAAGGTCGATACCGCGGGTATAGGCCTCGTCTAGGTAGGTAGACTACCTAGGGATTCGCCAAGATCCCGTCAATGGACGTAGCCAGCAATGGTCCGCCTTCCTTGGTAACGCCGCGGCATGCAACCTAAGAAGTGTGCGACTCGACTCGTCGAAATAGACGGCCGCCTTAGGCCGCGTAGTCGATACGTAGCTACGTCTTCGCGAGGTACGCAAGGTACGGTATTGTGGTGTTTTGCCAAAAGGATATCCTTAGGCCCTGCAGACCTACACCCACTTAAGTATCACAGGTATTTATCGCGAGGATATAGGCGCCAGTATCGACGAAGATCGGATCATTTACTTGCGGAGCTCAGAATGGAAACCCTCCCCCCCTCAGGTACCGTCGTTACGCGTCGATGGCGACTGCGCAACGGCGGTTCTACAACTATAGCATCTGGTCTTCGCGTTGGAGGAACAGCATTCCGGCCGGCCCGACCCTTACTACGCCGGAGAGCCGGGGCCTTCCCCGATTGGTTCCCGTCTCTAGGCCTGGGTCTCCCCAGGCCCGAGCTCGGGCCACTCATAGCTGGCTCCATGGCTCCGTCGTTCCATGCCCAGCCTAATAGTTGGCCGCGTTTCTGCCTCAGGCTGCATCTGCGCGTTGCCATGACCGAGGGTCGTGCCACCAAGAGTGGAAGAGTGAATACATCTTGATATATACGCGATAAAGGCAGAGATTCCGATTTCACTTGGAGTCTCACTCCAATAGCTACCTAGGCGTACAGGGCTAGGCAGTTACGATTACGCAGATGAGGCATGCGGTGGCTGCTGTGGCGTGCAAGAGAGAAGGCCTTCCCCCCCCAAAAATCTACGCGACTCACGTGCCAGACCACCGGACCATAGGTATCCACCGTGCCCCTAGCCCAAGAGCAACTGGAAAGCGTAAATAAAACCGAGCACGCGGAACCGTGGGTTGAGTGCGCCACGGAGCATATAATTGAAGGGGAGGGGATGGGATTCCGTCCCGTCTGTCTGTCTGGTCCGACCTGCAAGGCTCACTGTTCCCCGAGGAGGTCACAGACTTTCGTGTTCGTGTCGGACATATTTGTACCCCCTGGCAGAATAACGGAAACGCCACAAATGAGTCTGAGCCCTTGAGACTAACGAGTTACTAGCATAGCGTCGTTCGAAGCTTTTTCACGCGACTGGTGCCTCAGCTTTTCGCGTATCCATCCATCGAATAAATGTACCAGCGGCATGCTCTGGCGGTCTCGGGCTTTGAGGTGACCATCAACATGACGGAACGGCGTCGAGAGTAGACGGAAATAATCATGCTTGCCGACCTCTCGGGCTTGTCGTGTAGACTTGATGCTCGCGAGGCTCCGATAGATGCACTAAGCACTGGAAATTAGCCCTAGCCTGGCAAAGTTCCCTCGCATTCTCGAAAACCAGGAAGAAAAGTGATCGTGCGGGCACGTTTTGGGAAGGGAGGAAATTTTTCCTCCATGACGGTTCGTGCGACAAAGGCTAGCTCCCGAGCAGCCACAGTGGTCCACCGGTGAGCAAAGTACACCAAACAAACCCCAGTCCCCCCTTTTCACCCCACGCTTCGGCCACGCGCTCGAGCCCCAATTCTGCAAGCATACCTACATACGCCAACCAGGGGTCCCGCCATCACAAACAAGCGATCTCTGGGGTCAGTGACAGGGGCCACATAATGCGGTCTGACACTGATCATCAAGAAGAAAAAAAGATATAGCCTGCGCCCTCCCCATGGATGAATCCTCCGCCCATCCAATGTGACACTGTTCCTGGTGGGGATCGGCACTCAGATCTACCTTAATTCGACTTCTCTCATTCACGGGGTGCACCCGTCGATCCGATCTTTGGAGTACCCTATCGACAAACATCAACATGTCCACCAACGGTACGGGAAACGACACCTTCTCCGGACTCGGTCCCGGAAATGGAACCGACGCCCCGCCCCCGTTCGACCCATCTCTGTTCACCGAACTGCCCATCTCGGAACGATCTGCCTACCTGTCCCGGATATTCATCGGCATAACCACAGTGCTAGTCCTGCTATACACTCTAACTTTTATGACTCGGATATACCAGCGGATAAAGCCTGTGTGGAAGATGGGGTGGGATGATTATTTTAGGGGCCTACTATTCGGGCACTCATACCCCTGAAGGGGTTTCAGGGGTTAGGGTTCTGTATGGCCCCACATAAGATTTTTTTCCATGCCACACATCCCCAGTCACCAACCCTGCCACTCTCTGCAATCGGCCAACACCTCACAACCACCCTGCCAATCAACAACACCTTATCACATCAATCCAGCGCGTTTTATATAGGTAAACTAGCCATTTTCGACTGCTTTTAAGCCCTCGTAATCATCCCTGCGTATTTGCGCGTCTAACCGTTGCTATCCGTAGCGGTCGCAACGATGCCAGCTAATGTGGGGCAGACCTTACGCTGTGGCGGTTCAATTCACAACGCCATTAAGATCCGGTCCTCAAGCCCAGCCTTCCTCACGGCCCCTACGGTCAATTCAAGCGATTCCAGCGATTCTAGCGATTCAGAGACCTGGGAGGGCTTTTCTAATGCCGAAGACCACTATAGCGAGAGTGATACTAATACCGATAGCGATATTAATAACGATAGTGATAATAAGGTTATTCCTAAGACCTACAGAACACTGTTAATAAGTGGGCTAAAGGGTAAGGGTTTACTGTGGTATAGAAGAACGGTTGTAATTGTAAGGACTGTACTTAAAACGGGGGTAAATACACGTAATATAATATCCTTTACAATCGTTATAGTAAACCTTAACTGACTATAAGTGTTAATATAAAGAAGCTATCTATAAGGAAGTCTAGGTGTTTATAAAAGAGATATGTAGTTAAAACTGATATTAGTTAGCTGTATTGGAATAATATTAATGCTTTTAAATATAATTACCTACCTTTTACTTATCCCTTTACTTATCCTTAACATTATAAGCGCTGTAACCTTAAGATTGTTAAAGTTATTACTAATGTTTTAAAGCATCTTAATATCTGTATTAAAGAGATTAGCTCCTTTATTACTAATTAGTTCCCTAAAAGCACCCTTATTAATAAAGATATTTATAATACTAAGTTAAAGTTAAGGTGTAAGGAGCTAAGTGGTTATACACTTATTAGCGCTCTTATCGTTACGTTTAATACTAAGAGTATATTATATAGAGTTAAGTAGGTAGATAAGGCTTAAGAGAACCTTATTAGCCTAATATAAATTATTAATAGCCTTATAGGGATAACAGTAAAGTATTAAGAGCTTACGTAAGTAGATATAACGTATAAGATTAACCTTTTCAGATACCTTCTCTTTTAGGTTATTAGTATAATAAGCTTATATTATATCTTTAACTCCTTTTTCAGCCTTATTAATAATAAGAAGTGTAAAGCTTATAATTTCCTTATCATTACGATAAAGGAACTCCGCGCTAAGTATAGTATTAAAGAGCTATTAGTCTTCGTAACTAATTACTGTAAAGAGATAAAAGCTTTAATTGTAAAGATCTTCCTTAACATTTAGTAACAGATCTGTATCTTTTATATTATAATAAATGTTAAGTTTAATATTAAGAAGAAGATTACCCTTATTAAGAATAAATAAGTTAATTTTAAAAATAAGTAGGAGTAAGAGTAAGCTAACTTAATATTAGATACTTGGAAACGGGTAGCTTTAACTAAACTTTATGTTAAGATCTAGGTCCTTAAGCTTAGTATTTCTAAACCAGTACTAATTAATTATCCTTATAATTATCACAGCGTTAAGGAGATGTTTTAGTTAATAATATATATGTTTACTGAAGATCTATTCTTTAAGGCCTAGTTGGCCTTTAAAGCTAAATTCGCTAACGTACTAAGCCTCCCTTAATACATTTAAAATTAATAAATGCCCTTATGTGAACAGTAAGCTTATTATTACATTAAGTTTTATAAGAACTTTAATATTATAGTAACTTCACTTATTAAAAGTAATAACTTTAATATTAAAAGCTATCTCTTTATTAACCAGTTTTCTATTTACAGCCTTATTAAGTTAATTAAGGCGTTTATAAAATGCTAACTTAAGTTAATCCTAAAGGTTAAGGCGTTTAAAGGTATTAAAATTAAGGAATATTACCCTATATGAATCTATCTTAATAAGTTAGTTATAAAGATAACCTTTAAAGGGTTAAAACTAATTAATAAAGAGTATAAAATCGTAAAGGCAGCATTTTCTATATTAACGTGCGTAGTTAAGCCTTTTAAACCCTGTAATAGTAATTACTGTTTATTATTGTAAAGTCACAGCTTTCTTTACCAGTGTAAGATTTACACCATCTTCACTGTTAAGAAACATCTCTAACTTTAAGACGTTTATCCTTACTAACATTTTAAAAACAGGCTTATAAGTTTCCATAATTAAAATTACTAGCAGATCTAACAGTATTAAGATGAAGCAAACCCTTACCTTTAAATCTAAGATCTTAAAGTTATTAAGAGATTATAAAGAAGATTAAGAAATAAACGTGTTATAATACCTTTTAAATATACTGTTAACGTAAGGTTAAAGACTTTAACGGCTTTATAACCTTTAAAAACCTTAATATTACTAATAACCTATTACGACCTGTACCCGACACAGGCCTTAAAAGGACTGGCGCGGGTTAAGACAGAACGTATAATAGGACGTTAACAGGTAGGGGGCGTTCTAAAGACGGCTTGTTAAGCTAGCACTCCTAGACGGGGGTTTAATGTCACTGTAAGTCGCTGTCACTATAATGTACAGAGGTAAGTTTGAACAGTAAGACATAAATGAATAATTGAATATTAGCGTGAGGAACCAGAGTCCCTCACGGTGGTTATAGGCACAACTATAGCTATCTTATACTAACTAACTAGGAGGTACTTCGTACCTTACTCCATCTGCTCTCTAGCTTAGTGGTAGAGTAAACAGAGCAACCTGCTCTGTCTGCTCTCCTGCTCTATAACAGAGCAGTTAGAGTAACAGAGTAACTTCTGATTGGTTATAAGGGCTTCGGGTCTTTACACCCCTGGCCCAGTGTGTAGTGCCGTATGTACGGCTACTCTGCACTGCTTAGTCTGTGGGGAATTCGTCGGGCTGCGCTGGCCTAGGTGCCGACCCTGTAAGGTCGTTACATAACTCTGAAGCCTTAAAGGAACTGAAAGCGACTGGTTAAGATTATACCTAGGCCTTTAAAAGGCAATTCTACACCTTTAAAGTCTAATATTCGTTATTAGTTATTAACGTAGGAGATCATACACTTACCTACACCTAAGGCACACTAAGAGGAGGCACCTAAGGCTTAATAAGAGGATAAAGAGGAGGAATTATAAAGAAGAATAATTCGCTTAAGGCCTTACCTATCACTACTTCTTACCTTTAAGAAAGTAACTACTTAATTGAAGAAGTGGGCGGCGTTAAGGACTGCTACTAAAGCTTTAATGGCAGAGGACGAAATTGTCCCTGAGCTGCCTGTTAAACGGACTAAGAGCGGCCGAGTGGTGAAACTAACAGCTAAGGCAGCTAAAGCAGCAAATAAAGGCTGAAAACGCGATTTCCAAGGACTTTCGGTTTAACTACTACTACGTTATCGGCTTGGCTCAGTCACGAAGAAGCCCTGTAGAAAACATGTAAAATTAGATATATTATTAATTGAAGGCGTAAATCACTGCAAAATATGATTGTTCTTTCGTGGTAGCAATGAATGAGTTGGGTATGGTCTGTATGTGATAATCTGGGCCATATATAACCCTAACCCTTTAGGGGTATAAGTGCCCTAATAGCCAGATAAGTGCCCCAATAGCTAAACAATAAGTGCCCAAATAGTAGGCCCCTTATTTTATCATTGTAAGATATGTAAGTTGCTTCTTCTTCCTCTCACCC
>Ga0247760_1001599_pt1 | contig 20247 bp, 20 predicted proteins | sample UWRJL171409R4_FD_179936 | JGI IMG/M metagenome (GOLD analysis project Ga0247760, IMG submission 179936) | Plant litter microbial communities from Arlington Agricultural Research Station in Wisconsin, United States - UWRJ-L171-409R-4 | ecosystem: Environmental > Terrestrial > Plant litter >... | reverse complement strand
CCCCCCCTCAGTGATGATGAGGGGCTGACTGCTCCCCTCCTTTGCAGAGCCAGTTCTCATCGAGTGGTATAACCTCCCCCACTCTGCTAGTGCTCACCTGGACCTTCGATCCGTGGCTCTCGAGAGACTGGCCAAGCTATCGATACTCCTCAGCAAGGACAGAAAGCCCCAGACTCTCTGCACGGCCGATAGCATCGGCTGCGTGGAAAGCACCCACCTACGCCGACTCGGCCTAGTAAGCCGCGTACCAGATGGCCTCTCACCTTCCAAGCTTCCTATATCCCTATACAACCTCCTCTGCAGGAAGCCCCTCCCCTCTTCCTCCTGCCGCGCCCCGCTACCGACTCTACCCCAGCGCTTCCAGCTCGCTGCGACCCTCGCCAGCAGCCTGTATACCTTCATGCTCGCCCGTTGGCACCACAAGATGTTCAACTCGCTCAACATCGCCTTTATGTTTCCCAGCCACCCGGACGGCACAGGAGGTCCCCTACCAGAGCTCGAACGCCCCCTGGTATTCGGGTACAGCGTGTGCCGTCCATCGGCCCCCGAAGAACTCTCCATCAACGAGAGCGAGTCGTCCCTCTCAGAGTTCTACCTCCATCCGAGACTGCGGGTCCCGCCTCCCGGACGGCCAAGATACGAGCTGAAGTACGAGATTTATGCATTTGGCTTGCTCCTTGCCGAGATTGGCTTCTGGCAGCCCATTTCAAGAATCGGAGCGGCGAGCTCACCGCGACAGGGCGGGGTCTCGGCTGAGGGGTTCAAGGCCGAGGTAACGAGGAAGTGTGAGAGCGATTTGGGGTGTTGGATGGGGGAACAGTATCGGGATGTTACCGTGCGCTGTTTAAGAGCCGCGGAGGCTGCTGTGGGTAGCAATGGGAGCCGCTCGGTCGAGGAGCTGACAGGGTTTTATTGGGATGTTGTCTGGGAGCTGGTGCGGTGTGCGGAGAGGGTTAAGGTCTTGGGCTAAGCTCACCCTAGAAAAACTCAAGTTGTCGTATCCACCAGATCTGGAATTTAGAGAAATTTTATCTTATAAAAATGAAAACTGTTGAAAGACGTGTCCTGACCAGCCTGTAGTACAGCACTGGCACGGGGGGGTACAGTGGTCTGTAACCTAGCCACGCAGTGGAAGCATGTGGAGGATACGATGGCAGGGCCTAATAGGATACCAAAGGAAGCAAAACGGGGACTAGGCTCTGGGGCTCAGGCCCAAAGCCACATGTGGCTTGAGAAGGGTGGCTCCTTGGTATGACAGGGGGGACTGAAAAGGGGCCTCCATATACTAGCGTGGGAACCACCAGGGCGGAATCTGAAGGAATCCTATAGCGGGCGTCAGGCATTATCGTTACCGTGTGGTTTCCTGTCCTTATGATTCTTTTCCTGCCCCTGGCGCTAGCCGCTATGTCGTATTTTTTCTGTATCGCCGTACAGATACTGACATCTGAACCAAGGACGTTCCACCGAGACTTAGAGCACACGAATCTCTAACATCTCTCCATGATCGACAAAAGCTGATCGAACTTGATGCTCCCCGTCCTTGCTGATGGGCTGATTGTATGCGATCATCCCAATGCGTCGATACACCCCATCACCAACTCGCCGCAGTAACATTGCATATTCCACCGTCACATTTCCGGAAACACCAGAACTATAGCGGTCGACAAGTGCCATCTTTAGACAAGAGATGTTGTTTTCCGGATCGCCGGACACAAAGGGTTTCTCGAGCGGAGCATCGGAGTTGTCGAAGAAAATTGACTGGCTAGCCGGGGCACTCATGGCCTCCAAGCCCTTCTTGGGTCCCGAGCGCATCAAGACCTTGTAGCCGTCGTTGGTCTGGTAGCGGGCATTAGGCGTTGGATTGACAAGCTCGACATCCAAGACCGGCCCACGTAGGGTTAGGCGCGCCCCAGGTAGTACCGACCCAGTTGGATCCGCCGTCGCCTGATCGCATTCTACTTGCTTGATTTCGAACCACAGATGCCGAACTACTCCGGCACTAGGGGTCTCACCGTTGGTGTAGAATATGGCGCTGAAAGGAAATACAATCGTGTTATCCCGGCATGCCCACGACCAAGAGGGCGCCCTATCTTGAAGAGCCATCCGAGCTAAGCGCATTTCTTGGCTTTGAGACTGCAAAGCCCAACTTCTCCCACTTTGTCGCACCCAGAGGAGGTCGATCGCCAGCGTATCGCGCCACAGGCCAGCAATATAGGATGTTCTGGGCCTCTGAGCCGCAATCCGTTTCGCAACACCCGATATAGCCGGGAGCTTGTCGGCCGGGACTGATAGATGCATCTCTGTGTACCGCTCAATGAGATTATGCCAGTTCTTCGTACTGTCGCTTGAAAGTCTCTCCGTGTCGGTGAGGAGCCAACCACTTGCAGATGTGTCTTTGAGAAGGGTGAAGTCTTTGAGGCCCTCCGACATCCGTTGGTTCCTCGCGGGGTCGTCGCACTGGCAGCAAATACGCCCCCTGCATTCCCAAATCATCTCGAACTGCGTGATGTAGAGCACCCGGGGAGACAAGAGTCGCTCTTGAAGAACCCAGCCCCGGGAAAGTAACGGCCAGGCAACTTCAATTTTCAAGGCGGTTAGAATCGGGGGAAAGGGGTGGTACCGATCGACATCTCTTGGTTCAGCGAAAACGCGGTAGGGCTGGCCGGCAGAGGTGGATCCGGACACGGAAAGTTCAGCGGGGATTTTGAAGCCTTCAGCGCAGTTGGCCGACGATACGGCGGCAATGGTGATGTAGCAGTTGGCGTACACATCTGCCATTGATGCAGCCTCGCGAGCCCAGTCATCTGGGTCGTCTTGGACGATGCAGAGCGAGTCGATCCAGATATACTCGAGGCCCAGCTTCTCGGTCAGCTGCATGGCATCTCGGTAGGTCAGCGGGATGTCATTCCATGAGATGCCGTCCGTGAAAGTGTCGAGTGTGGCGCGCATGGTCCTGATGGGCAAGTGGCCACCCCAGCAATGGCTCAGACACGCATATTGCCCTTTCTGGCCAGCAGAATGGACCAAGCTGACCTGTGGCTTGCCCGTTCCGGTTTTGACAATCTTCAATAGCCGCGTCGGAAAGCTCTGGGCCTCAGTGAAGTTGCTGCAGCTATGTTTTGCGTTGCATTCGTCAACCCAATCGGATACTTGAGGGCTCAGCCCCATCTTCGAGTCCAGGGGGGCTCCTGTTCTGCTCCGCGTGGGAAAGTACCCACGTGGGCAGGGAAGTGCTGGAAGCATTAGCTACCAAGACATGCGAATGTGCAGGTTTCTCACATGGACTACAGTACAAGTCCAGGCAGTGCGAATTTCCGGTTGGGACGTCCGATGCAAGCCACTTGTCGTGGGCTGCGCAGAATACTTTGCAAATGACACAGCTTTCGCGCATTTCCCTCCACCGCGGAAGGTGCTTCTTCCATGACGACCTGTTCTGGAACTTGTAGCTGTACCCTCGTCTGCATTCTTCGCAAATGGGCTCCATACTTCTCGAATTGAGTTCTGACGAAGGGGTGGTGGTTGGGGGCTTGAAACTCGGTGTTTGTTGTAGTTGGAAAAGAGCCTGGTTGTCTGAGACGAATCTGGGCTCACAAAATTCCTTTTCCGTTCGTAGTCCTGAGCTGAGGTAAGCTGGGGTGAGCTGTGGCTGATTTGTCCTGAGCCAATCCCATTCGCCGGCGCTGCACAGCCTCAGAGACCCGTTTTCAGTCCCCCGGTTAAAGTTTCCCGTCGATAGAAAGTAGATGACGCATAATCTGTAGGAATGGCTTCCAGGCAATATGTAAGAATATGAATTAAACGCGTATGTAGTAAGAATTATGGGGTGATGGCTGGCCACCGCGAAAAAACGAGCAGCTGTGACGACCCTGTAGCTCGTCCCTAGGTTAGCGCGGCTGTACGAGCTACAGTGCAAGTACGCTCTGCACACGGATGAACTAAGGGAGGTTGCTTTGTCTTGGCAAAGGTGATCAGCGACGGAGCAAGGGACAAGCTACCTCTAGATAGCCTAGTATAGATACCATCATCGTACCCATGATGGGAGTGAGGGATCCTAGACTCCTCACAAACGTAATAGGCTGTTTATTTGTGCACTGCTGTTCAGATTTATCTTTGCTCATTATGGCGTAGCTACATGCAGTGACAAACCGGCCCGACATCGTTTCATTCCTCCTCTCACGAGGTGGTGATCCTAACATCAACAAATACTCGAACTCACCCTTGGAGTGGGCGGCCTTCTATCACCACGTCGACTGCCTGGGAATCATGATCGAGGAGCTAGAAGCCGCTCTAGTGCTGCTGGTACCAGCGATCCCCGGATGGCAGCATTTTACGGCCCCTTGGTACGACTTGCAATCCATGCGTCCGACAGGTTCTCAATGATCCCGAGAAATGTACCCCGGTATCTCGATCGTCTCCGGTCCACCCTGGCGCTTCTTCAGCAGAAATCTCAACTCATCCACTTCACCATGGGTGGCTGGAACGAGTCGCCACTGCACTATGCGGCTCGGGGCGCATACGACGAGGCCTGTTAAATCATCATAGAGTTGGGCTGGCGACTTGCTGAGATGAACAAGCCAGCCGGGCCTGCCTGGAGGACGCTTTTGCAAGAAATTGTGCGCTGGAACCGCCCTTCGCTGTTTCGACTCCTCATGCACCACGGCGCGGATGCCAAAGTTCGCGCTCTTAGCCCTTTTGACTCATCGAAAGAACCCAGTTGGACAGCCTTGCATTTCTTCACCGACCAAGCCCACAATGGAGACGACCTGGGCATCGTCGACGACCTGATCACCGCCGGCGTTCCCATCGACGGCAGAGACCATGACGATGTCATCACCGAAACCCCCTTCCACATCGCCGTCCGCAAGACCGCTTTCCGCCTCGCAGACAAACTCATCTCCTTGTCAAACGGCACAGTTCTCAACTCCTCCGTATCCACGCGCGGCGCAATGCTGACGTACCCTCACCCTATCACCGCTCTGGGACGCGTCATTGCGCTGAACGCCCGCCACTCTGGCATCCGTGCTGTGCGATACCTCCTTTCCACGGGGGCAAGCTTCGTCGTGGAGGCGAAGGGGAACGTAACAGCGCTGCACTTGGTTGATTTGGTGCCAGCAGGGATCCGTTACGAAGGAGACGAGAACGAAGTTGGTCAGGGTGACTTTGACTGGGATACCAACTCGGCCATTGCGGAGGAGCTCCTACGGCACTTTTGCGAGCAAAATATGCTGGATCAACGGGGCTCTTGGGAGTGGGGAAGAGTTACTGCGCTTCATATCGCAGCGGAGAATGGAAATGTTGGGATGGTGGAAGCGCTTGTTCGCGCAGGTGCTCCGAAGGAGCTGAGGTGTGATGATGGGGAGATGGCGAGGGAGAAGGCAAGGAAGAAATGGAGTTCGGTGGTGCCTGACTCTGGTGTTGGTGGTGAGGGCAAAAATGCTGGTGTGTTGGAAAAGATGCTGGCTTGCTTGGAGTAGAACGTCCCGTGGCTAGTTCAGTCAGGAGAAGATCTTGAGGACGACGAATATATCCAACTCTTCCTGTTAACCAAGTCCATTGCGCTATGTAGCATGGTTCGTGTATCTCCGAGTGATCGGGAGCCACGGTAAGCACGATAGGTAGCGGAGCTGAATGTATGTTGCTTTAAATAGCCTAACTCCCTCTCCTCATTGCCATAGGCCCGCGGCCGGTCGCTTGGCGCTCAGCCCTCGGCATTGGCGCATGACACTTGACACCACATCTTCCCACCCTACCCTATTCTCACCGCTTCTCCCACCTTCTACCAACTTCACAATCAACCTAATTGCCCTTCGACATTTTGGCCGCCAAAACCAACCACAAAGTCCAACCAAAAACACAAGTTCATCATGTCCCAACACAACAATCCAGCCGACTTCCTTCTCCACCCTCAATATCTCTGCCGACCCCCTCGCAGACGTCCAAGCCAAGATAGATGAGCTCATCGCCCAGGCAAACGCCCAACTCCAGCACCCAAATATCGACACTACCAACCAACCCGGCCACCACCAAGTTCCTGACGAATCTCTTCTTCCACAACAACCTGATAACACGATGACCTCAAACCCCCTAGCCTGCCCCGGCCGCACCCCGCTCCCCAACTCGCACTGATACGGCTGGCCCCGCTGCACCATCTGCCCCTCCTGCTTCACCTCCTTCGTCTCCTCCCCCTCCTCGCTGGCCTGATGCCGTTGCAAAACCACTTCGAACTCTCACCTAGAGTATGCGACCTCTTCTCTCCCCGACAACGCGCTCTGTACCTTGAAGCTTGCGAGACAGGAAAAATCGAGGAGTTACTAACGTGGTGCGAGGAGCGAAGTCTTGTGTATCAACAAACTGTGGGTAGGATCATGGAAGTCGAAGTGGAGAGGGAAGCTATGCTAGCGAGAGCGGAGATAACCGCGGTTTCGGCGGGAGTGAATCGGTTGATTGAGGGGTATAGCGGGTTGGATACTATTTTGGGGGAGAGGAGAGGGAGGTTTCGCCGTAACGTGGCTCGTCGTGCCCATCGCCATCATGACCTTCCCCAAGACAGCCGACGACCGGGCCTAGGACATCGTGACCCTAACCATAGTCCCGCCGCAGTCAAATACCAAGCACATCATCGCTACCACGGCTACCTACGCGGCTGTTCTTGTGGTATTCTACGGCAACAAAATCGATAGGAAACCAATTCCAGGTACGCCCTAATGGTAATAGGGAAGAAGGTGAGAGCGCTTAATATTAGTTAGGTTGTTTAGAAGATAGCCTATATAAGTAATAAAGCCTGGAGAAAAACTGTAAGCTGTTACAATACTAACCTTACTTTTAGAGGAGAACACTTACCATTGCCCGAAAAAGGGCAGACGAATTGGACTCTGCAACGCGGGAAGAGGCGGTTGTGTAGGGGGTGAAAAGGCAGATGGGAAACAAAATAGCCTTCATGTTACTTCACATATGTATGAGTGGAAATTATTGTGGACAGTGTTTGTTCTTCCATTTCCTTCCCCTGAATTACTGCTACTAAGTACCCCGCCAAACATTCCATGTCATGTATTCATTCAATGCTTCCCATTCAATTCCAATCCAAAACCAACGCCAAACGCCTCCAACCCCAAAGCCACATGCAACGCCAGCATTCATATCTCACTCATCCCTCACATACAATAAGGAATCCCATACAAAATCTTGCAAGCCGTCCCTGCCGGACAATCCCCCACCTTCTCATACGCCCCCTGCACATTACACACTTTGATCGCATTCGCCCCCATACACTCCATCTTCCCCGGCGTCGTGCACCCCGTGCCACCACCCCCCGTGCTCGTCCCCGCCACGCAGTACGGAATCATGCCGCCGCCTGAGGCCAGCAATTGGCATGTTGTTCCCTTCTGACAGGACCAGTCGTGTTGCCATTTGCCGTAGTAGTCGCAGACTTGGATTTCAGTCTTGGAGGGGGCGCAACGGTAGGCGCCGTAGGTGCAGGGTGGCGGTGGTGGTGGTGGGGTTGTGGGGGAGGAGAGGATTAGGAGGGGTGCGGATAGGAGGAAGAGGGTCTTGAGCATTGTTGTTTGTTGTTGTGATGCAGGTAAACTGCGGAGGAGAGGTTTTGTTTTGTTTGATGTGGTGATGATGATTTGGAGTTTGATCTGTTTTGGTATGGTGATGGGAGTGAAAGGGATGCAATGCAGGTAGGTGTGACGGGTAGGGAGAACTTATAGGGAGCTGACCGAGGGCTGGGTGGAGTGCAGCATCACGAGATCGGTGGGCGTGGTGTTGATGGTTGCCGAGCGCGGAGCTGAAAGCCGGTGATGCGTCGTGCAGGAGAGCTGGTAAGGCTGTAGATTGGTTGACGTCGTAGTAAAGTCGACGTAATGAAATGGACAAGCCTCGGCGCAGTGGATGCAGAACGTGAGAATTGTTGCATTGTGGCTGTCTGGTGATCAAGCGCGATCATGATCGTTGTGCGCTGTTGGCTGTTGAAGCCAGTATACTGATGTTAAAATTAGCCAAAAGTTAGGTCCCAGTGGTGTGCTCGTGGCGCTGGCAGGGTGGCAATGGCCTATCATGTTGTCGTCACAAAAGGACTCTTCTATGATTGGCGGTGGTGTGGCAACGTCACGCCACTGACCAAACTCCCATCCTTCTGGTCCCCAGATTGATTCCGCTTCTCCACAACACAAGCATCTGCACAATGTAGGAAACATGATGATAGCACAAGCATCCAAGCCATTAACTTTATGCTTTTTTTACAAAGCAGCCCTTCTGATGCACATAACTGTGACGAGCCTGCAAGCCGCTAGATGGGCCGGCACAGCCAGGGGATTCCCCACACCATGTACAGTGTGAGGGACAGTTTCGCACTAGCTTTTCACACTGTGAGCACTAACCAGGAGGTGCTTAGTGGCCGACCTTTATGGTTAACACTAAGCACTGGCCTAAGTACTACTTAATAGGAGTTATAATATACACTATTAAGCAGAAGCTAATAAGTAAGGTATAAAGTACTTTAATAAATAGCTAGTATGAATAGTTATTATTATAATTGTCAGAAGCACTTAGAATTAAAGGAGTTGCAACTGCGTGATTGTATTGCTTGTTTCTTAACTCTCTAGCTCAGCCAGAGAACCTTCCTTATAGTCGTGAATAGTAGCAAGCCGTATGGTAAAGCTACGCGGCTACAATTGCGCATCTGTATCAATGGTTACAAATCTATTGTTCTGATGGTTTTCAAGCTCTTATTTCTGACAGTTTCTGGCCTCTGGCTAGAACCCCCTTCTTTCTGACATTATGCCCCCTACCCCCGAACAACTACACGGCAGGGAAACACTAGGGAAAGCTCAAGGCAAATCAGCCACAGCTTAAAGCGGCTCAGGACTACGACCGGAAATGGCAACTGTAAGTGCCCAGACTTATCTCATACAACCAGGCTGTTGATGTCCTTCTCAAATCCAGCCATCTTGGCTGTAAGACGGCAGCTGCCGGGCCGGAGATATTGGACGGGAGCCCCGGATCCTGCGGATCATCCTGTATGTCATTGTGAAGTTTTGACCCCAACTTTAGATTGCCACTGTTTCTTAGCCATGCACTACCCAAACTCCAACGAGTTCATAACTATGAGCATCTTATGGCAGCCACGATGGTTTACCTGCGACGCCATCTCCATCGCCGCTCTTGTCGGTACTGCATTTTACCTCACCAGACGAAGATTCAAGCATCAATGCACAAGAACCGACCTCTCCGCACTCCCCAAATCGAGCGTAGGCTGCAACTTTCTTGACAGCACGGGACTTCTCCACCAGCCAGGGTGATGGCTATCAAATTCCACATTCTTCTCGTCATGACCAGGTAGCGAGAGCACACCCACGCACTGGATCCCCTCCTTTGCCGCCGTGCGAGTCGGGATACCTGTCTTTCTTCTCACCAGCAAAAACCCTGATGCAGAGAACCCCACCAAGGACGATACACAGAGCGACCGCGACTCACTTTTACAATCAATTAAAACCCTCGTCGTTGCCTTCCACTCATCCCGCGCCGCCGGGTTAGAGCCCTGGGTCGTAGATCGAGATGTACCTCCCCTGTCCTTCGTACCAGGACATCGCCTCTTTGGCACAAATCCAGTACCTGGCGCTGTCCTCCTCAGGACGTGGAGCTCCGTGGACTCAGGAGAGGTGCTCGACCCACTGGCGCTACCTGATGGCGCGCCTCATCCAGTCGCAGCATTTCCTTCCAATGACAAGGTCGTTGGCGCAGGGGAGTATGACGCCACTGGCTTGGTGTTGTATTGAAGGGTGGTTGATAGGCCTGTGCGGGCGGTCAATCGAGCGATGGCGGGGGTTGGTCTGCCGTGGCAGTTTATGCGGGGTGGGTTTCAGGAGTTGTCGTTGAGAGGGTGTCGGAACAGATGATGCGGGTGACGTATGTGTCGGTCGAGGCAGGCGATATGCATCTCGGAGGAGACTCAGAAGGAGAAGGGGGGAACTTTGGGAGGTCGCCGTGGTTGTTGTATGAGATGCATGTTAGGTATGCGCAGTCTTTGTTGCTGGGGGCTGTCAAGGGGTTTGAGGGTCGCGATGGAAATGGGAGAACGAAATGGCGGTGGTTAAGATGTGGTTTTGGTTTAAATTGAGATCCATTCACCATACAGGCAGAGAACATTTTTCATGGTCTAGACTGCTGCTTTTAACAGGTGCCTAGCATTAGGTTTCAGCAGCCTAAGCCGCCTTAAAAGTATATATGCCTATAATAATGTAATAATACCTGAGCTGATGCTCTCTGCTGCTGGAAGTCCGCGATATCCGCCAAGCCGCCGTCGATGCTCATGACCATCCCCATTCTTACCCGTGATCCATCGCACGCGCATTCAGACGCTCACCTACACCATCTGGACACTGTACAATCCTGCAATCGTTAATTACCTACCCTGTCCGCCTCCGCCTCACTACCGGTCACAAAGCTCTGCTTTTGGGTCTGCATCGTGCCCTTTGGCGTGCTTATGCAGCAGGTGGGGGCGACGAAGAGCTTGCGTAACAACGCGGATCACCCGGATCACCCGGATCACCTGCTACTTTGCCTCCAAGATGCAGGGCGTCTTCTTCTTTCGAATCTCTCCCCACCCAGGATAACTGTTGTTAACGTTTCAGTAAGGCTCACCGATAGGCTTGGAATTCCGAGCCTGACCTTAATGGACTGGCCCATCACAACGGCGTCAACTCTGGCTGCAGTCGCTGAAGCGGTGCAGAAAAAATCCGGCACGTCCTCGCTGACCTATATTCACTCCTCCCACCTCGCCCGAAGACACCCGAGCTACTCCGATGCCGGCATCGTTTCTACAGCAATCCAGCGCGCACATCAAGTTCATGAAGGCCGGGCACTGCCTATGTTTGATGGAAATTAGGGCAGAGACTTGTGGGAAGAAGAGATTTTATTTTATTTTACTAAAAGAAAACCGCCTCCCACACCACAAAGGCGTGCGAGATACCTGCCAAGCCTACCCTGGAGGCCCTACAAGGTCCTACCTTCGCTCTCACGGCCAAATGTCGCTTTCCGGCATTTTACGGTCCTACTACAGCTGCCGCTTCTGGAGAGCCGTCGCCCCCGCCTTGATTCGAAAGTCGGTGGTCCTGGACTTAGTGATGATTGGCCTACGAGCGACTGCTGCCGCCCTCTTTATGCATGGAGACCAACAACATTGCCCATCTCCAATGATGGGAGGTTCCGACACGGTGGATTGGCCAAGGATTGGTCCGTTGCTGCAGAGAGACCTGCAATGGTAGCTGCAGTTGAATGGTTGCTGAACGAATAGCCACCACCCTAGAAGACCCCCCCCCCCACCCCCCCATCCGTCACTGCGCGCATATATTTTTGTAGGTCAAATGGCCAGGAAGCGCGGCCACACCTATTTTACGCCCATAAATAGCCATGCCCCGACTTGCGGAATAATCAGCACTGTTTTGAAGCTTACAGCCGCGAAACCACAGGATACCTAACTTGCAGCTCTCCTAGATACAATGTCCGACAAAGGCAGACGAGCAGCGACTCAACCCAAAGGGTCGAGCAAGGCGGCTGCTGATGGCGGTGGTGAAACCTTCTCAGCCCGGTTGACAAGAGTTGCCGGTGAAATTGGCAGCCTGGTTCAGGATGCAGGCGGAATACGCAGCCTTGAGAACCAGGTGGACGAACGGCTCGCTCTGAGAGAAGAGGTGCAGCGGAAGGAAATTGAAATCGAGAGAATGAAGACCAAAGCAGTCCAAGTGCACAGCGAGCACGAAGACCAGGTTACCAGGCTGGAGAAGGAGAAAACCGAGACAAAATCAACCCTGGATTTGCTACTTGCCGAGTTTGGGACCCGATACAAAACCTGGGCCGAAGCCACGACGCGCTATGAAACCGAATCTGACGAGCTTTCCAGACTGAGACCGCGGCTCGCCCAAAGCGAAGAGAGAGCCGAGAAGTTGTCAGCCGAGATCCGGGGGCTCCGTGACGAGCTTGAACGGCTTGTCGCGGAGATCAAGGAGCAGCGGGATTCCAACGAGACGCTAAGGAGTAGGCTGCAAAGAAGGCAATTGAAGCTGAGCGAAACACAAGGCGATTTGGAAAAGTGCAGGGCCGTTCTAATCGAGTTAAGGGAAAACCTAGGAGTCCTTCCCTTCGATAAGGAGCAAGTGTATGTAAAGTCGCCACCCTTCCGTCATGATGGTTGCCTAACTCGTTCATCAGGGCCAAGGACTTTGATGAGTTAAGTGACAAAGTTCATCAGCTTGCCTGGCAGTATTTCAATGACAGCCTACCAAATCCCAGTGTTAGTCTACCCATCCGAATGTGGCATCTACGTTGGTCAGGGTCTAACGCTAAAGCCAAAGGCTCTAATCGGTGGTCTGCAACCTCCACTTTCGCAAATACCTCAGCCGTCGACAAATTCCTCGGCGGCCCGCCTCATGCGTGTTGCCCTTGCCGAGGCGATCATCACTCAAGAGTTATCAGGGAACATTTTTCAGGAGTTCCACAACCTAAAAACGCTCACTGGCATTGAACAAGACACCCTTGCCAAGGTCGTTGACACGCTGGCCAAGACGTACCCGCTCCAAGCGACCATTGTCAGATGCCAGCTCACAAAAGTTTGCAGCAGCTCCAGCGACAGGGCAGCAATTCCCGCTCTTGCAGCAGAGCGTGTCGCTACCGTCCTGGGTGCATGGTTTGGTGAAGGTGGAAGTGAACCACAGAGGCAGCCATTCTTGGAGAAGCTGGCGACTATCTTCTCCGACGCGATGGATCTCTGGGAGCGTTTGCAGCGGTCTCCCCAAAAAATTACGACGAGGACGAATGTTTTCGATGATTCATGGTTTGACGACGACAAGCGAGATGCCTACGACGATGCCAACGACGGCACAAGGTTGGAAGACGGACGGGCAACATCTACGATAGTGATCCCCATGGCAATCCTCTTTCCCCGGATCCTTGCCGACCACGAGGATCTCTTCCATGGCTACGCGCTATTCCACACGCAGCCTGCCGTCGTGGCCGCAGCTCGAGAAACCACCAGTCTACAAGACCGCCAAGGCCTAGGCGCCCTGCGTCGGCGGCGAGCAAGCAAAGATGAGGCAAGGCCCGGGTCAGGACGGAGACTCAGCTCCGCCTCGGTCGACACGGTTCGCTACAAGAAACCTCCAAGCAGCACACCGAGCGAGCTGTCGCACATTGAGGCGGAGGGCCCCCACTTAGCTCAAAGGCGGGTGAGTGGTTCGGCCCAGCCTAAGTTCTCGGCAACCGAGTAACGTTTGAAGAGGCCATTTTCTATTACCGCTGGCATTGACGGGCGGTCAGGCGTTGCAAAGCATGCATTTTCGTTTCTGTATTTCTCTACATTCTATCTTTCCTATGCAGTTGGCGCGACGGCGTGACTGTCATGGTGACGGTTGCGATGTGCGATACGGCAGTGTTGAACTTGGCTGTGGTTTTCGTGGTGGGCGGGTTATCAACACATCAGTATCTTGGCTAGCAGCATCTTTAGGTCTCAGATGCTAAAACACCATCTAAGGCGATTACGCCAATCTCGGCCCACCATACCACAAAATTATCAACTCTACGCAACGAGGGATAGGTTTTTGGGATAGGTTTTAGGCTAGTTAGAGGTCGCTCATTTCTGGTCCTCCTCACGAAAAAAGAAAAAAAAAGAGGCGGCCCCAAGAAATAGGGTTAGTTCCAATCACCATGTTGACAGACACTGCCCCGTCGCCAGCCTCAGACTCACCTTACCCATCCAAGTCAACTCACCTGCTCATTCGTGGAGATGGCGTTCTGGAAATGCAGGGCTCTTGACCGACGACTCGAGGGACATGCTGTGCAACCCGATGTTTGAAAGCCCAGTTACTGCCTAATGCAACCAACCGCAGTGGCTCTTTGGGGCTGTAGGTCAGGCCGATTGAACGCGCTCGGTCGGGCAAAAACACCAAGGCACCTAAGTTACTGCCCGATCCCCAAGTTGTCAACCTCGGTCTTCACCAAGGATCTATTTCAATCCCCGAGATCTCTGTTGGGCGGTAGTTTTTTTTACCCCGCTCTTCGGCGGCTTCCTATTCTCGGATTTTGCAACGCATCTAGGAGTGAGATTTTCCGAACATGGCCCGATTGACCAGATTCAAGTGTCGCTAACTGCCACCAGCAAAGAATACAATCGAGTTGTCCGCGATGGCTTCGGTACTGGATCCAAAGCCACTGACTCACGCTGATTACATCGTGGGATGGGTCTCCGCGCTACCCTCAGAGCTTATCGCGGCGACGGCTATGCTAGATCAGAGACACCCTAATCTCCCGAAACCGCGCGATGATCCCAACGCGTACACTCTTGGTTCGATTGGTGGGTATAACATCGTCATAGCCTGTCTGCCAATGGGAAAGATCGGCAACAACCCGGCAGCAACCGCCGCCATTTAAATGATTCGAACGTTTCTATTCATCAGATTCGGCCTCATGGTTGGTATCGGCGCTGGTATCCCAACCAAAGTTAGACTCGGTGATGTCGTAGTCAGCACTCACACGGACGGGTATCCCGGCGTGGCCTAGTGGGACCTCGGCAGGGCCGAACAAGGCGGTAAGTTCGAGCAGACGGGGGCGTTGAATAACCCGCCAACCTCTCTTTTTACAGCTCTCGTGCAACTAAAAGCGGAATATGCCCTGACTGGCTCGCGCGTGCCTAAATACCTAGACGAACTAAAGCAGAAATATCTGGGACTGGCCTCGACGTATCTAAGGTCGGATTCGCTTAAGGATGTGTTATTTAAAACAAGTTACCGCCATGTCAGCATGAGCGCCACGGACGACGATAGCGAAAACGACGACGAAGAGGAGGGAGAAAGCAATTGCCCGTCCTGCGACAAGATTATGACGGTAAAGAAAAAAGCTAAGGGGATGGCTATGCACTACGGTCCGATTGCATCGGGAAACCGAGTTATCAAAGACACCATGCTCCGCAACACGCTCAAGAAGGCTCTGAAGGAGTAAGCCCTCTGTATCGAGATGGAAGCAGCAGGACTGATGGACAGCTTCCCCTGTATCGTCATCCGGGGAATTTACGATTATGCAGATTCGCACAAAAACAAAATGTGGTAGGAGCATGCCGTGGCGGTGGTGGCTGCCTTCGCGAAGGAGCTTCTGGAATATATATAGCTGGATGATGCGACAAGAGAAGATAAGGTAAAGCATATCCTGGACAAGCTAAGTCAGGGTTAGTTTCTAGGAGACTTTTGGAATTTTAGTGGCTTTCTAATAAAGTTTGCAGTTCGATCTGATGTTTGGAAAGCTGTCATAAATGCCGAAGCGGCGAATTTGAAGCTTAATGGAAGCGAAGAGCTTAAGATTCTTAAGTAGTTTACAACAGTCAACCACGGTCCTCAGCAAAACGATTACTTCCATTGACGGTAACCTGGAACCGGCAAGTAGCTTCTAAATTTAGAGAAGTTCCAGATATGGGTGGATAGCGAGAAGCTGACACTCTTCTATCGTCTCTCTCGGCCTTGACTAGGCGTGTTGGCAACTCCGGTGTCCTCGGCCTTCGGCAAACATTGTGTGACTGAAGACACTGTGTAAGCCATTGCCGGGCCTGCTTAAGACGATCCTGACTTCTGCAGCTGTGTGATGTAGTCCTTGAGTTATCAACGTCTAGCGCGATATCTGCAAAACACGTGTCAGACCTTCAGCGCAACTGCGTGTTTATACCGATTGCCACTCCCACATTGGCTTGGAATGGCGCGGAAGAATTCTATAACTGGAAAGTCGCCCGTGAACTGAATTTTGAACTGGGGTCGTCCATCGTTGCGGACATTCTGAGTCAAGTCCAAGTGCGTCGTCTCCGGTAAGCGCTTTACCCAACACCGATAGCCCATGCGGAGTGCCGAACCCGGATCTATAGTCATAATAATGGTTCTTCTCCATAGTCTAGCACAAACATAACAGCCCTCCTCAAAGGAAGCCGTGGTTGCAGCCTGGGAGTCGCTTTGATGGTGACCACTCGGAGTAGCGGAAGTATTTCCTTGTGTTGTTGCCTCCTTAGTAATGGCGGAGTTGAGGATCGATCTGCAACTCGAGCAGAGATTCGAGTCCCTGACCATGATTGCCGATGACGCGGGCCCGATTAAAATGAGTTAAAGCTGGTTCCAGCTGTGAGTGACGGAGCTTGATTGAGCGTGTGGGTCAAAGCCGCAAGCTCCAGCACTGCGAGCGCCGAGAGCACCTGAAATACCTTCAGTGCTGCCCAATAGCGGGGTTTCATGCGCCAACCCCGTTCTAACGTCTCATGCATATCAACCCGTGGAACTGGCCAACCAAACGAGCCCCTTGACGAAAGCCAGGTGCGGCCTTCTCCGTGCCGTGCACGGGAAAAGTGGGGCGGAAGCTGGGTACAAATCCAGGCAACAGCAAAGGATGTCACCCAGCATCCTCACAGCCGCAATACTCCAAATGGATTTTGTTCACGTATGGATCACATCCAGCTACCACTGGGAGGCTTAGAGGCCATCCAAGTCCCCTATGTGTCATCTCCTACTTTTGACTGTAATGATTTTGCAACATTCCCCACCCGGGCAGGCTTCCCGCTGATTGACGACGGCGCTGGCTGGCTGGAGGTTAGCACAGATAAAATAGCTGCCATTGTGCAGTCATGGCTGTACTTCGGACTCATTACGACCTTTCTCGGCCAAGAGATCAGCCTCGAGAAATTCATTGTTGGGGACGGCACACAAAGGCGGCTAGTCACGTCCGCAGCATTGTTCCCACTCCTCGACCACTGGTCAGTATCGGCCCCACACAGCGACACAACGGAGCAAGAGCGACTCAAAGGACTGTTGAGACTGGCTACCACAACGCTCAAAGATCTTTCCCGCCTTCCGCAGTCGGCGCTCTCACCGCTCCCCGAGATCATTCTGTCTGTCCACCTTCTGATTACCACCCTGGGCGTTGCAGCATCTGACGGCAATGGGCTCGCATTTGCAGAGTTGGTCCCGCGGCCGAACACCGATACACCCGCTATTGATCCCGCCGCTGAACTCTTGACACGAAACTTGTTGAGGGCAGGCTGGTGTCCATGGAAGGCCCGGCAGATCGTGTCCGAGTACTCCTACCTGACGATCTAGTACATCAGCCGACTGCGCGACCCTACGGCGCCCCACATCACTCATTCTGCGTGTACCGACGATCTGTGCATCGGCAACAATGTTGACATGGCGAACTACTCCACGAGGCATGTCGAGCCGACGTGCGCGTGTTCGCACTCTCCAATGCCAGACGAGGAGATGCGTTCCATCATTGCGGACGGCGGGATTCCCATCGCGCGCATCAAGATCTCCAGCAGCGGCAGCCCCTATCTGCAAGTTAAGAGAGCGGGCCCGCGAAGTCAATACATTGCCGTTTCCCACGTTTGGTCTGACGGGCTGGGAAATCCCCATGCGAACTGGCTCCCCCAGTGTCAGCTTACGCGTTTAAGAGACTCTCTCAAGCTCCTTGCGCCACCCATGTTCGACTTCGGTCAAGGCTATATAGCCGTTCCTCAACTCAACTTGGGCGTCGACATAAAACGGATGATGGTAGCGTGGGGCTCGACAGAGTGGTTTTGGCTCGATACTCTTTGCATTCCTGTCGGCGCGGATGATCAGTCTATTCTGCTCAAGTCCAAGGCTATCAACCAGATGGCTGCAATCTACGCCGGCGCTCACCAGGTCTTGGTCTTGGATTCGGTGTTGCAGACCTCCAACGTTATTGGTCGCGATGCATGCCACGTGCTGGCCCAGCTGAGCGCCGTCGCCTGGCTTGGCCGCTGTTGGACTTACCAAGAAGGTGCACTGGCCTTGTCTCTCCAGGTACAGTGCGCGGACTGCTCTTTTGACCCAGCCCTGTTCGACAATATCGCGGTTGAAGACTCGGCATCGAACGAGGAGATATACATCCTCTTACCAGGGACGACGACAGTTGGCAGCTCGTGGCATCGAATATGGCAGGCCTTGTTGCTCGGAATCAAGAGGGCAATGGACACCGCCGAGTTCCGCATAGCGGGTATTCGGAGAATTCCAGCACCACTGCAGCCAAAGCTCCAATCTTTGCTCACTGGGCATGTCTACAGCCAGATAACGGAGGTTGTCAGCAGGGAAATGCGCTACGATCGGAGAGGACCAGACTCCTTCCTGCCCTCGTGGAATACCATGGAAGACTTTGTGCTCTGTTGGAATTCTCTTGCTCAACGGACCACGACGATGGCCGGGGATATTCATGTCATTATAGCAAATCTCCTACGCCTGAATGCCTTTTCCATCCTCGAAATGAAGACTCATGAAGAGAGGATGCGGGCTATATTGTGGAGTCTACCGGCAATACCGCTCTCGCTTCTCTTCAATAAATCGAAAGAGCGAGTGCGGCCGACGGAGCAACACGCCAACCGATGGATGCCACTGTGGCCGGATTGCTCGACACTATCCGAGTCTCCTGCATTGCGGATACAGGGCGGGGTGCTCACTCTTGCCACCGATGAAATCGAGGATGAACACCAAAAGCCGAAGCTCCTTATGCTCGGTCAACTATTCCGGACTGGGGAGAATGCCACTGAGCTGCTCGTTTCTGACGATTCAGGTCCACACGTTGAGTGGTACCGCGTTGTCTTCCACCGGCAACAAGGTGACCAGTTTGACTCAAGCGGATTCCACTCAACCGTGTTCGTTCTTGGGCCAATAACATCGCATGCCAGCATCCCAGCTGCCTGCCTCCATGTCAACGCCCTGTTCCACAAACACCCAGCCCCCGACGACACGGCGGTGGCAGGCTCGTGCCAGTCACACAGCCCGTCTTCCGAGCTCCAGCTCCTCACCACGTTCGACTGCCCGGCGACAATCTGCCCGCTCAACAGCATCACCCCTCCCGAATACGCAAACCTTCCTCAATACTCCGCCACCTCGCCATCACGATACACACTCGCCATCCAGCACGGTAAGCCCCCGTCACCCACCCCCAAACACCGTCACACTGCATACTAACTGCCCAGACGTCCCTCCCACCATCCAACCCCTCCCCCAGCGCCCACCCAATCCCACATTCACTCTAATAAGCGGCACCCTCCTCTTCCTCAGCTTCCCGTTCAACTACCTCCTCTGCGCCATGAACGCCCTAGTGATCTACCAAAGCATCACCCAACGAGACACCTTCCCCCCTTCTGTGTTAGCCACTTCAATACTCACCATCACAGCGCACGCGTACGTATTTCTGGTGGTCGTGTACATGGTTCCTCCTATAGGTTTAATTCCAGCCGTAGTTGCGGGGTTGAGTTGGAATGTGCTTCCTTTTGGGGTGGGGGTGGTGTATGTTGTGCTGAAGGCTTTGACCAGTAGGAGAGGGGGAATGGGTATGGATAGAGTGGATAAGGCGGTGGTGGGGCTGCTTGTTGCGGGACATGTACCGCAGATTGTGATGGCGGCGGCGGTGAGATGGTATGTTAGTCCAAGGGTGTATCGAGCGTGGCTGGAGACTTTTGCGCCGGATTGGGAGCCGGGAAAGACGGATTGGATGTTGGAGGGGGTGGTGAAGGCCATGAAGTGGATTGGTAGGGTTGGGAAATGAAAGCTACGTCCAGAGGAAGGCACCGCAATCGAACTATACGAGTTGGTACCACACCGTTTTGCCAAAGCCTCCAGCTAAACGCAAGTGTGAGGTAGATTTCAAGACTTTAGACCTATAAACCTAACCCAACACATTCACCCGAAGATCAACATAGCAACGGCCCCCACTAGATATACACATGACAAAACGCCCCCTTATGCCCTCCCATCCCATCATGCGCCTCCAGCACCGGAACCACGTCCGGCGCCAGCCACTTCAAATCAATCTTCCTACTTGCGCCACTCGCCCCCTGACTAACCTGGGCATTAACCCTCGTCTCCGGATCCTGCATCTGCCAAATCCACCACAGCCTATCCAGCGCGGCATGATGGAAGTAGAAGATTGGATCACCCGGCGACACCATCGGGTCACCACCAGGGTCGCCCCCCGAGATGTAATGCCCCGAGGTGTGAATCCCCCAGTTGTAGGGGTCGGTCTTGTTAGGCGCGGGGGTGAGAAGGGTGTTGTAGAAGGAGTTGATGTCTTTGGACTTGGTGATCAGGTTAAGGGCGCGGTCGGCGGTCGCGCCGAGGGCGGCGTTGACGTTGATGTCGCGGCGCATGCAGCGCGGGTTGTAGCCGCCACCGGAGGCGAGGGGGTTTTTGGGGACGTTGTTCATGACGG